>Ga0157380_10000547_pt1 | contig 23134 bp, 22 predicted proteins | sample S35metaG_FD_119757 | JGI IMG/M metagenome (GOLD analysis project Ga0157380, IMG submission 119757) | Switchgrass rhizosphere microbial communities from Kellogg Biological Station, Michigan, USA - S3-5 metaG | ecosystem: Host-associated > Plants > Roots > Rhizosphere > Soil | place: USA...
AATACGCCGCGCGCGCCGATCTCGGTGAACTGGACGCCCGCGTTGGCCGCCGAGCCGCCCATCTCGTGCCAGACGGCATGGCTTTCGCGGCTCACGAGCACGTCGTCGCCGGGACGCGTCAGCGTGCGCAGCGCAACCTGGTTCGCCATCGTGCCCGACGGCAGGAAGATCGCGGCCTCCTTGCCGAGCATCGCCGCGACCCGCTCCTGCAACGCGTTGACGGTCGGGTCCTCGCCGTACTGGTCGTCGCCGACCGGTGCGGCCGCCATCGCGGCGCGCATGGCCGCGGTCGGGCGCGTAACGGTGTCGGAGCGAAGGTCGATGGCCATCGGGCCATCATACTAAAGGCGTCCGGCGGAAAGCCGGTCCCAGCGACCGTGCGGCCTTAGGAAGCTTCGAGCCGCCGGATCAGCACGTCGATCATGTCGCCGCCGTCGGGGGACTTGATGCGCGTGCGCTTGAGCGACTTCGCGAGGTCGGCGCGCACCATCGCGCCGGTGTCCGCGCGGATCAGCACGCCCGCGATCGCGCGCTGCGCCTCGAGCGAGCCCGCCTGCGGGAACAGCGCGGCGAGGGCCGCGAGGCTTTCCGGATCCGAGAGCCTGTGCGCGGCGAGCGCATCGAGCGCGCGCACCTGCGCATCGCCGGCAGGCCGCTTCGCGACGCCGGTGGCGACCGCGCGCAACTCGCCCGGTTCCACGATCGGACGGTGGCGCAGGTAGACCTGCGCGAGCGCGACGTCATCGCCGTTCCCGCCGACCAGCGCGCGCAGCACGCGCTGGTGGCCGTCGGCACTGCCGGCGCACGCGCGAACCGCGGCGAGCGCAACCGAGTCGCGGCGCGTCACCTGCGCCTGGCGTTCGATCTCGGCGGCGAGGACGGGGTCGGCGCCGCGCCGGCACGCGAGCTCGACGTCGGCGCTGCCGAGCGTGCCGCGCCCTGCCCGCTCGACGACCATGGTCGCGAAGTCCGTGCGCTCGTCGGCCGTCGTGATCCAGCCGAGGCGCCGGGCGAGCGCGATCATGCGCACGCGCACCGAGGGCTCGTCGGCATCGCGCGCGAACACGAGGAAACGCTCGCGGGCGTCGGCGTCGCGCGCGATCGCATCCATGGCGGCGGCGCTCGCGGGCTCCGTGAGTGAAGCGTCGTCGAGCGTCGTCGACCAGCGCTCGATCGCATCGAGGAACATGCGCACTTCCGCAGCGGGCCGGCGCAACAGGTCGTGCACGAAGGCGATGCGCGACGCCGCTGCAAGGCGCTCGTCGTGGAAGTTGCACGCGTCCTTGCGCACCCCCGCGGTCGCGTCCGACCCGCTGAGCCCCGGCAGCGCGACCATGCCGACCTTCGAGAAGGTCCCGAGCAGCGCCGGGCTGGGCTTGCCGCTCGCGACTTCGCCGGCGCCACCGGTCGTGAGATAGCGGTCGAGCATCGGCCCCGCGTATCGGCCGAGCGGCGCCTTGCCCGAGAAGCCGTAGATCGTCGGCACGTCCTTGAATACGTGGCGCATGCGGTCGCGGTTGCTCTCCGCGTGCCGCTCGGCCAAGCCGCGCGCGATCGTATCCGCCTCGGCGACCGAATAGCCGGCGCGCACCAGGCTGCGGCTCATTTCCGGCGAGGCGCTGCGCCGCGGCAACGCGTTCAGCGTGTTGCAGCCGAACAGGTAGACCTCCTTGAGCTGCGAGAACACGCCCGGGCACGATTCGCTGCACGACACGCGCTCGAGCTCGTTGGTCGGCAGGTTTTCGCGCTGGTCGAGGCGATCGGTGTAGAACGCGTCGCCGTCGTCGAAGTGGCCGGAGATCACGAGCACGTCGCAGCGGACGCCCGCGCTGCAGGACGAGGCCAGCCAGTCGGGTCGGCCCTTCTCGACCAGCTCGACGAAGCGGTAGCGGTCCGGCGGAAGATGGCGCTGGAGCGTTTCCTTCTCGTCGGGCGAATTGACGGTGATCGTGCACACCGTCTTCATGTCGTCGGCGCGCGCGAGCGACGACGCGGCGAGCGCAAGTGTGACGAGAGCCAGCAAGTGAAGGCGCGGCGACATGGGACGCGGTGGAAGCAACCGCGCGCATTGTGGCGCACACGTCGGAGAAAGCGCAATGCAACTGTCGGACGAACGCCGACAGCGACCGACAGGACTTGTGGTTTTACGGGTGCCTGAGGCGCCGGATCAGCACGTCCACGATGTTTTGCCCGCTGGCCCGCAGCCGATGCTGCGTCAGCGTCTGCAGGAGCTCACCGGGCTCGAGGACGTGGTAGTTGGCGCGTATCAGCACGCCGGCGATGGCGCTTTGAACGCCGGCCGTCTCGGCGGACGAGAACAGCTTCGCCAGCGCCTCGATCGTCACCGGGTCGGAGAGGCGGTGCGCTGCGAGCGTGTCCAGCGCGCGCACCTGGACGTCCGCGTTCTGCATCTCGGTGATGCCCTGCGCCACGAGCCGCAGGTCCCGCGGGTTGTCGATAGGACGGTGGCGAAGGTAGACCTGCGCGATGCGCACGTCCTCGTCGCGCGGGCTCGTCAGCGCGGCGAGCATGGCCCTCCGCCGCTCGCGGTCGCCGAGGCACGCGAGGACCGCCGACTGCGCGACGCTGCGCTGCCGCCAGCGCGTGCTGTCGAGGCGCAGGATCTCGGTGTCGAGCCTGCGATCTTCGTTGAGCGAGCACACGAGGTCGACGTCCGCGGCGCCGAGGTCCGGTGCGGCGAGCCGCGCGTCGATGATCGCCATCTGCTCGGCGATCTCGCCGTCGTCGTCGAGCCAGTTGAGCTGGCGCGCGAGCCCCACCATGCGCGCGCGGACCGACGGCTGGTCGGTATCGCGCGCGAAGGCGAGGAAGCGTTCGCGCGACGGCTCGTCCGCGGCGATCGTACGCAACGCCTCCTGAACCGCGGAATTCGCGCGGTCCTCGGCCGTCAAGCCGCCTTCCAGGCCCTCGATCCGGTCGAGGAACAGTCGCACCTCGGTCGGCTCGCGCTTGAGGACCGAGTGCACGAACGCGAGCTTCTCGGCGGTGCTCCGGCGCTCGTCCGAGAAGCTGCAGATGTCCTCGCGATGCTGCGCCAGCGGATCGCCGGCGCGGATGCCGCTGGTGACCGCGAGCGACGTCTTGCCGAAGTGCGCGAGCAACCGCTGGCTCGGCCGGCCCGTGCCGAAGTCGCTGGCGCCACCGGCCCTGAAGTAGCCGCCGAGCAGCGACGCCGCCGCGGGGCCGAGCGGCGCCACCGACGTGAAGCCGTAGATCGCGGGGACGTCGGGGAAGATCTGGCGCATCCGGTCGCGCGTGCCGTTGCCGTGGCGCGCGGCCAGCGCGCGGGAAAGTCGCGCGGCCTCGCCGCGCGTCTGGCCGGAGCGCACCAGGCTGCGCTCGATCTCGCTCGCGCCGTTTCGAAACGACTCCGGATTGATCGTGTTGCAGCCGAATAGATAGACTTCCTTGAGATTGGCGAAGATGCCGTGGTCGTCGGCGCTGCACGACGCGCGTTCCATCTCCACCACCGGCAGGAACTCGCGCGCCTCGACCTGCTCGGAGAAGAATTCGTTGCCGCCGTCGATGCCGCCGTCGAAGTGGCCCGAGATCACCAGGACATCGCAGCGGATGTTCTGCTCGCGTGCCGACGCGAGCCAGTCGGGCCGTCCGCGCTCGACCAGCTCGACGAAACGGAAGCGGTCGGCCGGCAGGTGGCGGCGCATCGCCTCCTTCTCGTCGGCCGAGTTGACCGTGATCGTGCAGACCGTCTGCTTCGGCGCTGCCGACGCGTTGGCCGGCACCAGCGCGAAGGCCAGCGCGAGCAGTGCGGCGATCCATGCGAGTACGGCGTGATGGCGGCCGCGCGTCTCGGGCGGAAGCTCGAAATGGGCTGGGCGGGACACGGCGTGGTTCATGACCCGGATTTGATCGAAGCCGGTTCCCGCGCACCGTCGGTCGCGTTCGCCGATCCGGATCGGCGGTTACCGCGACTTCCCTCCCGTCCTCGTCCGACGCCGCCCGTCGGACGACCGGCGTTGGGGTCGCCCCCCAGTGCCGGTTGGCATGCCAGTTGCTGACCTACGGGGAATCCAACTCTTCGGGACCCGGAGCCGCCATGCGCCTCCTGCCGCTTTCGACCCTCGCGTTCGCCGCCCTCGTGGCTTTCCCCGCGTCGGCGCAGATGTACAAGTGCACGACCAAGGACGGCACGGTGCTCTACCAGGCGCGCCCTTGCGGCGGGACCGAGCGCGAGGCGACCCTCGCGAATGGCGTCGTCGCCAATGGCGAGGCGCGTGCGCGCATTTCGCCGAGCGAGACCGTCGAGCGCGCCGTACTCGAGCGCGACATCGCGCAACGACGCGCGCGCTGCAGCGTCTATCGCGACAACATCGAGCGCTTCAAGGTGGGACTGGACTCGTCCAACGACGTGACGCGCGGCCACGCCGAGAACGACATCAGGCAGCAGGAACGACGCATGAAGGACGACAACTGCGCCGCGCTGTGACGCGCGCAGTCAGGCGCGTCGTGAACGCCGTGTAGCCTACGGGGACGGCGAAGCCGGCCACTCGGCCGCTTCGCCGACGCCGAACTCGCCGCCGTAGAGCAAGCCGAGCTCGGCGGCCGTCAGGCCTTCCGCGAACACGTGGAGCCGGTCGCGTCGACGCGGATCGTCGCGCAGCCAGCGGGGAAGCGTCCGCGCGGCATCGTTCGTATTGGCGGCGACAATCACGCGATCCACCCCGAGGATTGCGTTCGAGTTGTCGGCTTGCGCCGCCGCCGTCCGCGGCGCGAGCGCCACGAAGGCCAGCGCGCCGATCGCGAGCCACCGGTTCATTGCCCGCGTCCCTTGCTTCCGCTCGCCGTATCCTTCGACGCCGGCGCGCTATCGCCCCTGGGGTCGAAGGCCGCGTCCTCGCGATCCTCGTAGACCCGCTCGGCGCCTGGGGTGGCGCTGCTGTCCGAGGTGACGGGTTGGTGCCGGCTGTTGCCTTCGGCCAAGCGACGGGCCGTGCGTTGCTTGCGGTTTCGTAGCAGCATTCCGCGACTTTGCGTTGCCGGGCCCTCGCCAGGCATCGGCGAGCCTCCGATGCAGCTGTCGGACGGCGCTGTCAGCGGTGGGCCGCCTGCGGGCAACCCAACCATGGGTCGCGCTTACAATGCATGCCCCGCACGCCGCGCCGACCGATGGAATCACCGCCGCCTCAACGCCTGCGCCGCACGCTCGGCCGGACGCCCGGACCTTCGCGCATGGTCAAGTCGCTGCTGCTGGTCACCGCGTTCATCGCGGTCGCCTGGGGCGTCACGCGGATCAGCCGCACCCCCGACCTCTCGCACGTCGACGTCGCGATCCTGTCGGGCAGCACCCAGGGCAATTACCACGCGATGGTCGCCAAGGTCGCCGACGAGGCGAAGCGCCGCCGTGGCCGAGTCGCGAACCTGCCGAGCGCCGGCTCGGTCGAGAACCTCGAGCGGCTCGCGGCCGGCAAGGCCCGCTGCGAGGTCCAATTCGCGCTGGTGCAGGACGGCGTGCCATGGCCCGAGTCGCACAGCTTCGAGCTCATCGGCCGGCTGCCGACGTTCGAGTCGTTCATCGTGCTGGGACGCGACGCCGACAAGATTCGCGCGGTCGCCGACCTGCGCGGGATGCGGGTCGGCATCGGCCCGGTCGGCAGCGGCACCGAGAACCTCGCGCGTCAGGTGATCGCGCGGCTCGCCGAGCTGGACCTCAAGGTCTCGACGCAGCCGATCGCCGAGCAGATCGACATGCTCGTGCGCGGCGACCTCGACCTCGGCGCGATGGTGATCGAGCGCGACGCGGCGCAGATCGCGGAGGCGGTGCGCGACCGCAAGCTCCAGGTGCTCGACTTCGCGGGTGCCGATGCGGTGGCGAGCAAGCTTCCTTCCGCGCGGCCGGGCCTTATCCGCGCCGGCAACTACGACCCGGTGCGCGTGCTGCCGCCGACCGACAAGCGCGTCATCGACGTCGATACGCTCCTGATCGGCAACGGCTGCGCGCGCGAGTCGGTCACGCAGGGCATGATCTCCGCGATGACGGGCGTCTTCCCGGACTTCGTGCGCATCAACCGCGAGCGGCCGAACCTGACCGGGCTGCCGTACGCGACGGCGTCGCGCAGCTTCATCGACGAAGGCGGTCCCGACCTCGTCGGCGCGCACGTGCCGTGGGTGATCGACATCATGCCGATGGCGCGCTGGGTGCAGCTCGTCTTCGCCTTCTCGATGCTCTTCGCGGCGCAGGCGCTGTGGCATCGCTTCCGGCTGTGGCGCCTCGATGCGGCCCGCGTCGTGATCGAGGACGAGGTCGGGAAGCTGTTCCCGCCGGGGGCGACGGTTGCCGAGATCGGCGCGATGACGCCGGACGACGCCCAGCGCTCCGCGGGCGTGGCCGCGCGGCTCGACGGGCTCATCGCCGACCTCGACGCGCTGTGGAAGCGCGTGCGCAAGCAGTCGCTGTCGATGCTGGTCCCGATGGGCCAGGAGATGGCGTACCGCTACCAGGAGCAGCTGGTCGCGGATTTGCTTAATGCGTTAAGGATTTACCGCGGCCGCCTCGAGTCAGGCACCGTGTAGAGCAGCAGCACGGCGTCCGCGCGGCCGGTGTAGTCCTTTTTCTCGGGCGACGCGATGGTCGACACGCGCTCGGGCGTCCAGTCCGGGAACGGGAAGTCGTGCGAGACCACGCGTGTGCCGGGGGCGAGCTCCGCGCGCAGCTTCGCCCCGACGCGCGCCATCGCGCCGGGGAAGAGGTAGACCGTCACGACCGTGGCCGCGCTCACGTCGGTCGCGAACAGATCGCGCGCGAAGAATTTCACGCGATCGCCGATGCCCGCTTCCGCCGCCTTCGCGTTGGCATACGCGACGTAGCCTTCGTTGATGTCGACGCCGAAGCCGCCGCGCGCGCCGAACTCCTTGACCGCCGCGATCACCAGGCGTCCGTCGCCCGAGCCCAGGTCGATCACGTAGTCCGAGGGACCGACGCGCGCGAGGTTGAGCATCTCGGTGACGACCGCTTGCGGCGTGGCGGCGTACGGCGCGACGCGGACCGCGTCGGCGTCCGGTTTTTGTGCCGTCGCGAGAGTGCAGAAGCCCGCGAACAGAAGAGTCGACGCCAACACGCATGGCAACGCGCCGGAAGTCTTCACGATGGTCGACTTTCCCATTGACGGGTCGAATTTCGAAAGGACGCTTGGGCCAGTGCTCACAGGCACCAGGCACCGTCACGCAATGGTACGTGACAAACGCCGAGGGCCCGGTCTCGCGACCGGGCCCTCGATGACCGGCAAGCGCCGGTCGCCCACCCATCCACCCGCTAGAACAGCAGTTGCTCGTACTTGATCGTTGCCCGGTCCGTGCCGATCTCCACGACGCCGATCTTGAAGTAGTTCAGGCCGCAGGTCCGCATGACGACCGTGTCAGCGGCGCCGAACGACACTTCGAGCACGTTCTCCTGGAGGTCGATCGACGTCCCCAACCACGACGCGTCGACGCTGGCGAAGGACGTTCCGGCCAGGACGGCGACGCCGACGGTGCGTTGCGGGTCTTCGCAACCCAGCACCGGGACGAGGATCGCGGCGTCCGGATTCATGTCCCACGACAACCAGAAATCGTTCGGCTCGTCGATGAACTCGGTGTTGAACTGGTTGCAAGCGGTACCCAAGGCTCCCGGGCAGAGCGTCCCGGAGTCCAGGTCCAGGTCGAACGCGTCGAAATCGTACAGGAGTGTCGCCGACAGCCCGGTAGGCGGAGGCGGAGGCGGATCGACGGGCTCTTCCCACGGCGGGAGTTGACCGGTCAACACCTCGAACTTGTCGCCGAGCACATCGCACTGTTTCTGATGCTTGGTGGACGCGCCGCAGCCGAGCGCGGCAGCGGCGGTGCATACGCCTTTCGCCGCCTTGGCCACGCCGTCGCACATCGACTTGTCCTTCTTGGCTGCGTGCACATCGCCCGAGGCGGCGATCCACGCGAGCGCGAAGGCCAGCACGAGCAACGAGCGCAACATGCTCGCTGTTCGACCCCATGGTTCCAATGTAGCGTTCATGTCATGCACTCCCTAAAGTGAGATTGGACGGCGCGCATTCTTTGGCGCGCATTCGTATCGTTCACACGTTCGATGCCGGAATGCCAGTGCGATGCCAGTGAAGGAATTCTGGGCAGCGGCGCGCGGGAAGTAAATGGCGCTGCGCGCACTCGCGGACGGGCGGTGCGTGTTGAAACGCGGTGATGCCTACAACCCCGCACAGCTATGCCGTTGTCATTGTGTCGGCGCCGCCGGATTGTCGAGCGAAATGGCATCCGTTCCGGCCTGCCGCGACGACTCGCGATCAACTTGACGCGAACAACTTGTACGGCAGCTGGAAGGCGACAGTCGGAGGCGCCTTCACGCCGACTGGCGCCGGCGGTTCGCCATGGATAACAGCGGCTACGAGCGCGAAGCCGTCGCCGGTTCCCCGCGTCCTCGCTCGTGAAGCGCGCGGGAGCTCGCGCCGACGGGTGAAAAGCGTACCGTGATTCGCGTGCCCCGCCCTCCGGACGCGTTGTCGATGTCGACGCTTGCGCCGTGCTGGACCGCAATTTCCTTGACGATTGCCAGCCCGAGCCCCGTTCCCTCCTCGGCATTGCCGGGCACGCGGAAATAGCTCTCGAACACGCGCTCGCGTAGCGCCGGCTCGATGCCCGGCCCTTCGTCCTCGATGGCGAGCGTGACCGCGTCGGTCGTGGACGCGAGTGCGACTCGGATCATGCCCTGCCGAGGCCCGTAGCGAATGGCATTCTCGAGGAGGTTGCCGACGAGGCTCGAAAGCTTGTCGCGGTCGCCGCGAACCTCGAAGGCGGCGTCGTCCGGCACGCATGTCATTGCAAGCCGTGTTCCGCGAGCGGTCATCTGCGGCTGGCTTTCCTCGATCAGATCCTCGACGACGGTGCGCAACGAAACATCGCGAAACTCCGAATCCGCGGGCGCGCTCGCGCGACTGAAGGCCAGCATCTGCACGGCGAGCCGCTGCGTCTTGCGCATCGCCGCGTCCATGCGGGCCAGCGAGGTCTGCCGTTCGCTCGCGCTCGTTGCTCGCCAGGCGTTCTCCGCATGCAGCTTGAGCGCGGCGAGCGGTGTTCGCAGCTCGTGCGCCGCCGCGGCGGTGAATCGCCGTTCGCGCGCGAGCGCGTCGTGGACGCGCTTGAACAGCCCGTTCAATGCCGTCACGACGGGGACAATCTCCGCGGGCGTACGTCGCATCGACACCGGAGCGAGCGACGCCGGCTCGCGACCTTCGATGCGTCGCGCGAGGTCGGACAGCGGCGCCAGGCCGTAGCGGATGAGCAGACTCAAGAGCAGCAGCAGCAGCGGAATGCCGGCGATGAAGGGCGTGATCGACGTCAAGGCGAATGTCGTGCAGAGCTCCTCGCGGATGTCGATGCGCTCGGCCACCTGGATCCAGTTCCCGGCCGACTTCAGCGCGAACACGCGCCACGACATGTCCTCGAATTGCTGCAAGCTGAAGCCGCGGGCCAGCGGTGCGAATGGAGCGACCGGCGCGGATTCCGACCGCAGCAGGAGCTCGCCCGCGGCATTGAAGACCTGGAACGCGATCTTGGTCTCGTAGTAGTGACCGAGCGCATTCTCCTCGTTGCCCGGCCCGAGTCCCGTCAGCGACGGCAGCGTGATCACCATGGGCTGGCGCGCGCCCGCGGTTTCGAGCCCGGGCGCCGTCAGGACGTCGAGAACGCGCGCCGAGGTCGCAAGACGCGCATCGAAGAGCTCCTCCGCTTCGTGCTCGGCCACGGCATAGGCGAGCCCCGCGGCAAGGCCGAGCACGACGACGAGCAACGCGATCGCACCGAGGATCAACGTCCTGTGGATGGAACGGCCTGCGTCCGCCAGGATCATGGGTCAGCGCGAGGCCGATTGGGTTGCGGACGCGCCGTCCGGAGGATCCACGACGTAGCCGATTCCGCGCACGGTCCGGATGAGCTCCGGGTAGAGCTTCTTGCGCAGGTTATGGATGTGGACGTCGACGGCGTTGCTCTCGACGTTGCTTCCCCAGCCGTAGATGGCTTCCTCCAATTGCTCGCGGGACAACACCTGGCCGACGTGCTCCAACAGCCTGCGCAGCACCATGAACTCGCGCCGCTGCAGCGGCACCGCCTGCCCATGATGGGTCACCTCGAGCGTGGCCGGATCGATGCGGATGGGTCCATGCGCAAGGACGTTGACAACCGCGCCGCGCAGTCGCCGCTGGAGCGCGCGAAGCCGGGCGAAGAGTTCGTCGAGATCGAACGGTTTGACGAGGTAGTCGTCGGCACCCGCATCGAGGCCCTTGACGCGGTCGGTCGCGGTGTCGCGCGCGCTCAGCACCAGCACCTGCGCCTGCACGCCGGCCGCTCGCGCCCAACGGAGCAGTTCGAGCCCGTCGAGGCGCGGCAAGCCGAGATCGAGCACGACGACGTCGAAGTGCTCGCCTTGCAGCGCCGATTGCGCCTCGCGCCCATCGCGCACCCACTCTACGCCGTACGCGCCGCGCGTCAAAGCGTCGTGGATGCCGCTGCCGAGGAGCTCGTCGTCCTCTACGAGAAGAATGCGCACGTCGGGACCGATCGCGCTCGACGGAGCGGGCAAAGCGTGGATGCTAGCCCAACTTCTCGCGCACTTTCGCGAGCAGCTCGTCGATCTCCTTGCGTCTTCCCTCGTCGGCGAGCGCGCGTGCCGGCCGAGGCGGGGCCGCGAGCGCCTTGGCGAGCGCGGCGCGTGCCCCGGCGTAATCGCCCTTCCGGTACAGGAAATCGCCCAGGAAATAGTTGGGGTCGATGCCGTTGGGATTGACGGCGATGGCCGCCTGGAGCATCTCCAAGGCCTTCTTGTCGTCGCCGAATCCGATCGGCCAGCCGGGGACCATGTAGTACAGCGACCCGAGGCTCGCGTACGCGGAGCCGTCGAGCGCATTGCGATCGATCTCGAGCGCCCGCTCGAAAGCGGCCTTGGCGTCCTTTGCGAGCGAGAGCGCGCCCAGTCCGCCCTTGGCGCCGGCATGGCTCGCCACGATGATCCCGTACCAGATCAGGGGCTCCGCGCGCCCGGAATACCTGTCGCGCACGGCCGCGGCCTCCTGCGCGAGCGTTTCGAACCCTTTCTCCTGCTCGGCCTTCGGCTTGGCGTACTTGACCTTGGCCCATTCGGTTTGCAACTGGTGCACGTCCTCGTCGACACCGGCGAATGCCGCGGCGGGCACGGCAGCTACCGCAAGCGCGAGGAGCAGGCTCATTGCTCGTTTCATTGCGATCTCCTTCATTCTTGATTCCTGACTGACCGCGCGGCCGGCGACCCTTCGCCCCGCGCGTGCGTGCGGATCTGCGGCAGCTGCCGCGCCATCGCCTTGTCGACCAGTCCGGGAACGAGCTGGTTGAGACGCGCGAACAATGCCTCCGGAAAGCCGAGGAGGCGCTCGCGGCGGGGCCTGGCAAGCAGGCGCAGCAGCGCCTGCGCCACGATCTCGGGATCGTCGACCGCAACGCCGAGCGACTCGTTGAGCGCGTACATCGCGTCGCTGTTGAGGCGCGTACGGGTCGAGCGCGGCGCAAGGTAGGCAACCCGCACAGGACCTCCGGCAAGCTCACGGCGCAGCGCCTCGCTGAAGCCGCGCAGACCGAACTTGCTCGCGCTGTAGGCCGCGCATCCCGGATAGCCGATGTAGCCGAAGATCGAGCCGACATTCACGATCGTCGACGCTCGCTGAGACTCGAGGACCGGTAACAGACGGCGAACGAGCTGCATCGGCGCGACGAGGTTGATCGCGACGATCGCCTCGACCGACTCGTCGCTCTGGTCGGCAAGCCAGCCGAAGCCCCCCGTCCCCGCGCAGTTGACGAGAAGATCGATTCCGCGCTGTCGCCGTACGCCATCGAGGACGGCTGCACGGCCCGACTCGGTACCGATGTCCGCGGCGACGAAGGTGACCGGCCCTGCCCCATCGAGGACGTGCGCGAGCTCCCGCAGGCCTTCGGCGTTGCGGCCCACGAGCAACAGCGCGTCGCAATGCGGCGCGAGCGCGCGGGCGATCGCGCTGCCGATGCCGCCGGTCGCGCCGACGAGAAGCGCGCGGTACTTGGATGGCCTCATCGCTCCGGGCCCTTGTCAGCGGTGGTCTCGTCGAACGCGGGAAGCGAGCGGAACACGTCGCGGTAGAGCCGATAGACCATCGTCGCCACGTGCACGACCGCCGCCCGATCCTCGACAGCGTCGAGCCGGTTCATGAGATCGGCGAAGAACTGGACGTGGCTGCGATCGACCTCGCCGTGCGAGCGCAGGTAGCGAGTCGCCGTTTCGGGCAGGCCAAGCGTCCTCTCGATCACGGCCGCGGCGTTGGAGGCAAGGGCCACGCTCGTTCCTTCGAGCACCTGCACCATGCCGAAGAAGCCGACGGGGTTGTGCCGCGCGATGTAATCGTAGACATAGGCGACCATCAGCTCGGTCGCGGGCTTCGGCACTCCGTCGCGAACCTGCTTGGCATCCCCTCCGGCCCGGTCGATGTCGTCGAGGATCCACTGCTCGTGGCCGCGCTCTTCGTCGATGTATTCGGCGACCGCATCGCGAAGCCACGCCCTTGAAGGCGACAGGCGGCTTCCGCATGCCATGAGCAACGGAACCGTGTGCTTGACGTGGTGGTACGCCTCTCCGAGGAATCCGACGTATTGGTTTCGCGTGACGCGGCCGGCGAGGCAATCGCCGATGACCGGAACGGCGAAGAGCTCCGCTCGCGGGCCCGCGGTCTCGTATTGCAGCGAATCAAAGAACGGCACGACTTGCTCCAGGTTGGCGGTCGTAGAGCCGGGCGAGACGCGCCTCGTAGCGCGCGAAGATCGCCTCGCGACGCGGTCGACCATTGGCGGTGGCCAGATCGTTTCCGGCATGAAACGGCGCGTCGGCACGAATCCAGTCGGCGATGCGCGCGTAGTCGGGCAGCCTGCGGTTCGCCCCCTCGACGTCGGCGGCAAGCATCGTGTCCGTGAGGTCCGCCGATCGCGGAACCAGCACGGCGCACAGGGCGGGCCGCGACTCGCCGAACACGACGGCCTGGGCGATTGCGCGGCCGGCCAGCAGCTCGGCCTCCGGCCACTCGGGGGCGACGTTGCGGCCGAACGAGGTGATGATCTGCTGCTTGCTGCGACCGTCGATGTGGAGGAATCCATCGGCGTCGACGCGTCCGAGGTCGCCGGTATGGATCGGCGTCGACTCGTCGCGCCGCTGCCGATCGCCCGTGCGACCCAGCATCGCGTGGCCCCGGACGACGATCTCGCCGTCCGCGGCGATCGTCACTTCCGTGCGCGCGAGCGGTCGTCCGACGCTTCCGGGACGATCGCAACCGGGGACGTTGAGGGCGACCACCGATGCCGTTTCGGACAGCCCGTAGCCTTCGAACACCGGAATGCCGAGCGCGCGGGCCCTTTCGATCGACGCCGGCGAGACCTTCGCGCCGCCGACCGCGGCGAAACGCAGGCTCGACGGCCGCTTGGCGCCGGCCTCGAGCGCGCCGGTCAGCGCCGCGAGCGTCTGCGGAAGCAGGATGATGCTGTGAGCATCGTAGCGTTCGATCGCCGCAAGGCATGCCATTGCGTCGAACGCGGAAGCGCCGGTCATCCCGACCTCGCGAAGCGGGGGCACGCAGCACGCGGCCCCGCGGACCAGGGGCGCATAGACGCCGGCGACGTTCTCGAGCAGGACGGGCAGCGGCAGAAGGCAAAGGTGACGCTCGATCTCGACGCCGGACAGCGCTGCGACCAGCGCTTCCGCGACTTCCCATTGGGACCGGGCGTCGAGGCAAATGCCTTTCGGGTCGCCGGTCGTTCCCGAGGTGAACGTGATCTTCGCGGTGCCCGGCGGAAAGCCGGCGGCGCCCTGGCCGCTGCGGCGAAGCAGCGGCATGTCGACGCCTTGCACCGTCGTGGCATCGCCAAAGCCCAAGGCCGACGCGTGCGAAGGAGCCATCGTGAAGATGGCGTCCATGCCGCTGGCCGCGATCGCGTGCTCGCACTGGGCCCGCGTGAAGAACGCGGGCAGCGGCACGAGCGTGATCCCCGCCGCCTGCGCGGCGAGATCGATCACGATCCAGTCGAATCCGTTGTCCGCCTGGACCCCGAGCACGCGCACCCACGGTGCGATGTCCAGAAGCGACGACTGGACGAGCGTCACGCGCGTCGAGAGCTCACCGGCGGTCCACGCGGAAGCGCCGGCGACGAGGGCCAACCGCGCGGGGTCCCGCAACGACGGAATCATCGTGCCTTCCCGACCCGAACGGCGGCAGCCAGATCGGTGGCCATGACGTGCGGATCGTGCGCGTAATAGCGTCCCCAGGACGCGCCTCGATCCGAAAGGCGCGACGGATCCGCCGGCGCGATGGAGATCAGCGGCACGCCGAGCCGCAGGAAGAGACTGCGAAGCTCGCGTGTGGCCGTGAAGACGACCCATGTGAACCCGGCATCGTGGAGATGCCGCACCGTCGCCGCCATGAGCTCGCGTCCCATGCCTGCCGACGTCGCCGCGAGGTTGCCGACTTCGACCACGCGCTCGCGAGCAACGGGCTCGGGGCAACGATGCGCGAGGACCCGCTCGATCGGCTCGCCGAGATAGTGCTCGAGAAACAGCGGCCCATCCCGCGCCGGCGAATACCCGGCCGACGCATGCCATTGGCGCGCCGGATCGCGCAGGCCCACGAGATGACGCGAAAAGTGCGTGACGCGCGCGCCGTAGGCGACGGCGAATCGCGCTTCGATGAACCGCTCGAGCGATTCGCGCGCACCATCGTGCTCCGCGACGACCTCGATCGTCGTGGCGTGGCTCGGACTGAGCTCGGCCGTCGATCCGGACGGCGCAGTGCAAGCGAGCCAATCGGAGGACAACTTCCAACGATCCAGTGCCATTGCGTCTATGCTTCGTGGACGAACGGCCATTGTAGGAATGCAGAATTAACGTTCGATTAACCCGCCGCTCCATGCACAACCCGCCGCGCCCTCTGCGACACGCCCTGACCTGGGCGGAGCTCGCGCCGTCCGTCCAGGCCGGCATGTGGGCGATAGCGCTTTTCGCCGGCGGAGTCCTGATTGCGAGAGAATTCGCCTCGCCGATCCAGGACGCGCTGACGGCAAACGAGCGCATGGGAATCCTGGTGTTCGTCGGCACCTCGGTACTGGCGGTGTTGATCCCCGTGCTCACGAATCTGCCGCTGGTGCCGCTTGCGGTGCTGGCCTGGGGTCCGTGGTGGACCGCCGTGCTGCTGCTGTCGGGCTGGGTTGCCGGAGCGGCGCTATCGTTCGTGCTCGGGCGTCATGCGCGCGAATGGTTCCTGCGGCACTTTCCGGCGGCGAAGCGCCACGCCAACATCGACCGACTGATCCACCCGCGCCACCGCTTGTGGTCGCTCGTGCTGTTGCGGATGACGTTTCCGGTGGATGTGCTTTCCCATTCCCTGGGCCTGTTCAGCCGCAGCACGACCTTGACGGAGAACGTGGTGTCCACTGCGCTGGGGGCTGCGCCGTTCGCCGTGATGTTTGCGCTGATTCCGACCCTTTCCGCCACGGCCCAGCTGATCGTTTTCGCCGCGTCCGGGCTGATATTCATCGCCTACGCACTATGGGTACTACGCCGCACCTAGGACACGACGCGGGAGCGGGAGTCCCGATGCAGCCCCGCCACTTCGAAACCGTGATCATCGGGACGGGGTTCTCCGGGCTGCTGGCGGCCATCCGGTTGCGGAAGCGGCGATGCAACGACTTCGTGCTGCTGGAACGAAGCGCCGAGTTGGGGGGCACCTGGCAGGCCAACTCCTATCCCGGCGCGGAGGTCGACATACCCACGGCGCTCTACTGCATCTCGTTCATCCCCTATCCGTTCAGGAAAACCTTCTCCCCGCAAAGCGAATTGCTCGCCTACACGAACCATGTCATCGACAGGTTCGACTTGCGAAGACATGCGCGCACGAACCAGACGGTGACCAGGCTCGCGTTCGACGAGCGCGAGCTCCTGTGGCACGTGGAGACCGAATCAGGCGAGAGGTATTCCGCCCGCTTCGTGATCGACAGCAGCGGGGTGCTGGCGAACCCGCACGTTCCCATCATCAAAGGCGCGGAAACCTTCAGGGGACCGAAATTCCATGCCGGGCACTGGGATCACTCCGTCGACTATGAAGGTCGACGCGTCGGGGTGATCGGCTCGGGATGTTCAGCAGCCCAGATCGTTCCGGCAATCGCGGGCAAGGTATCCCGGCTGACCCTTTTCATGGGCAAGGCGCAGTGGATTCTCCCGCGCTCGGATCGGAATTACGGTCGCGTGGAGCGTTTCGTCCGAACGCTGCCGGGCATACGGCACGTCATCCGCTTCCTCGTCTTCGTGTTCTACGACTTAAGGTTCGTCGCCTTCCGCCGCTATCCCGGGATCTCGGGAATCGGCCAGTTCATGAAGGACCACTACCGGAGAAGGTTGAAGAAGCATCTGGAGAAGTACATCAAGGACGACGACCTGCGTCGGCACATGATGCCCGACTACGAGCTGGGCTGCCGGCGGGTCATTCCTACGAATGCCTATCTCCCCGCGCTGTCGCTCGACAATGTCGACGTGGACGTCAGCGGGATCGAGTGCATCACGCCCACGGGCATCAGGACGAAGGACGGCAAGGACATCCCCCTGGATCTCATCGTTTACGCCACCGGATACTTCGCGTATTCGGACATGAAAAGGGCGCTGACCTTTCAGGTCCATGGGCTGGCCGGCCGCAACCTCAACGCCGAATGGGAGAAGGAGGCGGTCGCCTACAAAGGCATCACCGTCTCCGGCTACCCCAACTATTTCAAGGTGAACGGGCCGAACACCGGCACCGGGCACAGCTCGCAGATTTCCTATATGGAGGCCGCGACGAATTACATCGTCCAGGCCATTTGCGCCGTGAAGCGCGACAAGAGCATCAAGGCCATCGATGCCAGACGCGACCTCCAGGATGCATTCGTCGCCCACATGCGAAGGAAGATGCAAAGGACGGTTTGGCAAAACGCCGCCTGCACCGCGTTCTACCGGAAGAACATGACCGAGGAAGTCACCAGTCTCTCTCCGGAACCGGCGACCGGGTTCATCCTTTCCCGCAAGTGGTTCCGCATGGGCGACTACGTTCAACTGAAGTGAAGGCGCTTGCGCGTTCGTTGGCACGCTGCGAAGCCGAGCGCGCCTCCCCAACGCGAACGACGCGCGGAGCTCGATAGTTAGCCGAAGGTCGTCGGCCGTGCGCCGTTGCACCGATAGGACGGTCGGCGCTTGTCCGACAGTTACGATCGCCGGACGAGCCGACACTGGGCCATGGCAAGCCCGGCCGACGGCTATTGGTCGCTTCCCCGTCCCGCTCGATGGGCGGTCGGCGCGTTCGCGGCGATCGTCGCGACGTTGCTCCTGCTCTTCCTCGTCCTGCTCTTCTTCCCCTGGAACACCCTTCGCGGGCCGATCGCGAACTACTACAGCGCGAAGACCGGACGCCAGGTGGTGATCGCCGGCGACCTCACCGTCAAGCTGGCCTGGCATCCATGGATCGACGTGCGCGGCATCGCCATCGCCAACGCGCCGTGGTCCGACCAGCCGGTGATGGCGAGCGTCGAGCGCCTGGGCATGCGAGTGGAGCCGCTTTCGTACTTCACGCGACTGCGCATTCCCGAGATCGAGCTCCAGGCACCGCGCGCCATCTTCGAGCTCAACGCCGACGGTGTGGGCAACTGGGTGATGGGCGACAGTGTGATTGGCGGCGACACCACCGATTCCGGCGACGTCCCGCTGTTCGGACGGCTGAGCGTGTCGGATGCGCACGTGCGCTACCGCGATCCGGATCCGCAGGTGCGACTCGACGTGTCCGCGATCGCGCTCACGGCGGCGGACCGGCAGGGTCAGGAAAGCCTGATCTTCTCCGGGGACGGCAGTCTGCGGGGCGCACGCTTCACCATCGCCGGGCAAGGCGAAGGGCTGGGCACGCTGCGCGAGCCCGACGCGCCGTTCTCCCTGGTGTTCTCGGCCAAGGCCGGCGGCACCCAGGCGTGGTTCGACGGCGAGGTCGTGCCGACTTCCCCGGACAAGCTGCGCGGCTTCATCAAGATCGCCGGCCAGGACATGTCGCAGCTCTATCCGCTGTTGCCTGCACCGGTGCCGTGGACGCCGCCCTACGAGATCAAAGGCGACGTGGTTCGGCTCCCCGATCGCTGGAAGGTCACGGGCCTGTCGGGCAAGGTGGGCCGCAGCGACGTGTCCGGCGTCGCGGAGATCCTCACCGACACGCCGCGGCGCAAGTTCGTGGCCGACATCGTGTCCACGCGCCTCGACTACCGTGATCTCGGCGGCTTCGTGGGATTGCCGGCCGGCGCGTCCGCCGCGGCTCGCTCGCCCGAGCAGAAGGCCGAGGCGGCCAAGCTCGCGCGGCAGGAGCGCGTGTTCTCGGACGACCGCTTCGAGCTCGACCGCCTGCGCGACTACGACGCGCACTTCCGCTTCCGCGGCAAGGCGGTGCGCGTGGACGACGTGCCGATGGAGATCGTCGAGATGAACATCCACCTCGACCGCGGCGTGCTGCGCTACGACCCGGTGAAGGTGGGCATCGCGGACGGCACGGTGACGCTCGTCGGCTCGATCGATGCGAACAGCAAGGCTCCGCGCCTCGACATGCGGCTGGAAGGCCGCAATCTCGATCTCGCGCGCATCTACCCCGAGCTGGCGTCGCCCCGCGGCAAGGCGGGTCGCTTCGGCGGATTCGTCAAGGTGAAGGCGCAAGGCTCGAGCATCGCCGGCATGGCCAAGACGGCCGATGGCGAGGGCGCGCTCATCATGTCGGGCGGCGAGGCCAGCGCGCTCGCGCTCCTGCTGACCAACCTCGACCTCGCCGGCGCGGTGCCGCTCGTGCTGGGCGGCGATCGCACGGCGGCGCTCTACTGCGCGGTGTCGGCGTTCGCCGTCGACGACGGCATCGTTCGACCGCGACTGCTGGTGATCGACACGTCCAAGGTACGCATCGACGGCGAGGGAACGATCGACCTCGCGCACGAGAAGTACGCGCTGGCGCTCAAGGCGAACTCGAAGCAGTTCAGCATCTTCGCGCTGCGCGGTCCCATCGTGATCGGCGGGTCGCTGCGCGATCCGACCGTGGCGCCGTCGGTGGCGCCGATCGCCGCGCGCGTGGGCGTGGCCGCGGGCCTCGCGGCGATATCGCCCCCGCTGGCGATCCTCCCGTTCATCGACCTGGGCGGCACGCCCGACATCGATTGCCGGCGCGTGCTCGGCGCGCCCGACAACGCCTCGGTGCCGTTGAAGGACGAGGCAAGGAGCGATCTGGAAGCCAAGTCGCGCGTCGCGCCGACGACGAAGCCAGGCCGTGACGCGCTGGCGGATCGCTCGTCGCGGCCCGCTGCGGGACGCGGAAGCTAGCCCGCCGTCGGCCGGAAGGCGACAGCGCCCGAGGTGCAAGCGGTAGGCCGTTCGCCGATGCGCGCGCGGGCGCGCCGCCGATTCCTCGCGTCGCCGACGCATGCGAACCTCGAGTTTTCGAAAAGGAGGCTCCATGGCCAACGTCGCATCGATACTCAACAACCTGATCGAGACGTCCAAGGACGGCGAGAAGGGTTTCCGCAAGTGTGCCGAGGACGCGAAGGATTCCAGCCTCAAGGCGTTCTTCCTGCGCGGCGCCGACCGCTGCGCCCAGGGCGCGCAGGAGCTCCAGACGCACGTGTCGAGGCTCGGCGAGATGCCGACGTCGTCCGGCAGCGTCGCGGGCGCGCTGCATCGCGGCTGGGTCGACGTGAAGACGGCGCTCTCGACGCGCGACGACCTCGCCATCCTCGAGGAATGCGAGCGCGGCGAGGACGTCGCGAAGGCGTCATACCGCAAGGCGCTGGAGAGTGGCGACCTTCCCGCGGACATCCGCGCGGTCGTGCAGAAGCAGTACGAGGGCGTGATCCGCAACCACGACGAGGTGCGCGCGCTGCGCGATCAGCACCGCGCCCTGCAGCACTGAAAAGGGTTCGGGTCCGCGAAAGGCAAAGAGGGCTTGCATCGCTGCAAGCCCTCTTCGTTTGTGTGGTTGCGGGGGAGCGAACCTGGCGCGGCTACGCCTCCGGTAGTCGGCCCTGCTAGCGGCTACGCCGACCAATGGCGATGAGCCCCCCGAGCGCCGTGAGCGCGGCAAGAAGCGACATGGCCCACGTAGCGAGCGCGGGAACGGGTACTTGCACGCCGGCGGTGACCTGCGCGCACGTCGGGACGGTGATCGTGTTGGCGTCGGTGGTCACCGTTCCGCCGAACGCGAGCGCCCTTCCGGACAAATGGGCGAAATGCCCGATGGTGATTCCCGCAGCGTCGAGAATGTTGCCTACGAAGGTGGGCGTCGCCGACAACGCGGCGTTCGCTCCGAGTGTCGTGGCTCCGACGGGCGCCCAGAAGACGTTGCCCGCGCAGGCCCCGTTGGCCAGGACCACGCTGGAATTGTCGCCCGAGTTCAGCGCCCCGCCCGGTCGGAAGACATAGACCCCTGCGCCGTTGAGCGTGACCGTCGTGGACAGCGTCACATTCATCGCGCCCCCGCTCGAATAGCATCCCGGGGGAATGACTCCGGGCGGATTCAACCCGATGACCACGGCATCAAGCGCAATCGCCCCGGCGCCGAGGGACGTGCATGCCTGCCCCAGCAGGTCGGCCAACGCCAGCCCTTGGTCCACTCCTGTCGCGGGTGCGCAGGGCGTGGTCGTCGTGCCGGACGTCGTCAGTGGAGGCGTGGTGGGCGCCGTGGTGTAGCACACGTCGCCATTGATGATGGTCTGCGGCGCAGTGTTGGAATTGGTGAACGTGCTGGAAACGATGCCGAACGTGCTTGTCGTTCCCAGGCTTGGGGCCGTTGCGGCGACAGCCGCATCCCCGAATGCCAATGTCAGTGCAACGAGCGCGATGGCCCGGACGACACGAGTTCCCCGTGGCGGGGGAGAGGGCGCCCGGGACCGTTTTCCCCGTAGCGTCGAGATTCTCTGGATGCAGACCGCAGATTCGCTCATGTCCATTCCCTTCACGCATAAGAGCCGCGGCGATCAAGTAACGTGTGAGGACAGGGCCCGATCCAATGTCCCGGCAGGTAATTGAGATCTGTCCTTCCGCTCGTCAGACGGGTTGCAGTTCCGCGTGGCAGGAGCGTCGCCACTCGGGACTAAGCACAAATTCCCCGGATACCGTCTGTGCGGTAACGCACATTGCGTGTGCGCTACACCTGGCATGGAATGGGGAGGAGGCGGCGCTCGCAGACCGCGCAGAAATGGGAATGGCCCCTTTCGGGGCCATTCGCGCCAAGCGGACTCGGAGTCGCCGGCTTACTCCACTGACTTGAATTCTTGCGGAATTTGGTTGCGGGGGAAGGATTTGAACCTTCGACCTTCGGGTTATGAGCCCGACGAGCTGCCAGACTGCTCCACCCCGCGGCAGGAAGATAAGTCTAGCGCGAACCGGCCCTCCGGTCAATCCGCGTCAGGTCTCGAGCCGTACGCAGATGCCGTTGGGGCTGCACCGCGTACCGCTCGGACACGCGCCGAGCGGCTTGCCGTTCTTGTCCTTGGCCCAGTCGGCGGGCTTCGAGCCGTCGGCGGGCATGCAACGCTTGCCCTCGCCCGGGATGCCGCTCCCCTGCCCGGGCCCCGTGTTGATCTCGCAGCGACGCGCGACGCAGCGCTCGTCGTCCGCGCAATCCTGCTGGACGACGCACGTTCCCGGCGGACGCTGGCACGCTCCCAGAACGCATTGCGCCTGCGGAATGCAATCCGCGCCGGAATTGCACGCCGCGGGATTGCCGCACGTCCCGACGGGCAGCTCGACGCCGAACAGCTTCGACTTTCCGCACGACGGCGCGCCACCGAGGGGCGTGTTCGGGCAATCGGAAGCCGAGAGGCATAGCGTCACCGCGTGCGCCGTGGCAGGCACGCACGCCGCGATCACCAGGACTCGCAACGCTCGAACGATCCGCTTCATCGCGACCTCCATTTCAGAGGCGCTCGGTCTCCGCCCGGCCGGGGCGCCACTTGAGCAGACGCGCCTCGATTCTAGTCACCGCGAAGTCGAGCAGCAACGCGAACGCCGTCAGCACCAGGATCCCCGCGAACACCGTGTTGATGTCGAACGTCCCCTCGGCCTGCAGGATCAGGTAGCCGACGCCCTTCGCCGATCCGAGGTACTCGCCGACGACCGCGCCGACGAACGCCATGCCGACCGACGTGTGCAGGCTCGAGAACACCCACGACGTCGCGGACGGCAGGTAGATGTGCCGCAGGAGCTGCCGGCGGCTCGCGCCGAGCATGCGCGCGTTGGCCAGCACGACCGGGCTCACCTCCTTCACGCCCTGGTAGACGTTGAAGAACACGATGAAGAACACGAGCGTGACGCCGAGCGCGACCTTCGACAGCACGCCCAGGCCGAACCACACCGCGAAGATCGGCGCGAGGATCACGCGCGGCATCGCGTTCATCGCCTTGATGTAGGGGTCCGACAGCGCGCTCGCGAGCGGCGACAGCGCGAGCCACAGCCCGACGATCAACCCCAGCAGGCTGCCGAACGCGAACGCGAGCACGGTCTCCCACAACGTGATCGCGAGATGGGGGTAGATCTTCCCGCCCGAGAACCACTCCCAGATCACCTTGACGATCTTGAGAGGCTCGCCGAAGAAGAACGGCGCGAGCACCTTCGTCTCGGTCAGCGCCCACCACGCGACGAAGAACGCGCTCGCCAGCAGCGCCTGGTAGAGCGCCAGCCGGCCGCGTCCGACCTTGAGCTCGCGCGCCATCGCTATTGGCGCTGCTGGGCGTAGCCCTTGAGCACTTCGTCGCGCAGCACGCGCCAGACGGCGGCGTGCAGCTCGACGTAGCGCGGCGAGAGCCGGATCTCGGCGACGTCGCGCGGCCGCGGCAGGTCGATCGCGAACTCGCCGATCGGTCGGCACCCGGGCCCGGCCGAGAGCGCGATCACGCGATCCGACAGCGCGATCGCCTCCTCGAGGTCGTGCGTGATGAAAACGACCGACTTGCGGTCCGCGCTCCACAGCTCGAGGAGCTCGTTCTCCATGAGCTGGCGCGTCTGCACGTCCAGCGCCGAGAACGGCTCGTCCATCAGCAGGATCGC
>Ga0157380_10000548_pt1 | contig 23124 bp, 19 predicted proteins | sample S35metaG_FD_119757 | JGI IMG/M metagenome (GOLD analysis project Ga0157380, IMG submission 119757) | Switchgrass rhizosphere microbial communities from Kellogg Biological Station, Michigan, USA - S3-5 metaG | ecosystem: Host-associated > Plants > Roots > Rhizosphere > Soil | place: USA...
AGGACCGGACGAAGGTCTTCTTTCCCGGTAATCCTGTATGGTGTTTGCGCATCATTGATAAATTGCTCATCCAGTCCGATATCGGCTATGGTAACATCACCCGTATAGGTATAATTCTCCGGAAACAAAAAAGCCAGCTTCATCACCTGGAAAGTAATGGTTCTTGTTGCGCAGACAATGGCAGCCTTTTCTGACGCTGAAACACTGTCCGCCATCAGGCCAGAAGGGATGTCGATTGAAATCACTTCACAGCCGGATGTATTGATGAATGCCACCGCTTCAGCTGCAAGTCCTGTCAGGGGCCTGTTGAGTCCTGTTCCGAAAAGGGCGTCAATCACCACGCAATCACCTTCGATCTCGGCAAAGTCTTCAGCACTGTACACATTTCTGACCAGGCTCAGGTCAAGCTGCATCAGCCTGGCCTCATTGATCCTGCAGTCTTCCGAAGGCGTATTATTGTACCTGACGATGTACGGTATCACTTCGTATCCGTGCTGGTACAGCATCCTGGCCAGCGCCAGTCCATCACCACCGTTGTTTCCGGTTCCGCAGCAGACAATGAAACGCCAGTGCTTCTCATAACCGGTGGAGAGAATGCTGCAGCAGGCTGTTGCAGCCTGTTCCATCAGGTCTATGGATTTGATTCCTTCTTTGGCAATGGTAAAAGCGTCAGCCTCGCGGATCTGCGGGGCGCTCAAAATCTTCATGGTGTCTGGTCAGTTGAATTTTGCCACTTCGAGGCCTCTTTCAGCCATCAGGGTGCGCAGCAATTTTCCGTCACCATGCAAAGTATAAATTTTTTTTGGATTGGTAAAGCCCACCACGCTTAATATGTCACGCCAGTCGGCATGATCGCTGATCATCAGTCGCAGGTCGCAGCGTTTCTGCAGCATGGTCCATCCTGAAGCGAATGCAAGGAAATGCCGCTGACTTTTCCTGAAATTGTTGAAATGATACGGCGGTGCAAGGTAAACACCATGGCGGATCTGCTTGAACCCTGCCGCCTGGTAAGGCACCCAGGCTCCAAGGCTGATGCCGAACGATTCATAAACCCTGTTGAAGCCATGGATATCGGGATGCACCATGACCAGCCGCTGCGGACAATGTTCGGCAAGCATGCGGGAGATACGCTGTGCTTTCCCCATGCTGTAAGCGGCCAGGATCAGGTTCCTGTCGGTGAATTCATTGATCTTTTTTATTTCGTTTACGGGATCAGGATGCGCAACTTCCGGATCGGCAAAAGTAGTTTCGGTGATCAGCACATCGGCTTCGGCAGGCTGATAAGGTTCGCAGGTGGGATCAGGCTGCAGCTTGAAATCGCCCGTATACAGCCACCTTTCAGACCCGTCGCTGATGAGCACCTGGGCGCTGCCAAGCATATGTCCTGCAGGTATCAGGGTGACGTCAACCGATCCCGACCTGAACGTTTCATGGAAATTTACTTTTTTAAATAATCCCGTTTCCCTGCTCCGGTAACGATGCATGATCAGTGCAGCCGTAGGAGCCGTGCAGATCATCTCAGCCGAATAGGGATTGGCATGATCAGCATGCGCATGGGAAATAACTGATTTCCGCACGGGCCTGGAAGGATCAATAAAAAACCCGCCCTTTTCACAATACAGTCCGGAAGGCGTATATGTAACCAGCCCCTTATACGTTTCAGGCATGGGCATGATCGGTTTTGGAAAGCTCGTTAAAAATATCCAGCACCCGTGGCAATACGGGCTGCACTTCGTCATTCACAATCACATAATCCGAAAGGCGTATTATTTCCGCTTCCTTCATCTGCGTGGCCATGATCTGCTTCACGTGCGCTTCGTTTACGCCATCCCGTTTTATCACCCGGCTGATGCGCAGCTCCGGGGGGGCCGTAACGGCTATAACCTTATCCATGTTCTTATATGCTCCCGACTCAAACAGGATGGCAGCTTCTTCGAGTATAAAAGGGGCATCCTGCATGTTGCACCAGTCTTCAAACCGCTTTCTTACCAGCGGATGAATGAGCCTGTTCACTTTTACCCTGGCATCCTGATCGTGAAAGATCAGCTCCCTCATTTTTTTGCGGTCAGGCTTACCGTCGGCGAGGATAATTCCCGGCCCGAATAATTTTATCAGTCCTTCCGTCACTTCCCGGCTGGCAGTGATGGCCGCTGCTTCAGCATCAGCAAAAAAAACAGGGATCCCCAGCCTGATAAAAATTCCGGCAACCAGCGACTTTCCGCTTCCGATGCCGCCTGTAAGGCCGATACGAAGCATTATTTTGAAGTAAGGTATTTGATAAATCCGGGTGAGATGCGCGCCTTGTAAACACCGGCAGGAATATGACAGAGCTCAAGCCTGGCTTCCCTGGCATACTGATCGCCGTATTTTGCGATATCACCGCAAACACGGAACTCTTCCGTATTGATCTGGTCAATCAGTCTCAACGGTGCCTGGTAAGTAACCATGACACGGTCGGGAATCAGCAGCATATTTTCAGCGGGGCCATTTACCATTTCAACAGGCACTTCCAGCACTTCCTCCCCCAGCTCTTCAACCGGAAAATAAACCCATACCGTCGACGGCGCAATTTCCATCCCTGTCAGCCGGAGGTCTTTCATTCTTACCGGTATGATGGCTTTGTGATCCAGGTTGGTAACCTCTAGGTGTTCGGTGTGTATGCCCTTTATTTTTCCGATGAGCTCCTGCGAACCGGCAATTTCAACACTGTCGGGTTTTACGATCCAGTGAAACGGCCCGTAAAACTGTTTTTTATAAGATACTGAAACATCAGGCAGCACCGGAACTTTTTTCCTGAACTTCTGGGAGAAATCAAAAGTGATAAACTCGGGATTGATGTGCCTGATGGACATCTCAGGCTTCATGCCCATGACCTCTGCCGAAATCAGGCTTCGCGACTGGATCAGCAGGGAATTTCTGGCCGGATTGGCTGATGAAATCATGGCACCTACATCCACATCAATGTGATCGAGCTTCTGCCTGAAAGAATATGCAATGAGGTCAAAGCCCCGGGCTTCCATTTCCACGGCAATTTTTGTCGGTAGCTCGTTGGTGATGTTTTTCTGGAACGGCAAATTCCTGTAGCGAAGGTCAAAAACAAAGCTGCCTGTATAAGATTTGCTGAGCGAAGTGAAAATCCAGCAAATGGCTGCAATCAGCAGGCATACCAGGAAAGCGGTCAACCTGTTGTTGGACCTGAATCCTTTATACAGCGTGCCGGTAACTCCTGTGTCTTCCTGATATGCTTTCACCTGTCTGAATGTCCAGGCTAAAGTAATAAATTATTTTGCGGCTACAGCAGGCTTGTCAGACTGATATTGCTTGGTGGCTTCAGCCGAAACGGCCGATTTTTCAATCTTGAGCTTCACATTCGTATCAACCTCAATCATAAAGGTCTTATCCCCGACTTCCGTGATACGGCCGTGAACACCACCGATGGTTACAACCTTATCGCCTTTCTGAATGCTCTCCTTGAACTGCTTTTCCAGTTTCGCTTTCTTCATCTGGGGACGGATCATAAAAAAATAAAATATGACAATGATCAGTCCGATCATCAGCATCTGCTGAATTCCTGAGCCTCCTGCCGGAGCCTGTAATAAAATATATAAGTTCATATTAGCTGGTTATTTGGTTATGATTTCTGATTAAATTATTTGCCGGTGATTTCGGCGCTGATGGTTAACACTTTTGTATTCGGAATGGTGTTGGCAATAATAGTAATTGTTTTGCTGACCATTCCGCTTTTGCCGTGGCTGTCGAAGCTTACGTCCACCTTGCCTTCATCGTCCGGATGCACCCCTTCCTTCGAGTAGGCCGGAACAGTACAGCCGCAGGATGCTTTGGCGGAGATAATAAACAGATCGGCATTCCCTTTATTCTTAAATTTAAAAGTATAGTTCACGACATCACCTTCTTTTATTTCACCAAAATGATGGCTGGTGTTTTCGAATTCAAAAACAGGCACTTTGCCGTCTTTCGTTTCACCGCTTGCAGTGGCGGGATTTTCAATGATCTCAGGTGAAATTTTATCGTTCGTTTCCTGCTGCCTGCACGCATAAAATCCAACTGCAACCATGGCTGTGCAAATAAAAAATAATGCTTTTCTGATCATGGAAAAAGAAATTAGTTTGAACATCTTTAATTCATGTTTTATCCGGTTTCATTCAATCAATCCCCTTCCGATTTTAACAACCTTGCCCTGCTCTTTTAATTCCGATACAATTTTATCAAGCACGCCATTCACAAATACGCTGCTCTTCGGTGTGCTGAAATCCTTCGACAGGTCAATGTACTCATTAATTGAAACCTTGACGGGAATAGAGCTGAACCGCACAATTTCGCTGATCGCCATTTTTAATATGATGACATCCAGCAGTGCAATCCTGTCAATATCCCAGTTGGTTGATTTTTCCTCAATGTATTTTTCTGAGATGAGCTCGTTGTTGATGGTATCCTTAAACAGGTTTTTCACAAAATCCTTATCATCTTCTTCGTCCTTGTACAGGTTATAAATTTCAAGTCCTGTCTGAGGTGTTTTTGCCGCCGCTTTGATATTCTTGATCACCATGCTGCTGATGAAGTCAAAGCTCTCGGCGAAGTAAATATTTTTTTCTTCCAGCAAATGCGTAACGGTTTCATAGCCTGCAATAAACTGCTGGTAAATTTTCAATGCGTATCCTGTATCATCGGCCCAGTTTCGATGCTGTCCATTTCCTGTCGATTCATATTCAGGTGATTTTTTGATCTGATGAAAAACCTTATTCACCACTTCATGGTCTTTTTGCCATGATATTTTACGCCTGCTTACCAGTTCCATCAGTCGCTTGTTTTCGCCAAGCCTGGTCAGGAAAAGGTTTTCGCTCAGGAGGTTTTTGGGTGTTGCCGCTTTGCCTGCCAGCCTTGTTTTGGGCTTGTCGGCCAGGTAACGTTCCTCTTCTGCAACCAGTTCAGAGAGCAGGAGGAGCAGGGTTAAGTACAGGTCGTATGATTTTTCAATTCCTCTGAAAAGCTCCCTTTCAGCTAAAAGCAGTTCGTGCTTTTCATCCTGGAAGTAGGCGTATAAAGCCTGCAATACCTTGATTCGTAACTGCCTTCTGCTCAGCATAATTTTAAAAGAACATGCAGGTGCAAGCTTGCACCTTTAACCTGGTGGTCACCAGGTAATTATTTTGAATTGGATTTTATTTTCTGCGCTATCCTGTTTTCAGCGATCTCTTTTGCAGCCTGTGAAGAGGGTATGTTCTCTTTTTTGGATTTGTTGAGAATATCCAGCGTCACATCATAAATATGCTGTGCGTCTTTCAGCGCCCTTTCACGGTTATAACCATTCAGCTCCGAATACACATTGATCAGTCCACCGGCATTGATCAGGAAATCAGGTGCGTAAATAATTCCTTTTTTCATCAGCATCGGCCCATGAATCGCTTCATCAGCCAGCTGGTTGTTGGCAGCGCCGGCAACGATTTCACATTTCAGCCTGTTGATGGTATCGGTATTTAAGGTGGCGCCCAAAGCACAGGGAGCATAAATGTCAATGTCCATATCAAATATGCCGTCTCCGCGCACGATCTCAGCGCCGTATTTGGTGGCTACATTTTTCAGGGCTTCTTCATTGATGTCGCAAACAAACACCTTTGCGCCTTCTTCAGTAAGGTGCTTAACCAGGTTTTCGCCCACATGTCCAACACCCTGCACCAGCACTTTTTTACCGGCCAGTGAGTCATTGCCCCAGGCCTGCTTGGCAGAAGCTTTCATGCCCATATAAACACCAAAAGCCGTAACCGGGCTTGGATCTCCGCCGCCGCCCTGTGATTCGGCAATACCGGTGACATATTTCGTTTCCATCCGCACATATTCCATGTCTTTTGGACTGGTGCCCACATCTTCAGCCGTAATGTATTTGCCATTCAGGTTGTTCACAAACCTTCCGAACTTCCTGAAAAGCGGCTCCGACTTATCCTTTTTAGAATCGCCGATGATCACTGCCTTTCCCCCACCCAGGTCGAGCCCGGAAATTGAAGCTTTATAGGTCATGCCGCGCGAAAGACGGAGGACATCGTTGAGCGCTTCCGCCTCATTGTTATACATCCACATCCTCGTCCCGCCAAGGGCAGGTCCCAGCACAGTACTGTGTATGGCAATAATGGCCTTCAGGCCGGTATCCTTATCATGACAGAAAACAACCTGCTCATGGCCATAAGTGCCCATCAAACCGAAAAGACCGCTGGCGGTAGTTGTTTCCTTAAAATCTTTTACCTCTATCATTGGAAATGTATAATTATTGATTGCTTAATTGTAGTTTTGCCTGCCCTGCTGCATTTTATTTGGGATCGCAAAGGTATGTTTTTTTTGAATTAACCCAAATTGTTAAAACGGGTGGTTTTACCTGTGCCTGACCGCTTAATGCCTGGGAAAAACCCGTAAAAAGGTTGGTTGTTTATATTGAAAAAAACAGGCTTTGGGCTCACTCAGGTACCTCAATAAATTCTTTCTCCGTTATAAATGGAGGTTCCTGCTCGGGATCCTGTTTGTCACCGTTTCCAACCTTTTCGGCATCCTCCCGGCCCAGCTGATCAGGAATGCACTCAATGTTGTTGCGGATAATATCCAGGTTTACAGGCAGTTTCATGGCTTTGAAAGCCAGCATGAGGTGGATAAGCTGATCTCTTCCAGCATTTTTATTTTCGGGCTGCTGGTGCTGCTGATGGCGCTTTTAAAAGGAATCTTTATGTTCTTTATGAGGCAAACCATTATTGTCATGTCGAGGCTTATTGAATATGACATGAAAAATGAGATTTTCCAGCATTACCAGGTGCTCGATTCTTCTTTCTATTCCCACAACAACACGGGCGACCTGATGAACAGGATCAGTGAGGATGTGAGCCGGGTGCGGATGTATCTCGGGCCTGCAATCATGTACACGATTAACCTGGTTGTGATGTTCATCCTGGTGATTGCTGCCATGATCAGTGTCAATACCACCCTGACGTTGTATGTGCTGATCCCTTTGCCCATATTGGTTTTTGTTGTTTATTATGTGCATGACATCATCAACAAAAGAAGCGAGCAGGTGCAGGAAAAACTTTCTGATATGTCGACGTTTGTGCAGGAATCATTTTCCGGAATCCGTGTGCTGAAGGCTTATGCGCGCGAGGAAAAATACCTGCAGGCTTTTGTCGACCAGAGCATCAGCTATAAAAATATATCCATGGACCTGGTGAAGGTGAATGCCCTGTTTTTTCCTTCCATGCTGGTGCTGATCGGGTTAAGCTCGCTGATAACCATTTATGTGGGCGGGCTGGAAGTGATCAAAGGCAATCTCACATTCGGTAACATAGCCGAGTTTATCATTTATGTCAACATGCTGACCTGGCCGGTGGCTTCACTGGGATGGACCGTATCGCTTGTTCAGCGCGCTGCAGCATCACAGGAAAGGATCAATGAATTCATGTTTACCAAACCTGCCATTGTTTCGGATGAATCGGTTGCACAGGAAATAAAAGGTGACATTGTTTTTAAAAATGTGACGTACACATATGGTGAGTCGCTGCAACCCGTTTTAAAAAATGTTTCATTCCATGTGCCTGCAGGCAATTCGCTGGCTGTTATCGGACGTACAGGATCGGGAAAAACCACGCTTGCCAACCTGCTGCTGCGCATGATGGATGTGACGGAAGGCTCCATCCTCATCGATGGAACGGACATCAGGCATCACAACCTTAACCATATACGCAGTCAGACAGGCTATGTGCCGCAGGATGTATTTCTTTTTTCGGATACCATTGCAAACAACATCGCATTCGGGCTGAAAAATGACAGCGGCGAAGATCATCAGCAGCGGATATACCAGGCTGCAAAAGATGCCGCCATATACGACAACATCGCCGGCTTCAGGCAGGGGTTTGAAACGATGGTCGGAGAAAGAGGCATCACATTATCGGGCGGACAAAAGCAACGCATTTCCATTGCCCGCGCCATCATCAAGCAGCCAAAAATCCTGATATTTGACGACTGCCTGTCGGCGGTTGATACCAAAACGGAAGAGGAGATACTGACCAACCTGCAGCGCATCATGGCAAACAGGACCACCATCATCATCGGTCACCGGGTGTCATCCGTCAAGCATGCCAGCAGCATCATTGTGCTTGATGAGGGAGCAGTGATAGAACAGGGCACCCATACGGAGCTGATGGCCCTGAAAGGAGCCTATGCTGCCATGTATGAAAAACAATTGCTGGAAGAAAGAAATGAATCAGGTGTAAGCCAATAACACGAATTTTTATCACGAATCCCATACCCCATGTTTTTTATTTTATCCAAAATTTTTCATTTTCTTTTTTCACCGGTAAGCTGGATCATCATCCTGTTCATCATCGGAATGATCCGTAAAAAAAACCGCAACAGGCTGTATACTGCTGCCATCATTTTATTTTTTGTTTTTACCAATCCCTTTCTGATCAATTTTGCGATGCAGCAATGGGAAGTGCCGTCGCGCAACATCAAGTCCATTGTTACGCCATACGAAGGCGGCATTGTGCTGGGAGGAGCCATGCGGTATTATAATTCCACCATGGACAGGCCGGTCTATGGAAGCGGTGTTGACCGGGTTATGCAGGCGATAGAATTATATAAATCCGGCAAGATCAAAAAGATCATCCTGGTCGGAGGTTCGGGACTGGTGATGATGCAGGACCCGAAAGAATCAGCGATCATCAGCAGGCTGTTGCTGAAAATGGCCATACCCCCGGAAGATATTATTACTGAAAACGATTCACGCAACACCTACGAAAACGCTGTGAATATTACTGCCTTGCTGAAACCGCAGTATGCATCCGGAAAATTTTTGCTTATCACTTCCGGTTATCACATGCGCAGGTCACTGGGTTGTTTTGAGAAAACAAATTTAGCTGTCGTTCCTTTTTCAGTGGATGAGCGAAGCGGCAGGGGCATTTACACACCTGATAAGTTATTCATCCCCCAGGCTGAAGCGCTTGAAGCATGGGATTTGCTGATACATGAATGGGTGGGGTATATTACGTATAAGCTTGTTGGGTATATTTGAGTTTAAAGATTAAAGTTTTTAATGTACAAAACTAAATATGCTGTAAATTTTTTGACTTACTTTTCTGCGCTATCTTTAGTTTGAACAGTGATCAATATTTAGCAGCAACAAAACTATATTGGTAAAGATATTAATTCGACAAACTTTTATGTTGGCAGGCAGATGGTTTTAATCGTTCAGTTATGAAATACATAAACTATCAGCTAATTTTGAATACTATATGAACAACATCAAAACGAGAATTTTTTTCCTGGTGATTCCTGTCTGCATCCTGCTATATGGTTGTTCTTCAAGGGGCTTAAATGTACTCTACAAAACAAAAGAAAAAATCAGCATGCAGGTTATCGGATGCACGGAAATAGATGTTAAGGGAGGAAGATATTCAATGATAACCGCACTGTATCAGGATACAGTAGCGGCCTTGTTTAAAGAAAATGGGTTCGACGACATCGTGTATTGCGACATGGAAATTGATTTTGAACGACCCGATATCGATGAAATCAAAAATATTATATCAGATAAAAAGCTGGACGGATTAATCATTTCAAATATAAGGTTTCCTAATATTCAGTCTGCACTTATCTATAGTAACCTGTTCACGCAAGCTGTGGAAGTCGGGCTCAAGCTGTTTGACAAAGATGGCAAACTTAAACTCTCCTTAATTTATAAAACCACGCAGGGTAATGTTTATTATATAAACCCATCACAGGAAAAAGTGGAGGTTGACGGAATGAAAGGTGCTATAAAAGGGATGTGCAATAAATTGAATTCGCTTAGGTAGTTCCATGCCACTCCCACGCTCGCAGGCCGGATTAGAAACTCTAACAGGCAGGACTTTGGACAGAGAAATTGAGCGGCCGCTAATAATTACCCGGATATATCAGGCATAGAATAAAATTTGTGCGGTCAACTGTAAACATTATTTGTGACGGACAGCAGATCCGGCAAATATTTTACTTTTTAACTATATTCTGTTCAATAGCTTTTGCCACCGCTTCAATGCCTGAACTCACATGCAGCTTCTCGTAAATATTCTGAATATGAGAGTTAACTGTTGACATAGAAATATTACAACGCTTCCCGATCATTTTATAGCTGAGCCCTTCCACAAGATGCGACAGGATTTCATGTTCGCGTTTGGTGAGGTTAAAATCATCGTTCAGCGTTTTGCTGTTTTTATTCTGAACCAGGCGCAATACCTGCCTGGCGATGCTTGGTGTCATGGGTGCACCGCCTTCGAGGGCTTCATGTATTGCCTTTACCAAATCATGAGGCTGTGCTTTTTTCAGAATATATCCATCAGCGCCCGCACAGATACTTGCAAATATTTTATCATCATCTTCAAAAACTGTCTGCATAAGTATTTTAAGTCCGGGGTACTTTTTGCGGATTATTTTAACTCCTTCAATCCCATTTACATTGGGCATATCAATATCCATGAGCACCACATCAGGCATGGAGATTTCAACATCATGAAGCACATTACGGCAATCAGGGAATTCCCCAACGCAAGTCATTCCATCGGTCAGGTTAATGAGCAGTTCCAATCCTTCCCTACGGTTATCGTTATCATCAAAAATTGCAATTCTTTTTACCATGCAGCAAATATCAATTAAATAACTTTAATTATTTGTCATGAATATTCATGATTTTTTATAATTTAATAAGGAGTGAAATCTTAGTTCCCTTGCCAATCTCCGAAATAATCTGAAGTGTCGCCTTTAAATCATCCGCACGCTTTTTCATACTGAGCAAACCATTACCACCCAACTTTGTAACGGAGGGACGGTTTGCCTGCAAGGGTTCACCTGAGCGGAATTGCTTCACCGGTGCTTCTGTTGCAAATCCTTTTCCATCATCCCTGATGGTCATCTCCAGCACATTATTTTTTTTAGAAAACTCTACCCATAAATTTTTACACTCGGCATATTTGGCTGCATTGTTTATGACCTCCTTAAAAATCAAATACAAATTTTTTCGCTGCACCATATCGAGCGGCATGTCGGGAATATTTTTGTTTTCTTCAAAATGCAATTCAAAATTTTTTGATTCAGACATCTGTACGGCAAAGCTTCTCATGCGGTTGACCAGATTATCCAGCTTATCATTCCGTGTGTTCACCGCCCAGACAATATCGCTCATGGCTTCCATCATTTCCATCGTGTTGGAATTGATTTTTGACAATACTTTATGAGCCGGTTCATTTCCATTGAGCATTTTTTTTACCGCTGCAGTGTATAACGAAATGCTGCTTAATGTGGAGCCGATTTCATCATGCAAATCGGTAGCGATGCGATTACGAAGCTTCTGGAGATTTAATGCCTGTTGCAGGCGATAACGGTATAACGAATACACCGAGGCTGCAATTGATAATATGACCATGCATCGAAACCACCATGTTGCCCACCAGGGAGGTGAAATATAAACAGCTATTGCAGCTTCCTTTTTACTCCATACACCATCACTGTTGGTCCCGCGGACCCGGAAGGTGTAAGAGCCTGGGTTAAGATTTGTAAAACTGACCTCGTTTAGCCTGGTTGCAGGCGACCATTCATCAGCCAAACCTTCCAGCTGATATTGAAATTGATTTCTGCTTATTCCCGAATAATCGGTAGAAGTAAAACTGAATGTAATAAAGTTTTGTTTGTAGTCAAGATGTAATTCAGGTGTGGCAAATATTGCCTTTTGAAGAATTGAACCAGTTGTATTAACCGGAACTTCTTTATTTGCAATTTTAAAACCTGTAAGCAGCACATCAGGTTGAAAAGGACTTTCATTTATTTCATCAGGGTTAAAAATATTAATCCCGTTTACACCTCCAAAAACCATTTCACCGCTTTGCAGTTTGCAATAAGAATAACGGTTAAACTCATTGCTCTGCAATCCGTCCCTGGCCGTAAAGAGTTTTATTTCTTTTGTGGAAGGATTAAATCTGGCAATACCGTTGTTGGTGCTCATCCATAAATTTCCATGTGTGTCAAAAAGAATTCCATAGATAACATTATTGGGCAGGCCATTTTCTGTCGTATAAGTGATGCACCTGCCGTTATTGCGGTCAAACTTTACAAGCCCTCCTCCACAGGTTCCAATCCACAAAATGTTTTTTATATCAGGATCAGGACATAATGAAAAAATAATATTCACCGGAAGCGAAGCAGTGTCTGTTGCATTATGTTTGTATTGTTTCCAGGTTTCATTTTTTGTATTAAAATAAAATAAGCCTTCCATTGTGCCCAGCCAGAGATTATCATTTTCATCTGCTACTATAGATGAGGTAAAGGGATATTGAATGGTTGTTTTCTGAACCGGGAACCAATAGCTGTTTAATTCTGATACACTGTCTTCATTCAATTTATGCAAGGCTATGTTTTTTTCAAAACCGGTGGCAAACCACATGTTGCCTTTATTATCTTTTGCCGATACTGCACCGGGAATGGTATTGCTTTTTTGAAGTTTACTTCTCCACACGACATCCATACGCCTGTTGATATAGAACAGCGAATCCCATCGTATCAGCCAATACCCTTTTTTGTCAACGCTGAAAGCTCCGCAATGCAATTTGTGATCGCCATTCATGTCCCATGTTCTTTCCTTTTCAGATAGCATCCGGACGTTATGCACATTCTTGTCCCGGTCAAATCTTGAAAGCGTTTCATTACTGTTATAAAGCCATAAGCTTTTATTGTCATGGTCTTCCCATATTCCATATATGCTGAATGCTTCATTTCCGTTTCCTGCGATGTGATGAAAGCGGTCAATTCCTGTGTTATATTTCAGCAATCCATAGCCGTTGGTTCCCAGCCAGACCGTACCGCTCCTGTCAATAAAAATTACAAACACATTCGTGAGCACATGATTTTTTATGTTCTCATCCTCGCTGAATAATACTGACATTTTTCCGTTCCGCGGATCATACAGAAGCGGGTTGGCCAAAAAAACATTTATCCAGAAACGGTTATCGTTATCAATCGTGTATCCGGCAATGGCTTTGGTAGGATAAATACTTTCAACCACGCAGCTGTCAGTTTTCACACCGCTTATCTCATCATAAATCGAAAAAACACGAAATGATGATGACAGTAAGCGGTGATTGACAGTATCCTCTGCACAAATGTTTATTGAATTTGGTTTGCTGCTCATAACCGTATTTGAACCGAGCTTCACCTGCGAAAATTTAGTATAATGATACCGGCTTACTTTAATTTTTTTTGAAATATCAGCATCCGAACAAATAACAATGGTATCCTTATACGACAGGTATAATTCATCAGCAGCAGAAATAAATGCTCCGTAATAATCAGCACCCGAGTTTACAACCGGCAGGTAACGGGTGAGGTTTGTGACCTTTACGCTGTATCCGAAACCTCTCTTACCTTTTTCAGAAGACAATTCAATTTTAAAATAGCTGCTCTTTCCACCAGAATTAGTTAAATAAGCTTTATTATTTTTAATGGCTGTGAAATCCCAGATCATCGTTTTATCATAACCTGATTTTTCCAGGTCGCTTGTCAAATGATACGCCACTTCAGTTTCAGGGTTAAAAATATCGATGCTTTGATCAAAATAAGTAATCCACAAAAGGCCTTCGTCATCCCCGGTAACACTCAACAGATTGCTGCTCGCAATCGAATTGGTGTCCTTCTCATGATGATAATAAACTTTAAAATGATAGCCATCATATTTATTCAGGCCGTCTTTTGTGGCAAACCACATAAAACCGCGTTTATCCTGCGTTATTCCCAGTACCATTCCCTGCGACAGTCCATCATCAATGGTAAGCCGCTCAAATTTCAGTTTCAGCGTATCAGCATTCATCTGTGCATTCAAAGAATGTTGAATCCCATAACAAATGATCAGCAGGAGCAGCTGTTTTTTCATTTCTTATCCTGTATGATCACAAATTTATGCAATTATGCTCAAAAAACAGGAGGTATATTCCGTTCTTCTCATGAATATTCATGATTTTTTCTTATCAGACCGAATTAATGCCTCAAAAGATCATGAGATTTTACTATTGATATAGACGGACTGCTGAAGCAATTTTACACCTGCAATTTAACAATCAAATCAATTTGAATGAAACCCCAGTTGAAACTGACCACTGATTTACTAATCCAAAAAAATTCTTAAAAATGAAAAAGACAAGCTTTAAGGCATCCGTCATTCTCAGTGCAATTGCAGGCATTGCAATTACAAATACCACACAGGCACAATGGTCCCTGACAGGTAATGCAGGTACCGTTCCCGGTACAAATTTTGTCGGAACCACTGACAGCAAATCCCTTTATTTTAAAACAGGCAACACTAACCGTCTTGCCATTACATCAGGGGGAAAAGTTGGCATTGGAACTACTGCACCAACGGCAAAGTTTGAAATAAAAGCCGCGGGTGCTACGTATGATATCGTTCGTTTTTACAATGATAAAGACGCCACGCTCGACAGCAGCATGGTGTTGACAAAGGATGGCAGGCTGGGTATAGGAACTGCAACACCGGCAACGAGGCTCGAAATCAACGGAGATATAACTTTCTCAAACGGGGCAGCACGAACCATCGGTGTTGCCCAACCGACAGTCAATGGCAGTGGTTTTTCACTTACTGTAACTGGTGCCGATGCCAAGCCGGGACCAGGGGGAGCATCAGGCGGCTCGCTTACATTGAGAGCGGGAAGTGCTTATGATGCAGGAACAGGAGGAGGAGGTTTTGGCGGCGACGTAAAATTAATAGGTGGCGGAAACCAGTGGGGGTTCAGTGCACCGCAGCAATGCGGACACATCATTTTCTATACAGGTGTTACTCCCATTGAAAGAATGCGTGTGGACCGCTCGGGAAATGTTCTCATTGGTGTCGCCACTCCGGCTACAGGTTATCTTTTGAGTGTTGGCGGCAAAATTATCTGCACGGAACTCAAAGTTCAGGCTGTGCCATTCCCCGATTATGTGTTTGAAAAAAATTACAGGCTTAACTCACTGGCTGAAGTGGAACAGCATATCAATGAATTTAAGCGACTTCCGGGCATGCCGGGCGCCTGCGAAGTAGAAGATAACGGGATGGACGTTGGCAGCATGCAGATCAAGCTGGTAGAGAAGATTGAAGAACTGACGCTGTATATTATTGATCAGCAAAAGCAGATTGATGAATTGAAAAAGCAGGTGAATTCATCAGCGAAATAATTCTTTTCATAAGAAAGCATTTACCATTTAAAATCAGGAAAAATGAAAAGATACATAGTCATACTGACCGTACTGCAGCTTGCCTCATTTTTTTACGCGGCACATGCGCAGAAGTACAAAGAAATGATGAACGACCCTGATGCCAATTTTTATGATATTCAAAAAGAGTTTTATAGGTATTGGGAGAAAAAGGAAAAGAAGATGGAAAGGGAGTCAAAAGATATTGACCTGATGAAGGAAGGGAAAGAAGAATTTGAAGGAGAATATTACCAGTTCAAGCGTTGGGAGTGGTTTATGGCTCCCCGTGTTTACCCTTCCGGAAAAATGATTAACCCGGCTGCAAAAGCATTTGAAGAATGGATGCGTGAAAATAACGGGGCTTACGGCAATAAGGTGAGTTCCCTCAATGGAACATGGTCACCGGCAGGGCCCTATAACTATACGTTGGGAGCATCAGGTTATGCCGGTGGGATAGGAAGAATTAACTGCATCGCTTACGATCCTGCAAATGTCAGTACCATATACGTTGGCAGCCCGGTGGGCGGAATATGGAAAACAACTACAGGAGGCAACAACTGGACCCCGCTATCAGATGGTATTCCGGTAATAGGTGTATCCGGCATTGCAGTTAATCCGACAAACACCAGTCATCTTTTTATCCTGACAGGCGATGGTGACGGAGCTAATTGCTACAGCATTGGAGTATTGCGCTCTGTTGACGGTGGAAACAACTGGAGCCCGACCAGCCTGGCTTTTGCATCAACTTCTTTTGTAAAAGGATATAAGCTGCTGATCAACCCCGCTGATACCGCAAAACAATTTGCAGCAACTTCCAATGGAATCTATCGCACAGTGAACAGCTGGGTTACGGATTCATTAGTCGCATCAGGAGATTTTACTGATATTGAATTCAAGCCCGGTTCTCCTGACACTATATATGCCTGCACACGGACAGCGTTTTACAGATCAACCAACAGTGGTGCAAGCTTCAACCTGATCACTTCAGGGCTGCCGGCAACATCAAGCAACAGGATAGCGATTGGTGTGACACCTGCCAGCAAGCCCGTTGTTTACCTGGTATATGGAGAATACTATGGGTTTGTTGGACTTTTTAAGTCAAGCAATAGTGGTGTAAGTTTTACAGTTCAATCAACCGGACCGAATATCCTGGGGTATGCAACTGACGGATCCGATTTTAAATCGCAATCCTATTATGATTTAACCATAGGAGTTGATCCAGCCGATGCAGCAACCGTTTATGTAGGAGGTATCGGGATTTGGAAATCCACCAACAGCGGAGTCAACTGGACATGTAAAACTGCATGGTATGAACCCAATACTTTTGCCTACAACCATTGTGACCAGCATGCATTTGAATTTATCGGCTCCGTTATTTATACAGGCAGTGATGGCGGTATTTACAGTTCTTCCAATGGTGCAACATCATTCACACAGTTGTCAAACACGTTACAAACTACACAGATATACCGCATTGAAGGAACGCCCCAAAACAGCAACCATTATTTGTATGGTGCACAGGACAATGGCACCAACGCGTTTAACTCCTTTGCCAATACTAACACACAGGTTTATGGTGCCGACGGAGGGCAGAGCAGGATTGATTATACGAATTCCAATAAAGTTTACGCCGAATCTCAGTCAGGCAATATGTTGAAGAGTAATGATGGCGGAGCCAGCTGGACTAATTTTTCACCTCCCGGCAGTGGTGGTACCGGAGCCTGGGTCACACCTTTTATCATGCACCCTCTTGACCCGAAGATTTTTTATGCAGGTTTTGATTCTATTTTTAAGACCACCGATACGGGCGCTACCTGGGTAAATGTTTTTCAGGGAGCAGGATTACAGGAGACAATGGCCATTGGAAGAAACAACACCGACGTTGTGTATTCTGCATCATCATCAGTATTGCGTAAGACCATTAATGGCGGAACAAACTGGACCAACATCACGGGTACCCTGCCGGTTGCATTTGCATATATTACCCGTGTTGCATGTTCAAGCATTGATGCCAATAAGGTGTGCGTCACGTTTTCAGGATACAGCGCCGGCAATAAAGTTTTTTACTCTGTCAATGGCGGCACATCATGGACCAATATTTCCGGTTCATTGCCTAATATTCCTGTTAACTGTATTGCATTTCAACCGGGCAGCCCGAATGACGGAATGTATGTCGGAACGGACCTGGGAATTTATTATCGCGATAATGATCTGGCAAACTGGACCACTTATAAAAATGGCTTACCTAATACAATAGTTTTTGACTTTTATACTCTTACAGATGAGAATAAGATCACCGCAGGCACTTTTGGCCGTGGTGTCTGGGTGTCTGATTTGTATTCATATTGTCCTGTTGATCTGACACTCACTCAGGCTAACAGTCCGGGTTCAGGCGGTTTTCAGCGTTATACATGCTCGCATGATATTTCATCTTCACGCGTATATGCCGGTGGCGCAGGAGTAGACGTTAAATACAATGCCGGCAATTCAATAACTTTCACCACAGGATTTAATTTCCAAAGTATAAATGGTGCTCAGTTTACAGGCTATACCAGCGGTTGCCCGGCTCCATCACCAGGCCCGCTGGCACTTAATGGATTGTATGGAGGAAATGATGTGCCCTGGGCCAAGATTGACGGTAACAGCGGAAATAACATTGCTCCAAATGAAAACAATGAGTCCGTTGCAGGGGTGAAAATATTTCCAAATCCTGCTTCAACTATGCTGAATGTTGCTTTCGATTATCCCGTTTCAAAATTACATTCACTGGAAGTTATCAACAGATACGGGCAGATAGTTGAATACCACGCCGCATCGGATCTTAAAGGTTCGGTTGAAATTTCTGTCGAAACCTATTCCAACGGTATTTATTTTGTCAGAATAAGAGGAGAGGGCATTAACGAAATAAGAAAGTTTACAGTGATCAGGTAATAACTGTTTTAAAAAGAGTCTCCGGTTCCGGAGACTTTTTTTATCCATCATACTCATCTTTAATTTTCAGGTGTGTACCGTGAAGAAGAATTAGCTAAAGACAATAATGGTTTGTTATTCGGAATGACCTCCAAAGGTGGTACAAATGATGATGGAGTGATATTTAGCTTTGACCTCAACCGGGATTGATCCAATATCCTCAACCAATAACATTTCAATATTTCCAAATCCGTTTTCAAATGAATTGACAATATCAATTCAAAATAAAAGTTCAATGCAAGTCATAATTAAAATTAAAATTATTTTAGGTCAGGAAGTTTTTTTCAAGGAGGAAAATATTCAAAGCAATTTTTATTCAACAACTTTTAACTTGAATTTTCTCGCGAAGGGACTTTATTTTTTTGACGCAATTGTTGACGGCGAACGAACAGTAAAAAAGGTTGTGAAAGAATAGCACCTAACTTACGGAAGGAACTTGGTTGAAGTTGCGATGAAACACAGGCGACAGTAATATAAACCTGATAAAATAGCAGGCCAGGTGCTGCTATGAAACACAGGCGTTTGTTTTCAAATACTCCATACTATTTTCTAAAACTCTGACAGTAGATCCTTTTTTAGCAGGTAGGAACAATAACCTTTTAATATAATTGTGCCAGTAGAAATTTTTTCTTTACGTTTGAAAAAAAATAACCTTTATGAAAAAACCCTTCCTCTGCCTGATTGCAATTCTTATTGCCGGGCTTTACCATCCTGCATCTGCCCAGTTTTTTATTCCCGACAAGTCGCTCTGCGAACAGGTAAAGTCAAGAACGGTGATTGTGCAGCTCACCAGCGATTCAGCCGCTGATGAAGTGATGCGCCAGGCCTTCAAAAAATACTGGACCTTAACTCCTGTTGAATTCTTAACTAAAGAACAATTCAATCAGGCCATCACAATCGGTGACATCAGGTATGCAGCCCTGATCAGCTCTTTTGGCGAATCGACCCATACCATCACCCGTTTCGACATGAAGACCAACACCACGGAAGAACGCGGCACCTTTTATTTTGGCCATTATGACTACAGCCTCTGCCTGCTGACGGGAAGCAATACCAATAAGAAGGTGTGCTCGATCACCTTTGCATTTGACAACCTTATCACCAGCGATTTCCTGTTTATCGTTCAGCAGATTTCCCGTCTCGTGAATGCCTCGCTCAACAACATCAGCGGTCCGGCGTATTATGATCATAAAAAGAATATTGAATTCGTAAAAACCAAAACGCTGCTGGTGCCAAAGGAGCTTTTCAAGGAAAAAGAGCTGGCCAAGATCGGTGAAATTTATACGTTCCCTTATAAGATCGTAACCATGGGTGAAATGAATGACCTGGTCCTGTCACAGGATGAAACATACATTTATCCCAAAATCATTTTCTGCGAGCAGCATAATTTTTACGGATGGGTTACCATCAGCGCAAAAGACGGAAGCATTACATCCATTATGACCTTCGGAGGTATACAGGTAGCAGCCGTAGTGAAATCTGATGAAGCCATTAAAGTAAAAGACCTCAAATACATTAGCTCAGGGTTTGCCCAGGGAATAAATAATAAGTATAAATAGTCAGCAGTGCAGGCGGTTCCCACTCATAACTCATAACTACCTGCATTCCGTACAATACAACTTTTTAATTTCATTAAAGTCCAGCAGCTGCATGCTGGCTCCGCCTTTATCAATGGGCTTGAAAAAATCACAGAACCGGGTATTGTTCAGGTTGACTGCATTCAGGGATGCCTTCCTGAATTTTTCAGCAGCATACATTTCAGGCTCAAAAAAAAGCAGGTTCAGGTAATAAAAAAGGAGGTCCTCATTTACATTCACACTCGATATCCTCGGCTCAATGATTTCCAGTGCCCAGTCACGCTGTGAATAAAAGGAATAGTACTTGGCAAGGGAATAAATATCTTCATCAGAGACACTGACATTTTCATACAGCTTCCTGATCTGGCTGATGGACTGGTCCTTACCACTATAATCAAAAACCCGCATCTGGTCCTCGCTTTGAAGCAGGTAATAATTGATCAGCATCCGCTTGACCAGCAAAACAGGTATACCCTGATCAGGGAGCTTGTTGATATCATTAAGCAGTACTTTCCGTGATAAGGTATCACCGCCAAACTGCCACATAAAAAACCGCAATGCGCAAATGTTATAGTTTATCCTTCCATTGTCCGGATCAGTTTTCTGAATCTCCAGGAAATTTACAAGCGCCTGATATTCATTCGTAACCTTCAATATATACCTGTAAACTTCCCTGTCATTTAAGATGGATGAAAAATCCCTGGATTGCGGCACTTCCAGCTTGTCAATAAACGACAACGGCAACCGGTGATCCATGATCCTGTTTGCTATTTCTTTCTGAAGCATCCGGGCTCTGGCTGTTTCTTTGGCAGCAATGGCTTTCCGGAATTCATACGCCAGTGAAGAATCGCCGATCCCGCCGGCCTGTGATTTATTATCAAGGTAGAGGGTTGCAATAACTTTCCTGTGTTTTGCAAGGATGGGCTCCAGCTTCGAAGTAACCTTTGGATCTGTTAGCAGTTGCCTGATTTCAGGTTTGGATAAACTGGTCAGCGAATCGAATTCGGTTCCCTTGACATCCCTGTAAAAATCCAGCCAGTTTTCTGCCGTTAATATATCAATCCGGTTCAGCGACTTCTGGTATTTCTTCAGTCCGGTTATCATGCTTTCCGCCCGTTTAGCCATCAGCTCCTTATTGACCTTTTCCGTTCCTTCCACGGAAGAATAGGCCCTGATGCTTACCTTTCTTATTTCAGATGCTGAAAGGTCCACTGCATCGAAATATTTTTTCAGGTAAGCAAAATCAAATGTGGAGCTGCCTTTTAAAAACGGTATTTCGACCTGAATTTTATTGGAGTAAGTAAAAAATCCGGCGTTGGCCATGCTCGAATCCGTGTATTCATTTATTAATGAATCCGTATAAAGACCCATTTTCAAAAGCTGCCATACGCTTCTGTCAATATTTACAAAATTTGCATAATAGCATATATAGGTGCCGGCCAGGATCACCAGGTTTCCTTCTATCTCTTTTCCTGCCATGGACGCAGGAATATTTCCGATCCTGGTGTAGATCATGCCCTGCTCCTGTGCTGCGGAATTATTTATAAGATCCTGCTTAAATACGCCCGGTAACATAAAACCCTTCGGTACATTGGTGCTGTACTTTGCATTTTTTCCACAGTCATACCTGTCTTTCGAAATGATATCAACCGTAACGCCATATGTGTTATTGATGAATAACTTATCAAACCAGTTTTTATCATTCATCGAAAAATAGATCTCCCCATTTTCGAAGATATGAATTCCAAACAGCACCTCCTTAGGCATGTTGTCCAGTACATCCTGGCAGGCGGAGCAATTTTTGAGCTTTCTGCCATCTGAATAAAGTGTTCTTTTCTGACAGAAAGACCAATGGCTGATAAAACAAAAAATAATAAGAATAATGGCACTTTTTGGGTTGAAGGTCATAAAGGGCTTATGATAAATTAACCATACTGGCAAATGGAACACATTGCATCACATCGTTGGACTTATTCATTATTATATACAAAAAATGCAATGTGTTTCCATCATTCAATATATTGTGTGGCCTGAGAAAACCAAACTCGGCTCACTTAATCCCATTCAATACAGACTCCACACCTTTCACAACACCCTCCTGCTCTTCAATTTTCTTTTTGGAATCTTCCTGCTGCTTTTTCAGTTCTTCGTTCTTATGCTCAAGATCCTTGATCTCCGCATTATTGTCATCAATGCTTTTGCTGTATTTTTCCGATTCTCTTTCCAGGTCCTTCTTGTCGCCCTGGTATTTTTTTAAATTTTTTGCAGCCAGGTTGTACTCAGGAGAATTCTTGTCACCGATGCCGTCGGCCATTTTTTGCTGGTTGGCGATCTGTGTTGTTTTTGCGGCCTGTTCACCTTTGTTTTCTTCTATTTTTGATTTATAGCTTTCAATTTCACGCTGCTTTTTGCTGATGGACGATTTATTATCACTTTCATCACTGATCTGCTTTTCAAGCGTTTTCTTCAGCTCTTTCAATTTCTCATTTTCAGCATCCACCTTTTTCTGTACCACTTTCCTGTATTCAGCGGCGGCAAAATCCTGCAGAGCTTTCTTCACAGCTGCAATTTTATCGGGGTTGCCGGTTTCATCTAAAAATGTCAGGCTGTCTTCGGTAATAAAGGCATTGAGTTCAACACCATCAGTGGTTTCGAGCATTTTTGCATAGATTATAAAAGGCGTCAGGGAAAAATTCTTATTCACTACGCCGTAATTGATCAGCTCGCCATTGATTTCTTTCGAATTGGCTTTGGTATTCTCTTCCAGCTTTTTATTATAAGCCGCTGTCACATCTTTCAGTTTCGCCTCAGGAATGTTGACCATAAAACCGGGCTGCATGCCACGGCTCATTTCCTTTTTTACAGCTATTACGGTTATTTCCCTCTGGGCAAATGCATGATAACAGAATAACAGGGTTGCAATGGCTAGCAGTTGAATCTTTTTCATGGCAGTAGGTTTTAAAGGATTTTAAGAACATTAATTATACGAATGTAGCTTTTATGACATTAATTTCAAAATTGGTATCGTGTAAGCTATTTGTTATGAGTTATGAGAGAAATAAAGAGTTCCTGGTTTCTAGTTTCTAGTTTCTAGTCCCTGGTTATAGGGTATTTCAGCTCTTTCCGACATCACTGTCTTACCTTGAAACGCAGCCAGCAGATATGAAGGGCGGCGTGGCTCACTTTTCGATGCTCCGACTCAAACGGTGCTTGCCTGAAATAGCTTGACCGTTTTTTGAAGGTCCAAAACTTCAAAAAATGGGCAAAAAGACGATCTTAACTTTATTACAACCAAAACAAAAACCGATAAGGACATATCGTTACT
>Ga0157380_10000549_pt1 | contig 23122 bp, 16 predicted proteins | sample S35metaG_FD_119757 | JGI IMG/M metagenome (GOLD analysis project Ga0157380, IMG submission 119757) | Switchgrass rhizosphere microbial communities from Kellogg Biological Station, Michigan, USA - S3-5 metaG | ecosystem: Host-associated > Plants > Roots > Rhizosphere > Soil | place: USA...
GAAGCCGTGCGCCAGGCCGACGCGGGCTCCGAGCGCGAGGACGACACGACGCTGCGCTGGCAGCCGGTGATAGGAGAAGCCCTGCATGTAGGTCTGCACAAAGCCGACCTCGGATCCAAGGGCACGCGCGGCGATTTCGCCGTCAACAATCATCATTGTGCCCACGGATGGATCGAGCGGGTCATCGCGCTTGTCGCGAATGAGCGAGGCGGAGACCTTGGACAGCCGCACTTGTGGGAACAGGCGATCGATGAGCGGCGGCGGCGCATCCGGCGTGAAGCGCTCATTGAGCAGCGATATTCGCTGAAACGAGTAGAGGCCGATCGCGGTGTAGACGCGTGACAAGCGGAAGCCCGCCTCGACTCGCGCTTCCTTTCTGATGAAGTCAAAACTCGAGCGCCGAGCCTGCTCCGTCAAGCCAGTGACTACCACGTCGGCGGGTGAGTCGAATGCCTTCGGCTCGCGGAACTGGCCGAGCACTCGATACTCGTAGAAGCGGCCGCCGGAGTCGTCACGTACTGCAGGAAGACTTGCCTCGACTGCCGGCGGATCGAGAGGTTTGAGCACCAGTCGAGTGAACAGATCGACACGGCGATTCTTGCCCCATAGGTTCCGTCGGCCGATCTGGAAGAAGCCGCGCGGTGCGATCTCCCAGCGTTCCTGGGCCAGGCCATTCTCGCCGGTCCGCAGCACTGACCCACCTTCAAGGCCTCCCCCGAAGCCAAGTTCCGTAGGCGGCGACTCTTCCACTTCAACGAGTACGTCACGCCGCGGCTCGCCGCTGTGGCCGAGCGCCTCAATCTGCGCGCGCCGGAAGAGACCGAGCGCAAACAGCCGCTGACGGCTCTCGACGAGCGCGGAATATCCGAGCGGCTCCCCCTCGCGCAGCAGCAGCTCGCGCTCGATGGTTCGCGTACTGATGCGCCGATTCCCGACGATGATGATGTGGTCGATGACCACCTGCGGGCCTTCATTGACCTTGAACACGACATCCGCTTGCGCGTCGTCGGCGACGAACATCGATTCCGATGTCACGACGACGCCGTCGTACCCACGGTTGCGATACTCGAGATCAATCCGCTCGCGCCCGGCGAGCATCTCCGATTCGGAATAGGCCTGGCCGGTCGACACCATCGTGAGGCCACGCAGCGTCGGCTCGTCGATGGCCGTGTTGCCCTCGAAGCGCACGGTGCCAATGAGCGTCCGCGGACCCTCGACAATCGCGATCTGCAGGTCGATCGGCCGATCGGGATCCGACGCGCTCTCAGGCACAAGAACGCTCTCGCCAGACTTCACTTGGACGCGCGTGAATCCACGCGTCCGATACAACCGCTCTATCGCCCCGATGCCCGTCCCGACGGTCGCTCTGACAAAGGGTTCGCCCGGCTTCAGTCTGATCAGAGCGAGCAACTCCTGCTCCGCTACCGCGTCGTTCCCGGTGATTTCGACGTTGCGAAGCAGGTAACGGGGACCGCGATTGACTTCAAAGGTGATGACGAGCTCGCCGTTCTGCTCCTGGTTCGTGTAGAGGGCATTGGCGTCGCGGTAGCCACGTGTGTAGAGATACGACTCGATCGCGCGGCTCGAATCCTCCAGCAGGTCTTCGTCCGCCGAGCCTTCGGTTCGAATCGGCACGAGCCGCTCGCGCTCAGATTCAGGAAGGGAATCGCCGACAAATTTAACGGTTACATGTGGTCCGCGCGTCAAGGTCACGGATACGACGGCGCCTTCGTCCGTGATCTGAGTGCCATGACTGGCACGCGCCTCATAGTAGCCGCGCGAGTGCATGGTGTCTTCCCACGCCCGCAACTCGCGTTCGACGACATCGTCATCGTAGGGCTGCCCGGCCTTGATGTCGGGCAACTCGGTGATGGTGCCCTGGACATCGGCGTCACGCTGGGTGAAACGACGGTCGGCGATGGTCAGCCGCTTTTCAGCGCTGATATCGAAGACGAGCGTCGCCCGATCGGGGTCATGGGTCTCGACCAGGCGAGAGGCGATGCGCGCGTTGGCGTACCCGCGACGGCGGTACTCCATCCGCAGCGCTTCGATGATCTCCGGCGTGCGAGCCGCGCGTGGGGACGAGCCAAACCGATCGACAACGACCCGTAGCAGCGCCTCCTCGGACAGACCGAGCATCCCGTCGAATTCAATGCGATCCACCGGATGAAGCGGCATCAACACATAGCGCACGCGCACGCCAGCGCTGACCTCTTCAGACGACACCTGCACATCGTCGAAACGATTGAGGCTCATGAGGTGGGAGATCGTCTGGCGGACCTCCCTGGCATCGAGCGGAGAGCCGACGTGCGTCTCGATGAGCCCCATGATGACCGGATCGATGACCGGTCTCCCTTCCCGCTCGACGGCGACCTCAGCGATCTGACGGCCGATCTGCGCTTCAACGGGAAGCGCGTAATTCAAAAGGCAAAAGGCGAAAGGCAAAATGGCAGTGCGACGCAGCCACGCCGATTTGCCTTTTGCATTTTGCCTTTTGCATCTTGCATTACAGCTCATTTAGAACGTTCGCCTCACCCGCAACTCGATGGCGTAGGTCTTGTCTTCGTTGCGTGACAGGAGCCACGAGAACCGATCGGTCTGATCGTATTCGAGCAGGATGATCTGGTCACGGGTGGTTGACGAGAGACTGCGCGAGTAGGTCAGATACACTCGATCGGACACGCGTTTTCCGATCGTGACACGCGCCGCCAAATCCATTCGCGAGGATTGCGTGTTGGGATCGATGATCGACGGCGTGATCTGAAACGTGTCGACACCAAACGTCTGCTCGACGACTCGACCCACCTCCGACGACACCGGACTCGCCAGTGCGCGGGCGGCGCGCTCGCGCACGAGCTGCTCTTGTGGAGTGACTCCGGTCTGGTATTGGCGGAACTCGACATCCTGACCCGGCGCCACATCGCTCAAGAGCAACGCCAGCAGTTCCGGCTCGGGCAGTGGAGGATCGGCAGAGAATTCCAGTGTCGGCACCCACGGGCCGGTCGCCCGAACATTGATGCGATACGTCTCCCCAGGCACGCGCACGCGCGTCTCGGTCTCGAGATCGAAGAACGGCTCGATCTTGGTTGGGTTGTTGAACTCGATCGTGCCTCGCGTCAGCACGTAGCGGCGGCCTTCGAAAAGAAATTCACCGCGCTGGGCGTCCGCCCGGCCAAAGAGCAGTGGACGATCGAACGTGCCCTGCAGCTGAAGATCGGCGCCCGCAGTCAGGCGCAGGCTGCTGTTGCGCACCTGCAGCTGTGGCGCGGTGATACGGATGTCGTAGCGCAACGGAATGGTCGGCTCGGCAGGCGCCGTCGGCGGTGTGGCTTCGCCAGTCGCCAAATCGAGGAGTCCGCCGTTCGACGAGAACGGGCGCGAGTAGACCGCGTCATTCACTGTGACACGCCCCGACAGCGTCGCCGCCTGCATCGTGCCCTGGAGCGACAGCTGCGCATCCACCAGCGATTGCATGCCCTCGGTCAACCGCAGGCGCATGCCCGTGCCGATCATGTTGATGTCGAGCTGACCGGGCAGGTAACCCTGCTTGTCGATGCGCCCGCCGAACGTCACATCGCCCCGCGCCAGCCGTCCGGAGAGGCCGTCGAGTGTCACACCGCGCGTGTCGAACTTCAGCGAGCCACTGATGTTCTCGAGCGCGTGCGGCAAGGCGAAATACCTGATCCGGCCGTCGGTGATGTCAAGGGAACCGCTGAGAGACGGATCCTCGAGCGGTCCTTCCAGCGTGGCCGAGAGCGCAGCCATGCCGGAGCTGCGTATATCGGCGACGAAACCCTGCAGCACCGCGAGGTTGGCATCGCCGGTCGTGCGAATCGCGATCCGTGAGTCGCGGAGATTGACGAGACCTGAGACATCGAGCTGCGTATCCTGCCCAACGATGCGCATGTCGTTGACGCGAACAGCATTTCGATCCAGGGCAACGCGGATCGGTCGCGCATTGCGCAGCGCGTAGTCGAAGAGCCGCACGTCGAGCCGGTCGACCGTTGCGTCGACCAGCAGGTGATCGATGTTGGCGAGCTCGCCGACCACGCGGATGGAGCCGCTCGCCACTGCCGTCGTATAAGGAGACAACTGCGGCTGGAATGCGCGCACGTACGGATCGAGCGACGTGTCGCTCACACTGATCGTGAGCTCCGAATCGAGCTCCGGTGTGAGGGCAATCCGGCCGGATGCGGAGACCGCGAGGCGGGGAGAGGCCGCCTCGAGCCGAACGGTCATCAGCTCGTTGTCGATGTTCAGATTGCCGACGATCTGACCGATACCTTCGTCGGCGACGAACAGGTCGCGCACCGTTCCGCGAACGTCATACCGCGGCGAGTCGAACGTTCCGCTGCCGCCCGCCGTGAAGTCGATGAGACCGGCGATAGGGCGAGGCGAGTTCTTCGCCGCCGCGAGCGATTCGGCTGGAATCGAGCGTGCGTCGAAATTGAACGAGTAGGTACCGTTCCACCCGACGAAGGCCGCGCCCGTACCGCGACCGCCTCCCTTGACCGCCTGGATGTTCTCGAGGCGCGCGCCGTCACCTTCGAGGCGGACGCCGGCCGTAACCGACTCGAACGGCTCACCGTACGCGACACCATCGGTGATCTCCATCCTGCCAAAGCCGTCGGGTGCGACATACCTGCCGTTGACGTGAAACTCACCGGTGAGCGTGCCGTCGAGGTTGTAGTCGTCCAGCATGAAGGCATGCCGGAGATCCGCGACCGGCCGTTTCAGGATTTCGATTCTCGCGTCGATCTCTTCGCCGCCGTCCGCGCGTGGATATCCAATCGAGAAGCGCCCCGCCGTCCTGATACGTGACTCGCCCGACGTGATCACCACGTCCGACACGTCGACGTAGCTGTTTTGGATGATCGCGGAACCCTTCGCCGATCCCCAGACGACATCCCAGGCTCGCATCGACTCACCCGCGAAGTCGCCCTCGATCCGTGGGCGCCTGAACGTCTCGGTCATCACGCCGTCAAACGTGCCGTATCCCCCGATCGGAATCGCGCGCGTGCGCAAGCCGAATGCGGTGAGCAGTCCGGCGAACACGCGATCGCTCTCCTGCCAGTCCGCGCTCGAGACGTGAAACGGGATCTGCGAGTCGCCGCCATAGGCCGTCCGCCCTTCGAACTCGACGAGGGTCGACTCCGTGGCCCATCGGCTCGCACCGAGTTCAACCTGGTCGCGGCCGAACGTGTAATAGAGGTCAACACCTGTCGGCACCGGCTCGAACGGCGTCAGCGGGCTGAAGGGTCCGGCAGGCTGCCCGCGTTGCTCGACGGCGCGGATGCGCTCGAGCGGCATCTCACGCGACATGAGCGTCACGCCCTCGGGCGGTGTGACGTGCAGTTCACCTTTGCCCGTGTGATCGGAGAAGTGACGCATCGGCCACTCGAGCAGGTTCTGACCGGACAATCGGCCGGCGAGCTGGATGCCGTCCATCTTCAACACGTCGGTAAACGCGGTCAGATCGACATCGTCGTAGGTAGCGTCGAACCGCGCCGTCGGCGTCACGCCCGGCGCGTTGAGCGGCATCATGCTGTAACCGAATCGCGCGCTGCCGCCGTACATCTTCGTCGTCGCTTCGGTCACTCGAAGTACTTCAGGCGTCCAGCGGACACCGCCAGTGAGATCGGTGAATCTGAAGTCGTTCACTCCGGCCGTCGGGCTGAGGAAGGTGCCCTTCAGCTCACGCCCTGTCCGGGTCGTGCCGTTGGGCATCGGCTCCTTGAACAGGTGGAAGGTGCCAGTGAACTGACTCTTGCCACTGAGGCTGAACGTGTCGCCTGCGAAGAAAAGCTCACGCATCTTCGACAGATCGACCGTCGACTTCATCTGCAGCATCAGCTCAGGCCAGTACGACATGTTCACGTCGCCGTTGAGCACGGACTCGGTGCCTTCTGTCTTGAGGTTGATGCGATCGAAGAGCACTCGACCGCCGTCGATCTTGAAGGTCGAGGTCACGTCGGTGCGAAACGGCACGTATCCTTGGATGCTGGTCAGGCCGTCGGAGAACCGCGCCTGGCCCACGTATTCACTGCCGGGACGCGCCACGGTGACATCGAGGTTCCGGGCGACGATCCCCCACGGCGTGTTGTGGTCCTGGTAGGTGAACATGCCGCGCCCCGCGTGCACGTACTGCAGCGTCGTCGTCCACGAGCTCTTTCCTCGCGGCCCTTTCGGCATCAGCTTCGGGAAGCTCACGCTGCCGTTTCGACGCGACTCGACGTGCATCTGCCAGTCGTTGAGCTCGATCGTGTCGAACACGATGCGGCGATTGAACAACGTGCTCCACGGCATCGAGAGGACGATGCGCTTGGCGGTGAAGAAGGGGATCGACTCGGGATCGAGCCCTTCGATTGTCAGGTCCTCGAAGATGTAGGCGCCATCCCAGAGCCGGACGTGCATGCTGCCGATGTGCAGCGGCCGTTCCATGTACCGAGTGCCCTGCTCCTCCGCCTGCTTTCTCAACACCGGACCCAGATCGGCGGAGATCGTCGTGACGACCGTGACCGCGAGGATCACGGCACAGACGATGACCGTCCGGCGCACGAAGGTGCGCAGCATGCGGGTCACGGGATGAGCGAGGATTTGCGCGTACGTCACGTGATCACGACGAGCACGGCGTTGGCATCCACAGGCGTACCTTCGCGGACGCGCACGTCGGCGACCGTCCCGGCCCGGGGAGCACGCAGCTCGTTTTCCATCTTCATTGCTTCGACCACGACCAGGCCCTGATGCGCCAGCACGGCATCGCCCGGCGCCACAAGTACCTTCACGACACGGCCCGGCATCGGCGCGACGATTGACACAGGGCCTGTCGCACTCGGGCCATCACTGTGCGAACCAGACCGGCCTCGTCCTGGAACGCGCAGTGTCACCGGCACGACGTGCCCATTTACGTGCACGATCCGCCGGCCCTGCCGTCGCGGCTCGATCGCGACTTCGTAACTTGCCCCGCCCAACAGCATCGACCACCGATCGCCGGCGCGGGAAAAGTCCACCGACACCGGACGCCCGTCCACCGTGACGGTCCAGCCACCGTCTCCAGAACGTCTGACGTCGATCGTACGTCGTTGGCGGGCTGTTTCGACCTCGAACCTCACCGGCGCAGGCCCTCTTTTCGGGCCAAAGCCGTCCAGCTCCGCTCCAACGAGGACGAGGCTCCCTTCAGTTCGTTCGACACTGGCCAAGCGGCAGCCGCAGACGCCTCAGCCAGGCATGCAGCCATGGCAGCGACCTCTTCGATGGACGGATCGAGGTCGTCAAACGGTTCTCCCGCGCGCTGCTGCAAGAGCTCGTCCAAGATGTTTGTGTGGAAGCGGGCCTCGACAAACTCGGGGCGCGCAAGCAGCCATCGCGAAAACGGAAGCGTCGAGCGAACGCCCCTGATGTCGTATTCGTCGAGCGCACGCCGTAAGCGTGCAGTCGCCTGCGGCCGGTCCTGACCCCACGCGATGACTTTCGAGAGCAGGGAATCGTAGAAGATGGGAATCTCGCTGCCCTGTTCGACCCAGCCGTCGTTGCGAATACCAGGACCCTCCGGCGCACGCAGCGCGACAATGCGACCGGGGGACGGCAAGAAGCCGGCGTCAGGATCTTCCGCATAGACACGACACTCGATGGCGTGCCCGGTTGGCGTCAGCGTCTCTCGCGGCGTGAGTGTCAGCCGTTCTCCACTCGCGATGCGAATCTGCCACTGCACGAGGTCGACACCGGCAACCATCTCGGTGACCGGATGCTCGACCTGGAGGCGGGCATTCACTTCGAGAAAGTAGAAGTGACCATCGGCGTCGAGGAGGAACTCGACGGTGCCGGCGTTCGTGTAGCCAGCCGCCTTCGCCACCGCGACCGCAGCATCGGCCAAACGCGCTCGCAGACCAGGGTCAGCCGCAGGCGACGGCGACTCTTCGAACACTTTCTGATGCCGGCGCTGGATAGAACACTCGCGCTCGACGAACGGCACGACCGTGCCGTGATGGTCGGCGAGGATCTGAATCTCGACGTGACGCGGACGCTGGACGCAGCACTCGAGATAGACGGACGAATCGCCGAATGCCGATCCGGCTTCCGAACGCGCCAGCCGAACCGCGCTGTCGAGACTCGTCGCGCCGGTGACGACCCTCATGCCTTTGCCGCCGCCACCGGCCACGGCCTTGACCAGTACCGGATATCCAATGCGCTCCGCAGCTCGAGCGATGTCAGCATCGGCAGCGTCCGGTCCGAAGGGCTCTTCAGTTCCGGGCACGACCGGTACACCAGCAGAAGCGGCGATCTTCCGCGCGGTCGTTTTGCTTCCCACGCGCGCCACCGCTTCTGGTGCCGGGCCGATGAAGGTGAGCTTGGCATCACGACACGCGGTCGCGAAGTCCTCGTTCTCGGAAAGGAACCCGTAGCCGGGATGCACGGCGTCCGCGCCGGTGGAACGAGCAGCGTCGATGAGGCGGTCGATGCGAAGGTAACTGTCTGAGGGAGCATTCCCGCCGATTGCGACGGCTTCGTCAGCCATTCGGACGTGACGTGCGGTGCGATCGCACTCGGAGAAGACCGCCACCGACCCGAGGCCGAGATCGCGGCACGCGCGAATGACGCGTACCGCGATCTCCCCGCGGTTGGCGATCAGGATCTTGCGCAAGATCCCGGTGATTCTACCTTAGGCACTTGCACCGACCGGTGACCGATGATCGACACACGGCATGTCGATCCCGGCCAGACTTTCGACGACACCAGCCACATCGATCGCGTGATGCACCCGGACCGACGCGCCCGGATCCTCGCCGGTCCGGTCGCGATCGAGCCACACGTGCCGCACACCAAGGGCGCGCGCCGGTGCGATGTCGTGGTACCAGCTGTTGGCCACGTGCACCCAGTGCGGCCTGACCACCTGCGTCAACATCTCGAATCCCCGGAAGTGCCATCGCTCCGGCTTGTATCCCCGCACTCGCTCAGCGGTGAGCACCAGGTCGAACGGCACCCGGAAGAGACGATGAGTGACCGCGAAGAGGTCGTCGTCGCAGTTGGTCAACACCGCGAGCCGATACCCTCGCGAGCGCAGCGTCGCCAGCATCTCCTCCACATCGTCGAACACACGCATCGACGACCATGCCTGCGTCAGGATCGTCCGCGCATCCTGCGCCGGCAGGCTGATACCGCGCTCGGCCATTGCGCGCGAGAGCGACATGGCAAGCACGTCCTTGTACGACCGATGTGGATAGTCACGCTCGACGACGCGCTCGTGCGCGTGGTAGGCGCGGATGACATCTGCTACGGTCTCGCTTCCCAGCGGGCCGAGCACCCCGGTGAACCACGCTTGCCAATCGACCAGCGTTCCGAAGCAATCAAAGCTGACCCACCGATTACTGAACGACACGACGAACCTCCTCGTTACAAAAAGCAAAAGGGCCATCACCCTGCTCGGATGATGGCCCTTCGAGATCTCGAAGAAGGTATTTGGTCTTACATCATCCGAACGAACCTGGCGGCGCCAGATAAATCCAGCCGTCCGCCTTCGCAGCGCGTGCGACAGCCGTGCTGGTGAACAGCGGGGCTGGCGCTTGCGCGCGATCGATGGTGACGGTGGACAGGTGCACAGGCTTCTCCGAAATAATGCGCTGCCTATGATAACGCGACTCCAGGAGAAACCGAACAGGGTTGCGACGAGCGGCGAATTCCGAGTCCTCAGGCCTCTTCCCAGCGGAATTTCCACAGGGTCAGCGCACCGAAAACCAGAGAGAAGAGCAGCATGACGAAGGTCGGCAGTAGGGCGGCCTGCAGACCAAGGCCTCGCCATGTCATGGCGTCGAGACCGTCCACCGCCCACCGCGCCGGGATCACGACCGTCACAGTCTGAAGCCAGGCCGGGAAGATAAACGATGGCACCCAGGCACCGCCGAGCATCACCATGATGAGGACGGCGAGCCCGGCCACCCGGCGCGTGGCCGCTGCCGTCCGGCCAAGCGCTGAAACGAGCAGCCCGAAGGTCGCCGCCATGATCGAGCACGCGAGCGCCACGAGCGCAAATCCCGCAATGCTTCCTTCGATGCGAACACCAAACACGACCATCGCAAACCCGAACGACACGAGGAGTGTGAGCAGTGTCAGCAATGTTCCGCTCATCGCGCGGGCGCCGAGCATCGCGAAACGCGACACCGGTGCGCTCCGGAAGCGCTTCCAGAGCCCGCGCTCGCGCTCGAGCAGAATCCCCGTGCCCAGATCGATCCCCGCAAACAGCAGGAACTGGATGCCCATCCCCGCAAACGAGTGGGCGTACGAGTTGTAGGCGACATTCGCGCGGGACGTCACCGCGTTCTCGTTGACGGTATAGGGCACGGTCATGAGGCCTTGAGTGCCAGTCACACCGTTGGTCTGGTTGAATCGCTGGACGGACTGCAACAGGCTGCGAAGCGTCTCGCGCTGGTCGGCCGGCAGGTTGATCGCATCGATGTTGGCCAACGCCTCGTCAACAAGCGCGCGTCCCTGCACTCCGCTGAACATCTCCTGACCGACCGCTTCCATCACGTGTCCGGTGAGCATGCCGCGGATCATCGAGACCTCCGCCGTTCGCGACGGGTCGAACAGCAGGCCGATCTCGGGTGGCTGGGCCGCCGCGAGAAACGCCCGCCCCGCGGCCTCGCCAAAGCCGGGAGGGATGACGACGGCCACCGCCGTGGTCCCGCTCTGGACGGCGGCGCGCGCCTGGTCCAGCGGCACGGTGGAAATCTTCAGCGCCGAATCCTTCTCCATTCCCGCCACGATCGACTTCGAGATCGCGCTCCGGTCGTCGTCCACCACCATCACCGGAATCTTCGCCGCCTCGGAAGCGCCGCCTCCTCCCGCACCGCTGAAGATCGCGCCGAAGAACGAGGCGATGGCAATCGGCACGGCGAGCGTCAGGATGACTGAGCGTCGGTCACCGAAGAAGATCTGGAGATCCTTGCCAACGAGCGCGACGAAAGCTCCCATACCTGTCAGTCTCTAAGGCTTCGGCCGGTGAGTTCAAGGAACAGCGACTCGAGCGACGCCGAGCCGTCCGCGGCGCCGGCACGGCGCGATCGAAGGCCGCTCAGCGTGTCGTCGGCCAGCACGCGTCCGTGGTCCATCACTACGATGCGATCGGCGAGACGTTCGGCCTCCTCCATGTAGTGAGTCGTGTAGAGCAGCGCTGTGCCGCTCGCCTTGAGCTGCTCGAGATTCTCGAAGATGGCATTGCGGCTTTGGGGATCGACACCAACCGTCGGCTCATCGAGCAGGAGCACGTCGGGATCGTGAAGAAGGCCGGCAGCAAGATTCAATCGGCGCTTCATCCCGCCGCTGAAGGTCTTCACCTTGTCGTGCATGCGGTCGGCGAGGCCAACCAGGGAGAGCGTCCTCGAGATCGCGGCGGCGAGAGCTCGTGTCGAAAGCCCATAGAGCGATCCAAAGAGCTGCAGATTCGCTCGCGCGGAGAGCTCGTCGTAGAGAGCCAGATCCTGCGGAACCAGCCCGATACGTCGCTTGACCGGATCGGTGTCCCCCGAGAGGCGCACGCCGTCAATCGTGACGGTCCCGTGATCCGGGGTCACGAGCCCCGCGATCATCGACACTGTCGTGCTCTTCCCTGCCCCGTTCGGTCCAAGCAGGCCAAGGAGCCGCCCCCGCTCGAGGCTGAACGACACACCGTTCACTGCAACGATTGACCCGTATGCCTTTTGCAACTCTGAGATGACGAGCACGGTCCTCTCCAGCCTCCCCATGAGACGAAATGGGGGTGCGCCGGGTTCACACGCAGGATTGCCGCCCTAAAGCGGGATGTTGCCGTGCTTCTTGGGAGGATTCCGATCCCGTTTGGTGTTGAGCGCCGCAAGTGCGGCGATCAGCTTCCTGCGAGTCTGCCTGGGAACGATCACTTCGTCGATGAACCCGCGTTGCGCGGCGATGTACGGGTTCGCAAACTTCGCTCGATACTCCGCCACCCGTGCGGCGCGAACCGCATCCACATCGTTGGCCGCATCCAGCTCCCGCCGGTAGAGGATATTGACTGCGCCCTCTGCACCCATCACGGCGATCTCCGCGTTGGGCCACGCGAAGTTCGCATCGGCGCGAATGTGCTTGCTCGACATCACGCAGTACGCGCCGCCGTACGCCTTGCGCGTGATGACCGTCAGTTTCGGGACCGTCGCTTCTGCAAATGCGAACAGCAGCTTGGCACCGTGGCGGATGATCCCGCCCCACTCCTGCCCGGTTCCGGGCAGGAAACCGGGCACATCTTCGAAGGTGACGAGCGGAATGTTGAACGCATCACAGAAGCGAACGAAACGCGCCGCCTTCACCGACGCATCGATGTCGAGTGTGCCCGCCAGGTGCACGGGCTGATTCGCCACGACGCCAACCGGACGTCCCGCGAGCCGCGCAAATCCGACGACGATATTCTTCGCGAAATGCTCGTGCACCTCGAGCAGCTGGCCATCGTCCACCACCGCGTGGATGACGTCGAGCATGTTGTACGCCTGATTCGGCGCGTCCGGTACGACGGAATCGAGGGACTCGTCTTCGCGATCGGAGGGATCCGATGTGTCGCGGCGCGGTGGATCGTCAACATTGTTACTCGGGAGGAACGACAGCAACTCACGGATCAACTGAATCGCGGCTTCATCGTCTTCGGCGGCGAAGTGCGCGACGCCACTCTTCTCGTTGTGTGTCAGTGCGCCGCCGAGCTCCTCTTTGGTGACCTGTTCGTGGGTGACGGTCCGGATGACGTCAGGCCCCGTGACGAACATGTAACTCGTGTCCTTCACCATCACCGTGAAATCAGTAATCGCTGGGGAGTACACCGCGCCGCCGGCGCACGCTCCCATGATGGCGGAGATCTGAGGCACCACTCCTGACGCGAGTGTGTTGCGCAGAAAGATGTCCGCATATCCGCCGAGCGACAGCACACCCTCCTGAATGCGCGCACCGCCGGAGTCGTTGAGGCCGACGACGGGCGCGCCCATCTTGACGGCAAGGTCCATGATCTTGACGATCTTCGCGGCGTTGGTTTCCGAGAGCGATCCGCCGAAGACGGTGAAGTCCTGCGCGAAGGCGTAGACGAGGCGGCCGTCGATGCGGCCGTGTCCGGAGACGACCCCATCACCGGGCACGATCTGTTCGGCCATGCCGAAGTCGCGGCACCGATGCGTGACGAGGGCGTCGGTCTCTTCGAAGGTGTCGGGGTCGAACAGGAGGGTGATACGTTCGCGCGCGGTCAGCTTACCGGCATCGCGTTGTCGACGAAGACGATCTTCGCCTCCGCCGGATTCGGCCTGGCGCCTGAGCTCGGCGAGACGCTGTAGGGAACTCGCGCTGTCGTTCACACTTCTCGCTTCTCTGTGCTCTGTTCGTGTTCAGGTTCGGTGCTGCGTTCGGCTTCGTGGTTCCGAGTTCGATCGAACATGAACACGAACGGAGAAGTGAGAACTGAGAAATTCGAACGACAGATCATCATTCGAGATCGTTACACCTTGGCAGCTTGAGCCTTCTCCCAGTCCTTCAGGAACCGTTCGAGTCCGAGATCGGTGAGAGGATGCTTGAAGCACTGTTCGATCACGGCGGGAGGCGCAGTGACGACATCGGCGCCCATGCGCGCGGCTTCGATGACGTGAATCGGATGACGCACGCTGGCGACGAGCACTTCGGTCGAGAAGTCGAAGTTGTCGAAGATATCGACGATCTCGCGAATGAGATTCATCCCGGTGGTGCCGACGTCATCGAGACGTCCGACGAACGGGCTGACGTAGCTGGCGCCTGCCTTCGCAGCAAGCCACGCTTGCGTCGCTGAAAAGATCAACGTCACGTTGACGCGAAGGCCGCTCGACGCCAGCGTCTTGCACGCCTTGACGCCTTCCTTCGTGAACGGCACTTTGACGACGATGTGCTCGTCGATGGCGGCGAGACTCCGGCCTTCGGTAATCATGCCGGCCGCGTCGGTTGCAACGACCTCGGCACTCACCGGCCCCTGAACCGTGCGACAGATCTGCTTGAGAATCTGACGGTAGTCGCCAGCCTCCTTCGCCATCAGCGACGGGTTGGTCGTGACGCCGTCGAGGATGCCGATGGCCGCGAGCGCTTCGATGTCCTTGAGATTGCCTGTGTCGACGAAAAGCTTCATACCAACTCTCCAGGAGTCAGTCTGTCACCCGCCGCTTCGCGGCGCAAGGCCATCAGATCAACTCCCAACTCCCAAAAGGCCCAACTCCCAAAAGAGAACTGGGAGTTGGAAGTTGGGAATTGGAAGTTGAGTGTAGAGCGCGGGCTTCAGCCCGCGCGTGACGCGTCGTCTACGTCGTAGCTCTGACGTACTTGTTGAACCAGTCGATCGTGCGCTTCCACGCCTCATCGGCAGCGGCCTTGTTGTAGCGCTGCGGCGTCGCGTCGTTGTTGAAGCCGTGAACCGCGCCCGGATAGATGTGCCCCTCGTGCGTGACCTTCGCCGCGGTCATCGCCTGATCGTAGGCGGGCCATCCATCCACGAGCCGCTTGTCTTCGCCGCCGTGGTGCACCAGGATCGCCGCTTTGATCTTCGGCACGTCCTCGACCGGAGGCGCACCGCCGTAGAACGGCGCGGCAGCCTGAAGGTCTGCTCCCATCCGTACGGCCAGTGAGTTGGCGATACCGCCACCGAAGCAGAATCCGGTGACACCAAGGCGGCCGGTGCTGTCGGGTCGCGACTTCAGCCACACTGCCGCGGCGTACAGGTCCTCCGCCATCTTCGCGCGATCGACTTTGCCGAACAGCTCTCCGCCCTTCACGTCGTCGCCAGGATAGCCACCGACTGTGGTCAGACCGTCCGGTGCGAAGGCCATGAAGTTCTCGAGCGCGAGACGTCGAGCGACGTCTTCGATGTGCGGATTGAGTCCGCGGTTCTCATGCACGACGAGAATGCTCGGAAGTTTGTTGGTGCCGGCGCTCGCGGGTCGCGCGAGGTAACCCTTGATGCTGCCGTTGCCGCTCGGTGACGGCACGGTGGCGTACTCGGTCTTGAGACGCGTGTCGGTCGGCGCGACCTGCTGCGCCGCCGCGTAGTTCGGCATCAACTGGTCCACGATGGCCGCGGCCGCGACAGTCGATACGGCCACCTTGTTCACGCGGCGCATGAAGGACCTGCGGTCGATCTCGCCGTGGATGTACTGGGTATAGGCTTCCACTGCCTCGGCAGGTATCTGAAGTTTCGTCTGCTCCATGGCCTCTGGCTCCTTTCGAGGCGCGCGGAGCGCGCCAGAAAACAGGGCATCCTGGCCAAATGAATGAACAAACTTTGGCCAGGATGGCGGTAAGTGCGGCGAAGAATACCACTTTCGTGTGGCGGCAGCCGTCTTGCAGCCTACGGCTGAGACACGCGTGTAGCGATCTGCCGGATTCCTGTTTTGTCGTTACGGCGCCAGACCTGTAATCGCTTCACCCCTCTTCTCATGCCCACATTTCGACGACCCCGCTGGCCACGATCGGCGCGTCAGGCGAAAGGGCACGCCATTCTCGTGGCGGTCGTCCTCTGGATCGCAGCGGGGGTTGTGAGTTTCACCGGGACGAGCGATCGCGGCATCGCAGGGCCGTTGAAGGGTGCGGACTTCGTGCAGTTCTACACGCTCGGATATCTGGCCAGTTCGCACCGAATTCAACCGATGTACGACCCCGCTTTGTTCCATGAAGCGCAGGCGGAGCTACTCCCGGAGTCGGCGCGCGAAATCTATCCGCCCGTGTACCCGCCGCAGGCGGCGGTGCTGTTTGTTCCCCTGGCGGGGCTCTCCTATCAGCGCGCGCTTTTCATCTGGAGCGTGATCACCATCGCTGGATACACGCTGATGGTAGGGAGTGCATGGAGAGCGGTCGCTGATCGTCTTCCCGATCGAACGTTCATGATCGCCGCGGCCGCAGCCTTTCCACCGTTCTGGAGCCTGATCCTCCACGGTCAAGTCACGGTGATCGTGCTCGCCGCATTCTGGGCGGGATGGCTCGCGCTCGAGCGCCACCGTCACTGGCTCGCTGGTGTTGCGTTTGGGCTGCTTGCGATCAAGCCGCAGTTCGGTATTCCGCTTGCCGTCGTCGTGCTCGCGTCCGGTGAGTGGGCGATGCTCGCCGGCGCCCTGACGTCAGTCGCAGCACAAGCAGCGGCCGTGTGGCTGGCGCTCGGCTCGGAGGCGTTCACCGCATTCGCGGCGAGCATCCCGACGACGATCGCGTACGCAGATCTGCTCGAAGCCAAACCGTTCATGAGTCACTCGCTGCGAGCGCTCGCGCGACTCACGCCCAACTGGATCGGCCTCCCGTTGTGGGCGACGCTCGCCGCCATCGTGCTCTGGCACACCATGCGCGCCTGGAGAAGCGAGGCTCCCGTGCGCGTGCGCCTCGGGGTCGTCGTCCTCGCGGCAACGCTGGTCAACCCGCACGTGATCATCTACGACCTCACGGTCCTGGCTCTGCCGCTGATCTGGTTTGGTTCCTATATGCAGGAACCGGCACGGCAGCGCGATGCGGGGCCGTACTGGACCGCGGTGTACTGGCTGTTCGTGTTCACCTTCATACCCACCGCCGCAGCCATCGGCCTGCAAGCGTCCGTCTTTGTCATGGTTGGCCTGCTCGTGCTCGTGAGCCGTGCGATTCGGGCCGACGCACACACCCGACCCGCCACGACCGACACGCAAATCGCCGCGTGATCAGCGGGTCCGAAGAACAGGACCCGTCCCACGCCTCGCGTCCGGCCGCCATCACGGGAACCTCGTCCAAAGGACCGTGATCAGTGGAACTTTTGCCAGCCTCGCTGCAATCACGTCGCAGATGCGCGACGCGACGCGTGCCACCGACGGCGATCTCGCCGACGCCGACCTGATGCGACGGACCGCCGCTGGCGATCGCGAGGCATTCACCGCGCTGTACCACCGTCATCACGCGATGGTCTACCGCTTCGCCCGCCTGATGACTGGATGCAATAGCGCCGCGGAAGACATCGTTCAGGAGGTGTTCCTGGTCGTCATGCGCGACGCCGCCCGCTACGATCCGGCGCGTGCGGCGTTGTCGAGTTATCTGTATGGCGTGGCACGCCATCACACGCGCCGGCGCCTCGCACGCGAGCGGCAGTTCGTGACGTTCGATGGCGGTTGCGCCGACGCGACACAGCATGTCACGCAAGACGATGTGAATGCGACGCTGCAACGCCGGCGAACATTGCAGCGATTGCGTCGCGCGATCCTGTCGCTGCCGCGACGGTATCGTGAAGTGATCGTCCTCTGCGATCTGCAGGACGTGAGCTACAACGACGCCGCCGTCGCGATCGGATGCGCCGTGGGAACGATTCGCTCCCGACTTCATCGCGCCAGGAACCTGCTCTCGCAGAAGATGGGAAGTGCGATCTCGAGCGACGAAGACAACCAGCGACTGAGCGAGAGGTGTGCGGTATGACGTCAATGCGACACGAAGACCTCGGCCCGGCCGACGCGCTCGAAGAGTTGCGTCGAGCCGAGGCGCGCATGGAGACACCGCCGCATGTCGAGGCCGCGGTGCTCGCTGCATGGGACATGGCGCACGCGCCGGGCATGGCGAGTCGCCGGCGCACGTTCTGGCGTGATGCGGCCGCGGTGGCCGCGGCGCTCACGATCGCGGCCGGCCTAGCGCAGTTGGGCCAGCATCTCCAGCGCGCGACTCAGGGCGCGAACGCGCAATCAGAGAACAGCCGCACGCTGCTGCTCGTTGGCGAACCGATTCTGCAGGGAGAGCCGGTTCGAATGGTCCGCATGCGCGTTCCGGCGTCGACGCTGGCTGGGCTCGGCGTCCGGCCGGCCACTGGCACTCGGGGCGAGCACATCGACGTCGATGTCATCGTGGGTGAGGACGGTGTCGCGCGCGCGATTCGGGTGGCAGGTAAGCCATGACACAGGACGTGATTCAACGGAGACTAAAGGCCATGACTATTCGTCGATTGTCGATGCTGTTCGTGATGCTCGTGGGCTCTGTCGTCACGAGCGAGGCACAGCAGACGGACACGCTGTTCACGCTGCAAACGGGAACCGCAGCGTTTTCCCCTGTCGGCGTCATCGAAGCGGTGCCACTCGAGCCCGTGACGAACGTGCCCAACGCAGCGTTCTCCGCCGACGCAGAGACTGAGTTTACGCAGGTGCTCGGGGATGGCAATCGCATCGAGCGGCGGTACTCGTCGATGGTCGCAAGAGACAGCCAGGGGCGGACGCGACGCGAAGAGGAGATCGCCCTGGTCGGCCCGCTCGCAGTCGACGGTCCCTCTCCTCGCCTGGTGACCATCGTCGATACCGTCGCAGGTCAGTCGTACACGCTCGATGACAAGCTGCGCGTGGCCTATCGCAATCCTGTCGCAATGACGAGGTTGCGTACTGGCAATGCGGCGGGATGGGCGGCGACGGAAACACACATCATGACCTATACAGGCACGGCGACAGGGACAGGGGGCAAGCCGCCGATGACGGTGACGGCGGTGCCCGGACAGAGAGTCTCCGTTGGTGAGGGCGCCGCGACGAAAGTGACGACCGAGTCGCTCGGCGCGAAGTCGATCGAGGGGGTGATGGCCGAAGGCACGCGCACGACGTCGACGATTCCCGCCGGCGCGATCGGCAACCTGATGCCGATCGAGGTTGTCAGCGAACGCTGGTACTCGAAAGAGCTGCAAATGCCCGTCCTGATCTCGCGACGCGATCCGCGCACGGGCGACTCGATCTACCGGCTCCGCAACATCGTCAAGGCAGAACCGCCCCAGGATCTGTTCACAGTTCCCTCTGACTACCAGATTCGAGGCGGCGCGCTCGGCGAATTCAGCGTCGGCGAGTTCAAGATCCTCAAGAAGGCCGATGAAGACAAGGAAAAGAGGAAGGCTATCGAGCCGTGACTTCGACTCGTTCGGATTGCTCGCTGACATTGGGTTGCGGACTCTGGTTGTCGACGGCGGTCACGGCGTATACGTATCGCACGCCTGACTTGACGCTCTGATCGGTATACCGGGTTTCCTTCACGACCTCATCCGTGATCCGCGTCAGCGTTTCACTGCCCTCTTCACCACGGAAGACGTGATAGCCCTCGAGGTCGCGCTCGGAATTCGCCTCCCAGACCAGACTGATGGCACCCTCGACGGCGATCGGCGATACACCGGTCGGCGCGGCGGGAGGAAAGATGTCCACCATCACCACGCACGTGGCCTCCGACGCGTGGCCCTCCACCGCTTTTCCTGCCGCTCCGCGAACAGCGGACACCGAGTAACAACGGCGACGACCGTCGCTCTCCTGGGGATCGTTGAACGTGAGACCATCAACGGGGGCAGCGCTCGCGAGCACCGCCATCGCCGCAGGCGCAGGCGCCTTCACGGCGTCAGCCGCATCTGTCTTGGGAGGCGCCTCGATCTCGCGATAGACGTTGTAGCGAGTCGGTCCTGCCGGCAGCGTGCCTCCCGCGGCGATCGGCGGCCCATCGTCGACAGGCGACGCTGACGGCAGCGCGCCGCCGTCCAACAGGAACCCGAGAATCCCACCTGACGGATCCCAACGCAGCGTCACAGTATCGGCGTCGTACGCCACGCGCACGTTGGCCGGCGCATCGGGCAGCGGCGTCAGCGGCAGCTCGACGACTGCGCTTGGCGGACCTGACCGGCCGCGAACGTTGTACGGAACCGCCATGTAGTAGCGCTTGAGAGGTGCGCGCACATCGTCTCGAACTGGCGTATCGCTCGCCCGCGGAGGAACTGTGCTCGTCAGCTGACGGCCTTCAACCAGCTTGTCCGGCGTCAGCGTCTCGCGCAGCGTCGCGGCAGGCGGCGTCTCCGCGGTCGTCTCGATCATCGCCACGCGGTCCGCCACTTCGGGGAAGCGCACCGCGGGCGGCGCGCTTCGACCCGTGTATGCGTACACGTCGACACGGGCGAGGCTGATCGGCGCTGACTGATCGATGTTCTGCGTCGGCAGGGCGAAATTGATGACGACATCGTCACCCACTCTGTGAGCAGCAAGCTGACCCACGGCGGCGGGGACTCGAACGAACGGTGGGAGCGGAGGGCCCTTCTTGCCACATCCACACACGAGCACGATCAACACCCAACTCCCAATTCCCAACCTGCACAAAGCCTTTGGCAGTCGCGAGTTGGAAGTCGGGAGTTGTCGTCGAAGGTTCATTTAGGAAGAGGCAGCCAACGGCGCTTCCCGCACGATGTCGCGTGCCCCAAGGTCGCTCGACGTGCGGCGCGCGACATCCGGAGTCTTGAAGCGACGGACATCGATGCCATATCCGCGCACCTTGTAATTGAGGATTCGCTCGGTCGTGTCGAGCAGGCGGGCGGCCTTGGCGCGGTTGCCTCGCGTCGTCTTCAGCGCATCGATGATCATGTCTCGCTCGTAGCCGGCGACTGCGTCCCTCAACGAGACGCGCGTGACGGTGCCCGACGAGTCGGCAGTTTGCAGCGATGGCGGCAGGTGGTGGCCGTGCACGACGGCGCTGTCGCAGACGAGGACTGCGCGCTCGAGTGCGTTCTCGAGCTCGCGAACGTTGCCCGGCCAGTGATAGGCCGTGAGCATGTCGATCGCCGGCGTCGAGATGCGCTTGATCACCTTGCCGTGCTCGCGCGAGAACTTCTCGAGGAAATGATCGGCCAGCAGCAGCAAGTCGGCCTTCCGCTCGCGGAGCGGCGGCACGAAGATGGTGAAGACGTTGAGGCGGTAGTAGAGATCCTCGCGGAACGTGCCGTCCACGATCGCCTTTTCCATGTCCTTGTTCGTGGCGGCGATGAGGCGCACGTTGACCTTGACGGTCTCGGTTCCGCCCAGCCGCTCGAACTCGCGCTCCTGCAGGACGCGCAGGAGCTTCACCTGCGTCCCCAGATTCACGTCACCGATCTCGTCGAGGAAGAGGGTCCCGCCCTCGGCCATCTCGAAGCGCCCCTTCTTGCGGGCATTCGCGCCGGTGAACGCGCCCTTCTCGTAGCCAAAGAGCTCCGACTCGATCAGCGTGTCGGGCAACGCCGCGCAACTGACTTTGACGAAGGGCTTCTTCGCGCGCAGGGAGTTGTAGTGAATCGCGTGCGCGATCAGTTCCTTGCCGGTACCGGACTCGCCGCGAATCAGCACCGTCGTATTCGTCTGCGCGACCTGGGCGACCTGCTCGTACATCTGCCGCGTCGGTCCGCTCGTACCGATGATGTTGGAGAAGTCGTAGCGCTCTTTCAGCTCCTGGCGCAGGTGCGTGTTCTCGTCGAGCAGCTTGCGGCGCTCTTCTTCGACGATGCGCTGGATGTTGAGCGCCTGGGCAATCATCGAGCTGACGATGCCGAGGAACTTGACGCTGCTGTCGTAGTCGCGATCGGGCTGAAAGCGCAGGTCCACGGCAATCGCGCCAACCGCCGCGCGGTTCAGCATGATCGGCACGCAGATGTAGCTCAATTCCTGCTTCAAGCTCTCGGGTCTGCGCGGTGCGAGGTTGAGGAACGCGGGCTCCTTGCTGACGCGCGGCACGACGATCGGTTTTCCGCTTTCGACCACCTTGCCGGTGATGCCTTCACCGATGCGGATGCGAATCGTGCGGGCGCGATCTTCGAACCCCTCGACTGCCTCGACATGCAGCTCGCCGTCGCGCAGCAGGGTGACCATGCCGCGAACGACGCTGTGATGGCGCATGAGTGTGACCAGCACGCGCTGTAACGCAGATTTGAAGTTGAGCGTACCCGAAAGGGCTTGGCTGATTTCGAGCAGCGTCGAGAGCCGTCGCGCGTCACGCGCTCCGGCATTATCGGATCCGAGTCTGGCGGCAGGCATATGGGTCTCCTACATTTCTGCGCGGTGATTCGACGTTCGAACCAAAGCTGTCGTCGCTCGATGCGAGGAGCAACGCGTTTACCCGCCAGCGCGTCTTGGGGCCTGCGGCCGGGGGACTGACCGTCCCACCGATAAGGACTTTTCTGTAGTAACGAAAAGGTCACACCACGATTCTGTGTCTTTTCGTGATCTTCTTCAGTCCCTGCATTCTACCGGATTTCGCGCAGAAAGCCAGCAATTGGCCGGAATCATCGGGAAAAGCACCGTGGCGCGCGCTTTGCCATTCCCATCGCGCAAGATGACTCCCACACCGGCGCGGATTCTCCTCCTCTTCACGTTCCTGGTCGCAACCTCCCCGGCATCGACGGCGCAGACATTCGACGAGGACCCTCACAACCACATTCGGACAACGGACCGGCGGCTGATTCGACTACTGCACGACGGCGTGCGTGCCTCGGAGACGTTTCGCCGCATGGTCGATCGCATTCGACAGTCCGACGTGATCGTGTACCTCGAATGCGATGGCGGAACGCGATCAGCCGACGGGCGACTCACGTTCGTCTCGTCGGTCGGCGGCTTCCGCTATGTGCATATTCGCGTCGCACGCCTCGCATCAGCCGACGTGCAGATCGCCCTCATCGGCCACGAATTGCGACACGCTGTCGAAGTGGCGGACGCCCCCACGGTCGTCGATGACAAGTCGTTGGCTCGCGAGTACGAGCGGATCGGATTCCTGAACGCCCGCCACCTCGCCGGCACCTCGTACGACAGCGCCGCCGCCGTGGAAGCGGGCTATCAGGTGCTGCGCGATCTGACGGGCCGAGTCGCAGGTCAACTCCCAACTCCCAACCTCCAACTTCCAACTGCCGCTTACTAGTTGGTGGTGGCTCGTGGTTGGTGGTTCTTGGGAGTTGGCCTCTTGGGAGTTGGGAGTTGACGCCTTAAAGGATGTATCGGGAGAGATCCTCGTTCTTGACGATGTCGGCGAGCATGCGATCGACGTAGGCGGCGTCGATCGTGATCGACTTGTCAGTAAGCTCCGGAGCGCTGAATGACAATTCGTCGAGCAGCCGTTCCATGACCGTATGCAGCCGTCTGGCACCGATGTTCTCGGTGGTGTCGTTGACGCGGGCGGCGAAGTCGGCGAGTCGCTCGACGGCCTCAGGCGTGAAGGTCAACGACAAATCCTCGGTGCCGAGCAGCGCCGTGTATTGCTTGACGAGGGCGTTGCGCGGCTCGGTCAAAATGCGCACGAAGTCGTCGCGCGTGAGCGGCTCGAGCTCCACCCTGATCGGAAAGCGTCCCTGGAGTTCAGGGATCAGATCGGATGGCTTGGAGACATGGAACGC
>Ga0157380_10000550_pt1 | contig 23107 bp, 24 predicted proteins | sample S35metaG_FD_119757 | JGI IMG/M metagenome (GOLD analysis project Ga0157380, IMG submission 119757) | Switchgrass rhizosphere microbial communities from Kellogg Biological Station, Michigan, USA - S3-5 metaG | ecosystem: Host-associated > Plants > Roots > Rhizosphere > Soil | place: USA...
CACCACGCCTACCTCTTCGTCGGCTCGCGCGGCACCGGCAAGACCTCGATGGCGAAGATCCTCGCCCGCTCGCTCAACTGCGAGCGCGGTGGGCCGACCGTCACACCCTGCGGCGAATGCGAATCGTGCACGACGATCGCCTCGGGCGTCTCGATCGACGTGATCGAGATGGACGCCGCCTCCAACCGCTCCGTCGACGACGTCCGCGACCTGCGCGAGCGGGTCGCCTACGCCCCCACGGGCGGCCGCTGGAAGGTCTACATCCTCGACGAGGCGCACATGCTGACCAAGGAGGCCTGGAACGCCTTCCTCAAGACGCTCGAGGAGCCGCCGCCGAACACGGTCTTCGTCCTCGCCACGACTGAGGCCCACAAGGTGATGCCGACGATCGCCGACCGCTGCCAGCGCTTCGACTTCCAGCGGCCCTCGCTGGAGCAGATCTCCGAGGTGCTGGCGCGCGTCTCCGCCGCCGAGGGGATCGAGGCCGAGGACGCCGCCGTGGCGATGATCGCCCGCTCGGCCTCGGGAAGCTTCCGCGACGCGCTCGGCACGCTGGACCAGCTGGTCTCCTACGGCGGCAGCCAGGTCAAGCTCGACGACGTGCTGGAGATGCTGGGCGCGGCCGATGCCGAGCTGCTCTTCGACGCGGTCGACGCGGTCATCGCCGAGGATCCGAAGGGGGTCCTGCTCGGGGTCGAGAAGATGGCCCGCTCGGGCCGCGACCCCGCCCAGTTCGCCCGCGACCTGCTGGCCCACCTGCGCCACCTGCTGGTCACGCAGACGGTCGGGGAGGTGCCCAACACCTTCGTGGTGACGGCAACCGATGCCGGCCGCCTCTCGGCCCAAGCAAGCTCGATCGGAGCGGCGACGCTGGTCCGCACCATCGACGAGCTGGCGGCGGCGCTCACCGCGGTGCGCGAGGGAGACGACGCCCGCATGGCGGTGGAGATCGCACTGCTCAAGGCTGCCCGCCCGGACCTGGATCCCTCCACCGAGGGGCTGCTGCGGCGGATAGAGAAGCTAGAGCAAGGGACGAAGGCGCCCCCGGCCGCGGGGCCTGTCGCCGCAGGGGACCCACCGCCCCCTGCGGTCGCTGAAGCGTCCTCGGGGGCGGTTCCCCCTACGGCGCCACCCGCGGCAGACACGGCTTCGGCTGACGAGCAGCCTTCCGACGCGTCCGCCGAAGCTTCAGATGAGCCCGGGCGCGCTGCTGAACCATCAGCTGAAGACGAGCCTCCCCGGGGTGGCGGCGGGGTCGGGGGGTCCGGCGCAGCGCGGCGTCCTGTTTTTCGCCCGGAAGACGCCACACGCGAGCGTAATGACTCTCCAGGCGAAAAACCCAGCGCGGAGCCGGACCCCCCGACCCTGGCGACAGGACCCGCGAGCCGGAGCGCTTTGACCTTCGAGGAAGTTGCTAACACCTGGCCGGCAGTACTGGACAAGCTGCGCGAGACGAGCCCCGCTCTGGCGGCGACCTTCGAGGGCGCGAGGCCGGTGAGCCTGGACGAAGAGGGGCTGAAGGTCGGGTTCCCGGCCGAGTTCACCTTCAACAAGAAGAAGGCCGAGACGCCGGAGAAGCGAGAGCTGATGGCCGACGCGATCGAGTCGGTTCTGGGGGAGCGGATGAAGCCGGCCTACGTGCTGCTCGATGAGGAGGCCGCGCCGGAGGAGGCGCCCGCCGCCGGCGAGATCGATCACGATGCGCTGGTGGAGAAGCTGAAGAGCGAGTTCGACGCGGAGGAGGTCGGTTAAGTGGCGAGAGGCGGAATGCCCGGGGGCTTCGACGTGAATGCCCTGATGAAACAGGCGCAGCAGATGCAGACCGAGATGCTGCAGGCACAGGAGAAGCTCAAGGACGAGGTGGTCGAGTCCAGCGCCGGTGGCGGCATGGTGAAGGTGAAGATGGGTGGCGACTTGACCCTGCGCGAGATCGTCATCGATCCCGAGGCGATCGACCCCGAGGAGCCCGAGCTGCTCGCCGAGATGGTGCAGGCCGCGGTCAACGAGGGCCTGCGCGCCGCACAGCAGCTGGCGGAGTCCAAGATGGGCGGGATCACGGGAGGCCTTGGCGGTCTCCCAGGAATGTGAGCACGGAGGGCCCCGCGCCTCTGGCCCGTCTCGTCGCGGAGCTCTCGCGACTGCCGGGGATCGGCCAGCGCACCGCGCAGCGCCTTGCCTTCCACATCCTTCGCGCGCCCGACGAAGAGGCGGCGGCGCTCTCGGCGGCGATAACCGAGGTGAAGGAGAAGGTCGGCCTCTGCGAGGAGTGCTTCAACCTCTCCGAGGGGCCGCGTTGCCGCATCTGCTCGGACTCGGGCCGCGACCGGGCGACGATCTGCGTGGTCGAGGAGCCCGCCGACGTGATCCCGATCGAGCGCACGCATGAGTACCGGGGCCTCTACCACGTGCTCGGCGGTGCCCTCTCCCCGATCGACGGCGTCGACGCCGAGGACCTGAAGGTCGCCGAGCTGCTGCGCCGGGTCGAAGGCGGCGAGGTGCGCGAGGTCGTCCTCGCCACCAACCCGACGACCACCGGCGAGGCGACCGCTCTGCACATCGCCGAGCGCTTGCGCGGCCGCGTTGCCGTCACCCGGCTCGCCAGCGGTCTCCCGGTCGGCGCCGACCTCGAGCACGCCGACGAGGTCACCCTGGGCAAGGCGTTCGCCGGCCGCCACAGCCTCGATTAGCGCTCCAGGCGGACAATTTTTCTAGACACATATCGACCCGCAAATAGCGATCTTTTGCGATCTGGCGTCCGTTGCGTGCGGCAAGGTGCTCACGTGGCGACGCGGACGACCAACGGTGCCAGGGGCGAGTCCCCGGCAGGCCAGGTCGTTCGCGAGGTTTCCGGGCTGCAGGCAGCGCTGCTGGCCAGGTTGCGCGAGGAGATGGGAGACGACTCCGCCGAGCCGTTTGCCGACGCGGCGCAGAGGCTGGCCGAGGAGTTCGGCTCGGTGGCCGCAACGGCAGTCGCGGCGGTGGCGGCTCAGGAGGTACCCGCGCTCGATGGACGCTCGAGCCTCTTCCAGCCTGGTCACATGCGCCGCCGGCTCGAGCAGCTGATCGAGACCAACAAGCGCTACGGGCATCCCTTTGGGTTGGTCGTCTTCGACGTCGATGGCCCCGGCACTCGCGCCGTCGAGCGGGACGGTGGGCGGGAGACGATGCTCGCCGTGGTTGGCGCCGCCCTGCGAGACAGCGTTCGCCTGGTCGACGAGACGTTTCGCCTCGAGGAGGACGCGCTCTGCGTGCTCGCGCCCAACCAGACCACCATCGAGGGGGTCCAGATGACGGAGCGACTGCTGCGGATGCTGGACGAGCTGGAGGCGGCGGGGGGGCTGCGGATCGGCATCTCGGCGGGCGTCGTCGCCTGCCCCGAGCACGGCACCGACGCCGAGGGGCTGCTGCGAAAGGCCGACGAGGCAATGTGGCGAGCGCGCGCCCTGGGCCAGCCGGTCGGCGTCGGCACCCTGCCTCATCGCTGACGTTCCAGCTCGGTCCGTTCCGTCTCTCTGAAGCTTCAACTCGCGTTCGGGAGCTTGCCCGTCGCCTGCTACCGCTCCTCCCGCGGGTGGCGCTGTAGGGGGGACCGCCCCTGAGGACGCTTTAGCGACCGGAAGGGGCGGTGGGTCCCCTACGGCGACAGGACCCGCGGGCTGCGCGCGCCTGCAAAGTTGCTGGCAAATTCCCGAAATCTGTCCATAACCTGCGTAAACCTGGATTTCCGGTGGGAGAATGCGGGCACCCGGCGAATAGCGCTGGGCACGCCAAGGAACCAGATCTGAGATGCCGGGAATAAGAACCAACGCAGCCGCGGAAGTGCTTGGGGTCAGCCCCAACACCCTGCGCAGCTGGGAGCGCCGTTACGGCTACCCGACGCCGAAGCGCACCCAGGGCAACCACCGCAACTACGAGCTGGTCGAGCTCCAGACCCTGCGCGACGCCCTCGCCCAGACCGGCAACATCTCCTCGGCTATCGAGCTGGCGCGCCAGCGCCAGGAAGCGCCGGCAAGCGGCGGGAACCTGCTGGCCGCGCTGGAGAGCTTCGACGAGGAGGCCGCCAACCGAGCGGTCGAGGAGAGCCTTGCCCTGCGCCCGCTGGAGCGCACCGTGGAGGAGATGCTGCTGCCGGCGATCGACCGCCTCGCCACCGATCCCGACGCCGAGGCCGAGCTGGAGTTCGCTTCGCGCTGGGCGACCGGCTGGCTCCACGGCGCCCGCCGCCTCGCCTCCGCGGCTTCCCGTCCGGCCGGGATCCTGCTGCTGGACTCCAGCCGCGGCTCCGATGCCGAGGCGGTCCATGCCCAGGCGCTCGACCTGACCCTTCGCCGCGCCGGCTTCCGGGTGCTGATGCTTTCCAACGAGCTCGGCGACGAGCGGCTCGAGCGCGCCCTGGGCGCCCTCGACCCGACCGCGATCGTCCTCTGCGGTCCCGGGGCCGACACCGCCAGCGCGGTCAAGCTGGTCCGCAAGATCCGCGAGGTCGGCTTCGACGCACCCCTCTTCGGCTTCCGCGCCACCGGTCTGATCGGCGACGCGGTTCCCTCCGCGGGCAGCACTCCCAGCGAAGTGACCGGGATGCTCAACGCGGACCTGCGCCGCCGCGCCGCGCAGGCTTTCGCCTAAGACGGTCTGACCGGCGCATATCGGCGTCCTCGGTCGCTCACGTGCAGAGCACGCTTCGCTCCGTGCGTCCTTGATCTGCTTGGCCAGTCCGCCTTAGGTCGTAACAACACTGTTACAACGTTTTTACGTTCGCTATACGGGATCGCAACATGTGCGCATCTCCGCACCCGGACACTGCCGCTAACTCTGTGAGCGGCCCGCGTTTGGCGGGACGAAAACCGCAAGACGCAAGGAGTCCGTTAGGTGACCAAGACGAGAAGAAGGCATTCGCTGCGGCGCACGCGGCTGGCGACTGCGGCCCTGGGGGCCGCTGCAGCTTGCATCGGCGTCCTCAGCCTGCCCGTAGGGGCAACTGCAGCCGAAGTACCGATTTGCGGCGGCGGTCTCGAGCTGAACAACGAGATCCCGGGAATCGACCCACCCGGCGGCCTGAGCTACAAAATCAGGTGCAACTCCCAGGTTCAGGGCTTCGCCCTGCTGTCCAACCGCGAGGTCGACTACTTCAGCACCGAGGTGCTGGTGCTCGACGCGACAACTGGGGAATCGACCCCCGAGCAGCTCGGCTGCGAAGGCTCTTTCCCGAGCTCGGGTTTCGGCTGCCGCGGCATCGTCAACTTCGGCAACACGATCAGCGGTGAGTTCGCGATCGGCAGGGACCCGTGTGAGGAGTCCAAGTCCAAGGCCGACAGGTTCAAGGTTTGGGTTGCGGCGACGGTGACCCAGTTCGACTCTCTGACCGGCAAACCGTTCACCACGGTGACGCAGCCTTTCCGTCTGAAACGTCCCGACTGCCCCAAGGCATCGACCGGCAAGCCCAAAGCCGGCAAAGCCGGTGACAAACCCAAAACCGGCAAAAAACACCATCACAAGGTGCACGCCTGATGGCGAGCTCGAACCCCAGTCACTTCCGTAGCGACAACTCGAAAGGAGTCACGTCGATGAAAGATCGACTGCGCCGGGTGGGGCTTCTCTCCGCTCTGGCAATCGTGGCGGCGGTCCCCGCCGTCGCACCGGCCGCGGCTTCGGCCAAGGCGACGATCACGATGAGCGGATCCACCTCGGTGGCGCCGCTGGCGGCGCTGCTTGCCCGCAAGTACCTGAACGTCTGCAATCACTGCGTCAACTTCAAGCTGCTCCAGGGTGGCTCGGACATCGGCGTGGCCGACGTTGCCTCCGGTCGAGTCACGATCGGCAACTCGTCCCGCGACCCGAAGCCGACCGACCCGGGCGGTCTCGTGTTCAACAAGATCGCCCATGACGCGATCTGCATCGTCACCAACAAAGCCAACCCGGTGCCGGGTATCGACCAGGCGGGGATCCAGGCGATCTTCGGCGGCAGCGTCCGCAGCTGGAGCCAGGTTCCCGGCTCGACCCAGACCGGCACGATCGACATGTTCGTCCGCACCCCGGCGTCCGGTTCCCAGGACGCCTTCCAGAAGATTTTCATGGGCAGCACGAAAGTCTTCTCGGGCGCCAGTCAGAAGGCATCCAACGGGCTGATCGAACAGTCGGTCTCGAGCGACCCCAACGGGATCGGTTACGTGTCGCTCTTCTTCACCAAGAACGTGCACACGATTCCGTACAAAGGCGTCGACTGCAACCTGCGCGATGCCAAGTCCGGCCAGTACGGCGGTGTGCGCAATTTCTACATGGTCACCCGCGGTGCGCCGACCGGCGCCGCGAAGAAGTGGATCACCTGGATCACGCACAACAAAGCGGCCAGCAAGATCATCAGCACCCAGTGGGTTCCGCTGTCCTAGATGAGACCCAACGGCTCGCATAGCGCGAAGCCAAAGGACCGCACCGACCAGCGCGCCGAGATAGCCCTCGGCGCGCTGGCGTCCGCGGTCCTGCTGCTGATCGGCTTCATGATCGTCTTCGTCTTCGCGAAGGCGTGGCCCTCGTTCACCGGTAACGGACTGGCTTGGTTCGGGGCCGGCGGCAATGTCGACGAGCAGCTGACCAACATCTTCAACTCACCCGCCAGCCCGAGCGACTACGTCTACACATTCCACGCCTGGCCGCTCCTCTACGCGACCGCGCTGATCACCGGTCTCTCCGTGCTTTTCGCGACCGTGATCTCGCTGCTCTCGGCGATGTTCATCGTCGAGTTCGCGCCCGAGTACATGAAACGGATACTCCAGCCGGTGATCCGGCTGCTGGCCGCGGTGCCGTCGGTCGTCTACGGCCTGATCGGGATCCTCGTCCTCGTCCCCTTCGTTGGCAACCACCTCATCTCCGCCGCCGAAAAGGACTCGGTTCGCTACGTGATTCAGCTCGACGGCACCAGTGTCCTCGTCGGCGTACTCGTCCTCACCGTGATGATCACGCCGATCATGGTCGCGATCACCACCGACGCGCTGCGCTCGGTGCCGCGCAACTGGACGGAGGGGGCGGCGGCGCTCGGGGTCAATCGCTGGCGGGCGCTGCGCACCGTCGGCCTGCGGGCGGCGCGCCCGGCGATCGTCGCGGCCGCGGTGCTCGCCACCGCTCGCGCCCTCGGCGAGGCGATCATGCTCTCGATGGTCTCGGGCTCTGTCGGGTTCGCCCCCAACCCGCTCGACGGTGTCACCTTCATCTTCGAGCCCGCGCGAACGCTCGCGGCAACCATCGTCGACAACGCCGAGGGCCTCTCGGTCAAGCCGTTCGGGCAGACGATCTACGCCCTCGCGGCGATCCTTCTGATCTCGAGCTTCTTCCTCTCCTTCGCCGGCTGGGTCGCCCGCCAGTCGATGCGCAAGTACACCCTGCAGGCGAGGTAGGGCCGATGAGCGCGCACACACACGCTCAGGTCCCCTCCCCGCCCGCCGCATCCCCGCTGCCCGGTGGTCGCAAAAGCGCCGAAGAGTCCTGGAGCCGGGGGGACAAGATCGGCGTCGTGATGGCCTGGGCGGCGGGAATCCTGCTCTGCGTGGTGGCCGCGACGATCGTGATCTACATGCTGTTTCGCGGTCTCCAGTACCTGAGCTTCTCGCTGCTTGCGACCCATCCCGAGGTCGGCCTCGACCAGAGCAAGACCGGCGGCTTCCTCGACCCGATCGAGGGGACGGTGATCCTGACGATCCTCGGCACCCTGATCGCCGCTCCGCTCGGGGTCGGGATCGCGGTCTGGCTCTCCGAGTACGCGCGGCCCGCCTGGCTGGCACGGGCGGTCGAGTCGGGAGTCGAGATCGTCGCCGGAACGCCGAGCATCGTGCTGGCGATCTTCGGCCTGCTGATCTTCCAGCAGAGCTTCTTCGGCTTTCTCTCGTTCACGGCCGAGGGCAACGCCGTCTTCGGCCGCTCCTTCTTCACTGCCGGGGCGATGATGGCGCTGATCGCGTTGCCCCTCATCGTCGGCTCCACGCGGGAGGCGCTGCAGTCGATTCCCAGTCACGTTCGCGAGGCCTCCTACGCGCTCGGCAAGGACAGGATCTCGACGATCCGGCGCGTGCTCCTGCCCGCCTCGCGGCGGGGGATCGGGACAGGGGTCACCCTCGGGATGGGACGGATCGTCGGCGACACCGCGATCGTCGTGATCCTGCTCGGCGCCTCGCTGCAGATCGCCCCCGAGAACGGCACGCCGGTCTGGGGCCTGCTGAAGGGGACCGGCAGCACCCTGACGACCTACGTCTACAACAACTCCCCCGCCGGCGAGGGCGGCGCTCCGCAGAAGGCCTACGCGGCGGCCTTCGTGCTGTTGGTGATCGTCATCCTCCTCAACTTTGCGGTCGACCTGATCGCGCGTCGAAAGGAGCCGGGATGGACCCACTGAGCCCGCCCGACGAGAGTGCCTCCGACCAGATGCGCGAGCCGATGTCCGTTGCGGCGCAGTTGCCGCCCCCGGTTCGGCGGATCGCCGTCGAGGGGGCGCCGACCATCGCCCAGCCGCCGGCAGGCGGCAACGGGCATGGTGGCGCCGCGACGGTCGCGCCGCCCCTGAAGCGGATGCCGCGCGCCGATACGGCGCCGGTTGAGCGGATGCGGACCGAGGCGCTCAGCATCGCCTACGGCCAGAAGCTCGCGGTCAACCAAGTCTCCCTCAGCGTGCGCCAGGGCGAGGTGCTGGCGCTGATTGGCCCCTCGGGCTGTGGCAAGACGACCCTGCTGCGCTCGCTCAACCGCCTCGTCGATCTCACTCCGGCGGCCACCCGTGGCGGGCGGATCCTGCTCGACGGCGAGGACGTCGACCTCTTCGACGTAACCCAGCTGCGGCGCCGGGTCGGGATGCTCTTCCAGCAGCCGAACCCGTTCCCGATGAGCATCTTCGACAACGTTGCCTACGGGTTGCGCGAGCGGGGCTCCAAGAAGCCCTCGAAGCGCGAGTTGGAGCCGGCGGTGGTCGGGGCCCTGCAGCGCGCCGGACTCTTCGACGAGGTCAAGGACAACCTCGACCACCCGGCCCTGGCCCTCTCCGGTGGCCAGCAGCAGCGCCTCTGCATAGCCCGCTCGCTGGCGATCCAGCCCGAGGTCCTGCTGCTCGACGAGCCCTGCTCGGCGCTCGATCCGATCTCGACCCAGACGATCGAGGAGACGATCGTCTCGCTGCGCACCGACATCGCGATCGTGATCGTCACCCATAACCTCCAGCAGGCCCAGCGCGTAGCCGACCACGTCGCCTTCATGTACCTGGGGGACCTGATCGAGTACGGCGAGGCCGAGCGGGTATTCGGCTCGCCGGTGGCGGAGCGCACCCGCGAGTACGTCAGCGGAGGGTTCGGTTGAGTGCCCGTCTTCTCGTCGCCACCGGATTCGCCGTGCTGCTCGCCGGGAGCTTCACGGCCTGCCAGTCGACCCAGGACCGCAGCGCCCAGCTGGAAAAGGAAGGCGGCGCTGACCTGCACTCCGCGACGGGCGTCACGATCGACAAGGAGAGCACCGACGTGAAGGTGACCTCGACCACCCTGCTCACCGACCGCTACGGAAGCGCGGTCGTCGTTGAGCTCCACAACAGCTCCGCCAAGAGCCTCGTCAACGTGCCGATCCTGATCGACGTGCTCGACGCGAAGGGCAAGAGCCTTTACAAGAACGACATCCCCGGGATCGAGCCGGCCCTCGCCGCCATCCCCTACATCCCCGCGGGTGGCGACGCGGAGTGGGTCAACGACCAGGTGTTGGCCAGTGTCAAGCCGAAGTCGGTGAAGGTGAAGGTCGGGGCCAGCACGGATTCCTACTCGGGAGAGATACCCGAGATCGAGGTCTCCGAGCCCACGATCGAGGGCGACCCGGTCTCAGGCCTCGAGGCGACCGGCACGGTCGTCAACAGGACCGGCAGCGAGCAGGAACGCCTGCTGCTCTACGCGATCGGCCGCAAGGGAGGCAAGGTGGTCGCGGCGGGGCGGGGCGCGATCGAACACATGAAGGCGACGACCAAAGAGCTGCACTACGACATCTTCTTCATCGGCAACCCGACCGGAACCGACCTCGAAGTCACCCAGTTCCCGACGCTTCCCGGCCACGAGCCCGAATAGGAGGAACGCATGGCGACAACACAGGAGCAAACGCCTGTCCTCGGCGAACACGGAGAACCGTGCCAGGGGTGCACCGCGCCGCTCGCGGCCGACCAGCGCTACTGCGTCAACTGTGGCAAGCGCCGCGGTGAGCCGCGTGTCGACTATCGCCGGTTGATGGGCGTCGACGAGAGTGATGCGCCTGACGCCGAGCAGCCGAGCGCCCCGGCCGTTGCTCCCGAGGATGAGCCCAAGGCCGAGCGCGACTACGCGCCGCTGGCCGCGGTGGGCGGCATCGCGGTGCTCGGTCTGATGCTGCTGGTCGGCGTTCTGATCGGCAAGGGCAACAGCAGCCCGACGGCAGCCCCGGCGCCGATCGTCAAAGTCGGTGGCGAAGTCGCCGGGACCGCGAGCACCGACTCGGGCGACTCGAAGACGGCCTCGGCGGAGCCGAAGAGCTCGAAGAAGTCGGGCAAGGGCGACACCGGGGCCAAGGCGGTGGCCGGTGGCCTGACCGGCGATGCCGCCCGCAACAGCGAGGGGACCGTCCAGGCCAGCACGGAAGACCTCGAAAGCCTCGAAGGCCAGAGCGGCGAGAGCTACGAGGAAACGATCCGGAAGCTGCCCGACAAAATCGCCACGCCGGGGAAGCCGCCGCCGATCGACACGACGACGGCGCCCGGCGGCGGCGGCGCGGCGGAAACGATCGAATGAGCACCGATCTGCAACGACGGCGCGACCGGCTGGCTCGTGAGCTGGCCGAGTTGCAGTGGGACCTCGGCGGCCTCACCTACGAGATGGCGAGCCGCGACCACTTCAGGCTGGACGTCCTCGCCAGGCAGGCGGCGAAGCTGCAGCACCTCGATGCCGAGCTGGCCGAGGTCGAGCGGATGCTGAAGCTCGACCAGGCGGGGGCCGCCGGCGCCTGCGGCTCGTGCGGCGCGCTCTACGCGCGCGGCTCGGTTTTCTGCTGGCAGTGCGGAAAAGACCTGATGGACCGGGGCGAGGTCAGCACGGTGGCGGGGGGATGAGCTCCAAGCTGCTTCGCTGGATGGCGCTGCCGATCACGGATCGCCGCTGGGCGGCGCCGCTCTCGGCCGTGGCGCTTGGCTTCGGGCTCTTCGTCGGTGTCGCGATCGGGCCCGGCGCCGCCGGCACCTTTGCGACCGGCGCCGCCCAGATCATCGAAATCCCAAGCCTCGTCGCGAGTGCGGGCTCCGGCGGAGATGCGGACGGGGGAGATCCTTTGCGAACCGCGAGCACCGGCGGTGACACGGGGGGCGGGGGAGGCTCCATCGCAGCGGAACCCGCGCTTTCCTCGTTTGTCCCGAGCGAATTCGAAAGCGAACCCGCCGCGACGCCGAAGTCGCCCCCGAAGGAATCTGCCCCCGAGCCCAAAGACCCCGAAAAGCAGACGCTGACAGGGGTCGTCGTTCACGTCAATCCAGCTGCTGGCAGCTACACGCTTTCCGAGCCGTCCGGGACGCTGAGCGTGTTGCACACGGGCAAAGCGCCCCAGCCGGGGACCAAGGTGAGCGTTCCCGCGCGGCTGCTTGCCAACGGGACCTTCGCCGAAGCGGGAACGCGGACCCGGTCTGGCACGCGGGCTCGCGCCACCTTGAGCGGGGTCGTCACCTACGTCGATCCCACTCCGGCGGCTCCCGCCTACTCCGTCTCCAAGCGGGGCGTCTCGGTTTTGATCCACGTCCATCCCGACCCCAGTGGCGCGGTGCCGGCCTTGCCGGCCCTGGGCGCCTTCGCGACAGTGGCGGTGGACATCGAAAAGGTGCCGCCGCCAGTCCCGCCGGCCGAAACCGCCCCGGCCGCTCCGAGCGAACCTGTCCCGCCGCTGCCCGTTCCCGCGGTGGAGCCCGCGCCCGCCCCGCCCGCCTGCGCGCCGGATCCCAGCCAGCCGCCCCCGCTGGCGATCCAGCCCAGCGCGATCCTCTGGCAGCGCCAAGTCAGTGCCCCCGGAGCGCCCTTCACCTCGAGCGATTTCGCGGGCGTCGTCGAGGCTGTCTGTGCCGACGCGGGCAAGCTCCTGATCTCCGCCGACGACATCCGCGAGAGCGGGCACGACCTCCTTTTCACGGTTGAATCGACGATCGATACGACGAAGCTGGAGGTCGGCCAGTCGGTTGCGGCTTTTGCGACGATCGCCGCCGACGGTTCGCTGGAACTGAGCGGCTTGGCGAGCGACGAGCGGACCAAAGGCGCCGAGGACGAGGATGCTGTCCAGGGCGACCTGGTCCCGGCCAAACCGCAATGAGGGCCCGGTCGACGCTCGCTCTCGGCGCTCTCGGACTGGCCCTCGCGGTGTCGTCCCTCGCCGGCTGTGGCGGTGGGGAAGACGAGCCGGCGAAACCGCTGGCAATGCGCCAAGTGGCGAGATCGCTGGAAAGGGAGTCCACCGCTTTCCTCGATCGCGAAGGCACCGCTCTGCACAGGGGCCTCGATCGCTTCCTCGGCGGCAGGATCACGACCGAGGTGTCCAAGGGCTCGGCCGAGTGCCGCTCGGGCAAGAAAACCGCCTCGATCTCCGACCCGCAGAGATACCCATTCGCCTGCATCGTCGAGGGCAGCGCAGCAGGCGGAGGCCTGACTGTCAACATCACCCTCGGCTTCGTCGGCCTCGACCTCGACGATGCGTGCTGGCAAGCGGCGAATGAGCGGATCGCGGTGACTACCGGCGCCCCCACTCTGGTCACCCGGGAGGAAGCAGACCGTCCGGTGAACCAGGTTCGCGCCTGCGTTTAGGGCTCTCGCCGCGGGTCCTGTCGCCGGGGTGGGGGTGTCCGGCTCCGCGCTGGGCTTTTCGCCTGAAGAGTCATTGTTTTCGCTTGAGGGTTAGCCGGGCGAAAAACGGACGCCGCGCTGCGCCGGACACCCCCACCCCGGCGCCACCCGCGGAGAGACGAACGTCACAGGCACGAACAGCGTTCCCAGAGTCGAAAAGCTTTTCCAAGCCCGGCTCGGCTGCGGCCGCCGGAAGTTCGCTTGGAGCTTTTCGGGGCGGGCGTTGCCCCTAATTCGTAGCTCGCGGTGGGTGGCGCCGAATGGGGGGACCACCCCCGAGGAAGCTTTAGCTACCGCAGGGGGTGGTGGGCCCCATTCGGTGACAGGACCCGCCGCGCTCACACCTTCTCAGCCAACCCCGTCTCCCGAATCCCAATCCGTTCGTGCAACCGCCGCAGTGGTGCTGGCGCCCACCAATTCCACTTCCCCAGCAACTCCATCAGCGAGGGCACGAGCAGGGCGCGGACGATACTGGCGTCGATCAGGACGGCGAGGGCGGTGCCGATGCCGAACTCCTTGATGAAGATGATCTGGGAGGTGGCGAAGGCGGCCATCGCGACGGCGAGGAGCAGGGCGGCTGAGGTGACTATGCGGCCGGTTCGCTCGAGGCCGATCGCGACCGACTCGGAGTCCGAGGCGCCGTTGTCGCGGGCCTCCTTGATCCGCGAGAGCAGGAAGACGGCGTAGTCGGTGGAGAGGCCGAAGACGACGGCGAAGAGCAGGATCGGCATCGTCTGCTCGATCGCGCCGGGGCTGGCGAAGTCGAGGAAGCCCTCGAGCCGGCCGTCTTGGAAGATCAGGACCAGCAGGCCGAAGACGGCGCTGAGGTTGAGGATGTTCATCAGCAACGACTTGACCGGAAGCACAACCGAGCCGGTCATCAGGAAGAGGATCGTCAGCGTCGTCAGGACGATGATCGCGAGCACGACCGGCAGGTGACGGACGAGGCTCGACTGCAGGTCTACGAAGTCAGCCGTCGCCCCTCCGACGAGGACCGTCGTGCCCGGCGGCGGCTGGAGCTCGCGGATCCGCTTCACCGTGGCCTGGCTGGCCTCCGAGATGAAGGGGTCGGCCGAGACGACCTGCAGCGCGGTGACCCTCTCGCTCAGCGGCTGCGGCGGGTTGACTTCGGCGACGCCGTCGACCCGTCGCACCTGGGCCGCAACCCGGGCAGCGGCACCCGGCCCACCGCCTTCGACGTCGAGCCAGATCGGCGTTTCGCGGTAGGGCGGGAACTCGGAGCTGACCGTGTCATAGGCCTGCCGGGCACTGGTCGACTCCGGCAGCACGGTCGGATCGACGGTGTTGAACTTGATCCCGAGGAAGGGCAGCCCCATCACGATCAGGAGCAGGGCGCTGAGCGTCGCTATCCCCGCCGGCCGGCGCATGACGAAGCGCGAGAGGCGGTACCAGAAGCCGCTCTGATCGGGTCGCGTGTCGGCCTCCGCCCGGCGCTGCAGGAAGCGCGGCGCCAGGGCGTTGACCCGGGTGCCGAGCAGCGTCAACACCGCGGGCAGCACGGTGAGCGAGATCAGCGCCGCGAAGATCGCGACCAGAGCGCCGCCGAGGCCCATCGAGTAGAGGAAGCGCTGCGGGAAGACGAGTAGCGAGGCGAGCGCCGCCGCGACCGTCAGCGAGGAGAAGAAGACGGTGCGGCCGGCGGTCGCCATCACACGCCGCATCGCCGCCAGCCCCGGCCCGTCCACGGCGATCTCCTCGCGGTAGCGGGAGACGACGAAGAGGCTGTAGTCGATCGACAGCCCCAGCCCGAGCGCCGTGGTCAGGTTGAGGGCGAAGATCGAGATCGAGCCGAGTTCGCTGGCGATGCGGAGGATGAGGAAGGTGCCGACGATCGCCAGCCCGCCGATCATCAATGGCAGCAGCGAGGCAACGAGGCTGCGGAAGAAGAGCAGCGAGAGCAGGAAGAGCAGCGGGAAGGCGAGCATCTCGGCCGTGCGCAGGTCATTCTCGACCTGCTTGTTGACCTGCTCCTGGGCGACCGCGGCGCCGCCGACGAGGACGTCCGGCTCTTCGGAGAGCGAGTCGGCGATCTCCGCGCCCGTCTCCTGCCACTCCTTGTCGTCGGTCGTCTCAAGGGCGACGGCGAAGTAGGTCGAGCGCCCGTCCTCGGAGACGAAGACCGGGGAGCGGGTGTCGTAGTAGCCGGTGACCGATTTGACGTCGGGGCGCCGCCGCAGGCCCCGCTCGAGCGCCTCCACCCGCGCCCGCGTCGCCGGCGCGGCCACCGGCGCGTCCTCGACCACGACGATCACCGCCGGAACCCGCAGGCCCGCGTCGGAAAGCCGGTCCTTCGCCTTCACCGTCTCGGTGCTTGGATCGTCGGCGCCGTAGGGGTCGAGCCGGCTCGCCACCGAGCCGCCGAGGGCGCCGGCGAGGAGGAAGAAGGCGATAGCGAAAAGGCCTATGCGGCGTGCGTTGCCGTCGGTAAGACGGGCGATGGTGTCGAACATCAGCTGCTCCTTCCGTCGTCGGCGGAGCCGAGGAGGCGGGCCTCCATCCGCTCGCACCAGTCTGCGAACCACTCGTTGAACTCGATTCCCCCTTGCAGCACCATCAGGGGGTAGGGGTCGTCGTCGGCCCCGACCTTCTCCTGCGCCTGGGGCTCCATCGCTCGCAGCCGCCCGGCGACGTCGATCCGGTGCTCGCGCATCGTCCGCAGCGTCTTGGTCGCCTCCTCGCGCGGCAGCACCCCGGAGAAGAAGAGCTTCAGCAGGCCTTCTTCGCGCATCTCCGCCGTCTCGGGCGGTTCGCGCAGCCAGTCCTTCAGCACGGCTTCGCCAGTGGCGGTGATCGCGTAGACGGTGCGCTTGCGCTCGCCGCGGGGGGCGTCGACTCCCTTGACCAGGCCCGTCTCGGAGAGCCGTTTCAGCTCCGGGTAGATCTGCCCGTAGCTGGCGGCCCAGAAGAACCTGGTCGTGTTGTCGACGACGGCCTTGATCTCATAGCCCGAGCGCGGCTCGCGACTGACCATGCCGAGGATCACGTAAGCGGTGGGGTTGAGGTCCATCTCATGGAAATATATCTAATAGATATATCGATAAGGTGATCTCAATCACCCACCTGCGGCAATCTCTAACCTTTCCTAGAAATCCGCCCAGAATTTTGTGTAGAATCCACCATAGATATATGCCTACAGTTGATACCAAAGAGTTGATCTCCATCTCCGATGCCGGCAAGGCTGGGATCTCGGCGCTGGTCAAGGCCGCCGAGGAGGGTGAGAAGCGGGTCTTGATGCGCAACGGCAAGCCGGTCGCAGCGGTTATCGGCATCGATGCGATGGAGCGCGCCGAAGAGCTCGAGGAGCGGTTGCTGGATGTCTCATTGGCTCTCACCCGTCTTCTAACTGCGAGCGAAAGACGCCACTCGCTTGACGATGTGCTCGACCGTTTCGGCTTCAGTCGCGATGAGTTGGAAGAGGATTAGCAGTGTCGGTGCGTGTCGAGCTGATAGACGACGCGATCGCCGATCTCGCCAAGCACGCCGGGAGCGGCAAGCTCAGATCCTTCTTCAAGAAGCTGCTGGAGATCGAAGCCAAAGGCTCGCAGGCGGGAGAGCCGCTGGGCAGGGACCTGGTGGGCTGGCGCAAGCTGACGGTTGGGGATCGCGACTGGCGCATCGTCTTCCGGGTCGACAAAGCAGAGACCGTCGCGACCGTGTGCGTGATCGGGGACAGAGACGATGGGGCTTGCTACGAGGAAGCGAAGAAGCGGGCCGTCGATCTGAAGGACGAAGACGCCGCCAGTCTCGCCGAATCGATGATGGAGTTGTTCGGGAGTCGCAAGGAACGGAAGGCTGCTCAAAGGCGCAGGACGGCCGAAGCAGCCAAGAACTAGCACAGAAAGGCCACGAAAATGCCGCTTGACCAGAGCAAGATGGGCCAGGTCGTCACGGCGCAGATGGAGGCGCTTGAAGCCGACTACGGCGAGGACTGTCAGATCGGCGACGTCTGCACGATCGTCGAGGTCGTCGGCCCTCACGGCTCGCACGTGCGGGTTCGGACCAGCGACATGCGCCCCCACATGGCCCTCGGCCTGATCCGCATGGCCGAGCACGCGATGCTCGGCAACCTCGGCAGCGGCGAGTAGTCCCCAGACGTACTTCCGGGGCCACTATCCTCAGCCGTTCATGGCCGAGGGAACACTCAAGACCGTGGTGATGAAGTTCGGCGGCACCTCCGTCGCCGGTGCCGAGGAGATCAAGCGCGCGGCGCGGCGGATCGTCGCCGCCCGCGAGGCGGGCGCTCGCGTCGTCGCGGTCCTCTCGGCACGGGGCAAGACCACCGACGAGCTGGTCGCCCAGGCGCTGGAGATATCGGAGCGCCCCGACTCGCGCGAGATGGACATGCTGCTCTCCACCGGCGAGCGGATCTCCTGTGCCCTCTGCGCGATGGCGATTCACGACATGGGCCACAAGGCGATCTCGCTGACCGGCTCGCAGGCGGGGATCGTCACCGACTCCTCCCACACCAAGGCGCGGATCATCGACGTGCGGGCCGAGCGGATCCTCGAGGCGCTGGGGGAGGACAGGATCGTCCTCGTCGCCGGCTTCCAGGGGGTCTCGACCGAGAGCCACGACGTCACCACCCTCGGCCGCGGTGGCTCCGACACCACTGCCGTGGCGCTGGCGGCGGCCCTGAAGGCGGACGTCTGCGAGATCTACACCGACGTCGCCGGCGTCTTCAGCGCCGACCCGCGGATCGTCCCCGAGGCGCGCAAGCTGACATTCGCCTCCTACGAGGAGACGCTCGAGATGGCGGCCTCCGGCGCCCGCGTCCTCCAGCTTCGCTCAGTCGAGTACGCGCGCAACCACGGGGTCCGCATCCACTGCCGCAGCAGCTTCGAGGACGGCCCCGGTACCCTCGTCGTCACCGAAGCCGAGGCCGAGCAGGAGACCGTGGAGCAACCTTTCGTAACAGCCGTGACCCATACCGACGACGAGGCGCGCGTGACGCTGACCGGCATCCGCGACGAGCCCGGCGTCGCCGGTGAGATCTTCACCGCGCTGGCCGAGGCGGGGATCAACGTCGACGTGATCATCCAGAACGAGCCCGTCGGCGACGACGAGCTGGCCGACCTCTCCTTCACGATCGACCGCTCCGAGCTGACCGCCGCCACCGACGCGCTGTCGGCCCTCGGCGACGTCAGCCAAGGAGTCCGCACGGACGACCACATCGGCAAGGTCTCGATCATCGGCGCCGGCATGCGCTCCCACCCGGGTGTCGCCGCCAAGGTCTTCGAGGTGCTCGGCGGCGAGGGGATCAACATCGAGATGATCTCCACCTCCCCAATCAAGATCTCATGCGTCATCTCGGCCGACCGTGTCCCGGATGCGGTGCAGGCCCTGCACCGAGCCTTCGACCTGGGCGTTCGCGCCGAGGATCCTGCAGGAACAGAACACCGCCCCACGGTCAGCGGCTGATCGCGTAGGGAAAAGGGTGCTCCCCCGCGGGTCCTGTCGCCGGGGGTGGGGGGTGCCCTCCTTGTCCTACGCGCTGCTTCGGGCAGAGGGACGGGAGCGGTACGAGCTATGAGGCCCCGCCCTCAGCAGCCTCCGGACGGCGGAGACACCCCCCACCCCCGGCGCCACCCGCGGAGAGGAGTTGCTTCCAGATAGCGATCACCCGCCTCAGGGTCGAGAAGCTTTCCCATCAGCGAACGGCGGCACCGAGTCTCGGGGAAGCTCTCGGGCCAAGCCAGGGCAGTCGCTTGCACTGGCCCTCGTGGGTCGGAGCGATGCCTTTCTCGTAAAAGCTTCTCGACCCTGGGCGCTATGCGATCGACGTCTCTCGCGGTGGGTGGCGCCGAATGGGGGGACCACCCCCGAGGAAGCTTTAGCTACCGCAGGGGGTGGTGGGCCCCATTCGGTGACAGGACCCGCCGCGCTTGAGACTCTTCGTCATACTCGGGCCATGGCTGGTGACGGCTACAGAGTCGGGGTTCTCGGCGCAACGGGGGCGGTCGGGTCGACCATTCTCGGGGTTCTCGCCGAGCGCGATTTCCCGGCTGCGGAGGTCGTCGCCTTCGCCTCGGAGCGCTCTGCCGGGCGCGAGATCGAGTGGAACGGCTCGGTGCTGGTGTGCCGGCCGCTGACGCCGGAGACGATTCAGGGCCTGGACGTGGTCCTCTCCTCGGCCGGCGGCGCGATCAGCGCCGAGTGGGCGCCGAAGCTGGTCGAGGCCGGCGCCGTGGTAGTCGACAACACCAGCTACTGGCGGATGCACGAGGACGTACCGCTGGTCGTCGCCGGGGTCAATCCCGACGCGGCAACCGGGCACAAGGGCATCGTCGCCAACCCCAACTGCACGACGATGGTGGCGATGATGGCGCTGGCTCCGATCCACCGCGCGGTCGGGCTCGAGCGCATCGTCGTCTCCAGCTACCAGGCCGTGTCCGGGACTGGCCAGCGGGCGATCGAGGAGCTGCAGGCGCAGTCACGGGCGGTCCTGTCCGGGGAGAGGGTCCCCGACCCCGAGATCTACCCCCACCGGATCGCCTTCAACGTCCTGCCCCAGGTCGAGGTCTTCAAGGACGGTGACGACTACACCACCGAGGAGCGCAAGGTGATGGCGGAGACGCGCAAGATCCTCGGCGTCGGGGAGGAGCTGGCTATCTCGGCGACCTGCGCCCGCGTCCCCGTCGTCAGCGGCCACTCCGAGTCGGTCAACGTGCGCACCCGCGAGGACCTCTCACCTGACGATTGCCGCGCCTTGCTCGCCGAGTCGCCCGGCGTCGTCGTGGTCGACGACCCGGCCTCCGGCGCTTACCCGATGGCGATCGACGCTGCCGGCCGCGACGACGTCCTCGTCGGCCGCATCCGCCGCGATCCCGACCAGGAGCGCACCCTCAACCTCTGGGTCGCCGGCGACAACCTGCGAAAGGGCGCCGCGACCAACGCGGTCCAGGTTGCCGAGCTGCTGATCGAGCGCGACCTGCTGGGCGGCTGACGGCCCCAGAGGCCGCCATGCTGCGTCCTCAGTCGTTCGAATAGCGCTGCTATTCGAACTCCCTGCGTCCTTGCCTGACGACCTCTGGACCTCGTCAACCACTCCAGCACTAGAAACTTATTGTCGTCTAACATGCAAGCTATGGAAGCCGAGTTTGATAGGCACTTGGAGCGGATCAATCACCGCTTCGACAGGCTCGAAGATCGGGTCAACGCCAACTTCGACCGTCTGGAAGCGCGCTTCGAGAAGCGCTTCGACTCGCTTCAACAGTCGATGGTCGTCACCCTAGCCGGCATCCTCACCGCCTTTGCGGCGCTGGTCGCCGCGACCATCTTCTAGCTCCGCGCCGCGCCCGGCCCGTCCTCTAGGTTCCGGGCATGGACCTCGGCTTCGGCGACGCGCTGCTGATCTTCGGCGGGCTGTTGACCGTGGTCGCGGCGCTTTCCGGGGTGATGCGGGGGACCGTGCTCTCGGCCTCGGTGCTCTCCGTGGCGCTGGGCATCCTGCTCGCGGCGGGTGGCGTCGTCGATGTCGACGCCACCTCGGAATCGATTGTCCAGCTGGTCGAGCTGGCGCTGATCCTCACCCTCTTCTCCGACGGGATGTTCGTCGAGCGCGAGCTGCTGCGCCGTCACTGGAGCCCAGTCACGCGGGCGCTGACGATCGCGATGCCGATCACGATGGTGCTGCTGGGGCTGGCCGCCAAGGCGCTCTTCCCCGACCTGAGCTGGGCCGAGGCGTTGCTGCTTGCCGCCGTGCTCTCTCCCACCGACCCCGTGGTCACCTCCGCCGTGGTGACCTCGAAGCTGGTGCCGAGCTCCGTGCGTCACACGCTCAACCTCGAGTCCGGCCTCAACGACGGCCTGGCGCTGCCCTTCGTCCTCTTCTTCCTCGTCCTCGCCACACCGGGTGGCGAGGCCGGGACAGAAGCCGCCAAGCTGGCCGGCGAGGCGATCGTGGGGGCTGCGATCGGCTTCGCCCTCGGCGCCCTCGGCGGCCGGTTGCACCCCCGCCTCCCGGGTGGGGGCCTGACCCCGCGCTACGAGGGGATATACGCGGTCGGCTTCGCCCTGTTCTCCTTCGGCCTCGCCGATGTCACCTTCGGCAACGGGCTGATCGCCGCCTTCGTCTGCGGCATTGCGATGGCGGCGACCGAGCGCGACGTGCCGCAGGGCTTCGTCGAGTTCGCCGAGAACGCCAGCGCGATCCTCCAGGTACTCACCTTCTTCGTCTTCGGTGCCCTGATCGTCGCCACCGGCTTCCACCACAGCATCCCGCCGCTGATCCTCTTCGTCGTTTTCGCCCTGCTCGTCGCGAGGCCGCTGGCGGTCATGCTCTCCTTCGTCCGCACCGGCATCCCCCGCCCCCAGAAGCTCTTCATGGCCTGGTTCGGCCCCAAGGGCGTCGCCTCGATGCTCTTCGCCCTCTTCGTCCTCAAGTCCGACGTAGGCGAGGCCACGCTGATCTTCGACGTAGCCGCGATAGCGATCATCTGCTCGATCGTCGCCCACGGCCTGACCGACACCGTAGGCGCCAAATGGATGGCCAACCGCGTCGGCCTCAAAAGCTCCGGAGCCGAGAGCTAGCGGTCTGACGAAATGCCGTCCTGGAGTGGCTTTTTGCTCCCCCCGACTCGAATCGGCAAGGGCAAGTGACCCTGGGTCGCCGGACACTCAGCGCGATAGCGCGTCCGCCGACCCAGGGTCACTTGCCCTACCTCGCTTGGAGCAAGGCGGTTAAGCAGGAACCGCGGAAAGCCGCTCCTCAACCCACTTGGTCGAGGCGATGTGCTTGCTCATCCCGAGCTCCTTCGGCTCTGCTCCCAGCGCCAAGCCGACCAGCTGCGGCAGGTGCAGGACGGCGAGGTCGAGGTCGCGGTTGACGACCTTGGCCGCCTCGGGCTGCTGCATGTCGAGGTTGAGGTGGCAGAGTGGGCAGGGCGTCACGAGGCAGTCCGCGCCGGCGTCGAGGGCGTCGCCGACGTGGGTGCCGGCCTGGCGCAGCGAGGTCTCGCGGTTCATCGTGATCACCGGGAAGCCGCAGCACTTGCGGGCACCGTCGTACTCGACGACCTCACCGCCGAGCGCCTCGATCACCTTCTCCAGGTAGAGGTCGCGATCGGGGAACTCGTCGTAGCCGAGCCGCTCCTTGGGACGAACGACGTAACAGCCGTAGAAGGGGCCGACCCGCAGGCCCGAGAGCGGCCGCTTGACCTGCGCCGCTAGGCGGTCGAGGCCGTAGTCCTCGACCAGCAGCCAGAGGAAGTTCTTGTTGGTGAAGCCGTCCTTGCCCTTCTCGTAGGCGAGTCCCTGGCCGCTCAGCACCTCGTTGATGTGGGCGCGGTAGGAGGAGTCGGCGTCGAGCCGCTGCTGGCACTCCGACTGCGCCCCCTGGCAGGTCGAGCAGATGTTCATCATCGCCAGGCCGGTCTGCTGGGCGAGCGCGAAGGTGCGGGCGTTGAGCGTGTCGGCGAGCTCCTGGTTGTGCTCGGCGATGATCCCGGCGCCGCAGCAGTTGGCGCGGTCGAGTTCGACCAGCTCGATCCCCAGCTTCTCGGCGACGATCGCCATCGAGCCGTGCAGCTCGCTGGTGAAGCCGCGCGAGACGCAGCCGGGCCAGTAGGCGACCTTGATCTGCTCGCTCATGACTGTGCCTCCTCGCTTTCCGCGGCGCTGGCCGCCTCCGCCGCCAGGGTGGCGTCAGTGGGCTCGTCGGGCTCCGGTTCGACGTCCTCCTCGCCCCGGATGTAGATGTTGAATTCCTCTCGGTGCTCCTCGGTGTGCGCGTAGATCGCCTTGACCTCGTCCTGCGCGCCGTCTGGCAGCTTCGGGTGGATGCCGGGGATCAGCTTCGGCAGCGAGCGTGCCTTGCCGGTCTTGATCGCGCGCAGCACCACCGGCAACGAGCCGAGCAGGCCCTTGATCGCGCCTTTGGTCGGCTTCAGCTTGCCTTTGACCCCGGGTGCGTAGGACTCCTGGATCAGCAGGGCCTCGTCGTTGGTGCCCTTCTTCTCGATCATCTTGACGAAGGCGTTGACGTGGTTCTCGCCATTGTTGACGTCCTCGACGCCCTCCTCGCCGGCTTTGCGGCGCAGGCGCATGATCTGGTCCATCGGCGCCACGCCCTTGGGGCAGGCGTCGATGCAGCTGAAGCAGTGGGTGCAGTCGTAGATCCCGTGCGGATCGTTGGCGAGGTCGTGGAGGCGCTCCACGGTCTCGGCGTCGCGCGGGTCGCCGACGAAGCGGTAGGCCTTGGCCAGCGCCGCCGGGCCGATGAAGTCGGGGTCGGCTTC
>Ga0157380_10000553_pt1 | contig 23050 bp, 13 predicted proteins | sample S35metaG_FD_119757 | JGI IMG/M metagenome (GOLD analysis project Ga0157380, IMG submission 119757) | Switchgrass rhizosphere microbial communities from Kellogg Biological Station, Michigan, USA - S3-5 metaG | ecosystem: Host-associated > Plants > Roots > Rhizosphere > Soil | place: USA...
AAATACCATGTCAAGGGCGACATTATTTCCCAGAACTTCCCCAAAACGGACCCCAAATTCTTGGGAATAGCCTACATATCCGGAGAGAACTAAAGAGATTACTACAAGCAGCTTTTTCATTGTTACTTTGATTTAAGTTAGTGAATAATTGAAAAATTTGTGTTCAAAATCTCTCTCTCCAGGGATGGTCACACAATTCACGCCAACATAAATCAGGATGAAAACTGAAATAAATATACTCCATTTCCGCTCGAATTGCAATTCAAAAGAAAATAAATAAAAAAGGCCACTGGAAAGTGGCCATATGACTAATTTGATTTAGTAAAGTTTATTCAGTGGTCTCGGTAGTTCGACTACTCCCAAAAACGAACCTGGCGTTGACCCCGAACCCGCCGGTTTCAAAATCCGAATCACCTGACAGAAACCAAGTGGGTCGCCAGTCTGCACCAATAGCTATCGGTAGTTTAGCAAATCGGTATTCAAGACCTGCTTCAGCACTGATCCCAAATAAGAAATCATCACTGAACAACATAGAAGGACCTACACCGATATAGAAATAAAGATTGGAACTCCCCAATGGGCGGTAGATAACATCCCATAATAACTCAAGGCCAAAATCATTGCCAAAGGAAAGATCCGCGTGGAGTCGATTGCCTCCTCCGCTTCTTAACATCATATCCAACGCAATATCATTGCCAAGAACTTCACCCCAGCGGGCTCCTATTTCCTGAGAATAACTTGAATAACTACAACAAATGACAAAAGAAGCAAGTACAATTAGCTTTTTCATAGTGAATCGGGTTTAGGTTAGTGATTAATTTACTGTATTTCAGTGATTTATAATATAATCAATGGAGCAATAAAACCATTCACTTCATATTAGGAGAATCATAGTGAATATTGAATACTAAAATAACACAATTCTTTCGGTGTTACACTATTCAATAATTTTCGTACAAAATTTATTTCGATAAGTTTTTACTAACTCTACTCACCAAGTTCCTGTCCTCGCTGCGAAGCATACGAACTCAAGGCCCTGTATGAAGCATAAAACTTATAGATGTTACTTACGTACTGAATGGTTTCCTTTCCGATTTCCCGGGCAGCAATAATTTCAACATTATCAAACCACACATTTGGATTGAGTCCTTTTGCTTTTGCTGTTTTGCGCAATTGGATGACACGGGAAGGACCAGCGTTATAAGCAGCCAAAGCGAACAAATGCCGGTTGAGTAAATCGATTTCAGGATCACTAAAATACCGGTCAATTAAGTATCGCATGTACACGACTCCTGCATGCACATTACTATCTACTTTTTTGATATCTCGTATATAGAAAGGCTCGCCGGCTGCCGTAGCAGGCAAAACTTGCATGATACCGACTGCCCCTTTGTTGCTCACCAATTGCTGATTTAATCCTGATTCCTGGTAACCCTGGGCAACCAATAACAACCAGTCAAGTTGATATCTCTCAGCATATTTAATAAATGGGGCCTTGAGTACTGTAACTTGTGACATCGTTTTTTGGCTATACATATCGGGAAGAAGCGTTACATCTTTTGCATACTTGTTGTATAGCATGTTACCCATCAACGTTCCTTTTGCATTCTTTTTGATAAACTTGTCTGCAGCAGCTTTCAACTTAGGAGAATCCTTACGAAAGACCCAGCCATACGCGACATTACTATCCAAGGGAATTTTATCATACAAGACTAAACTATCCATCACGTTCGCCCATAGCACAGCTATATCTTCTACCATCGCTGAGAATGGGATGACTCCGGAGTTGACCATTTCAAGTATGTCTTCAGATTCCAGGTAGGGATCCAGTGCTTTAACGATGATGGGTTTGAGCCCCTGGGCTTTAAAAGAATCATTTAGTTTCAGGACAGCTGATTCATAACTACTACCCTCGCGTAAATAAATTTCCTGCCCGGAAAGATCTGACAGGGTATTTAATTTTGGTGATGAAGGGCCGCCGATCACTATTTCTTTAAGCCCGGTGATGGTAGGAATGGAGAAATCAACTAGTTCCTTTCGTTCTTCTGTAATCGTCATACCAGCATAAGCGAGGTCTGCATAGCCATCACGTAATAGTGGTATGACCTGGCTTCGATTGACAGGAATAAAGACAATGCGTACCTGGTGTGCCTTTAACCCTAACTGCTTATTAATGGCTTGCTCAAAAAGATTAAGCACTTCGAAGGCTACTCCACTTCGCTGGTTCATGTCTATTTTATAGTAGAAATGTGTGTATGGCACCAGCGCGCGAATCTTCCTGCGGGCTACCATACTATCGAGATCACCAAATTGAGGCACCCCTAATCCGAGGAATTCATTTTCATCATTAAATGCAACCAGTGCATCAGGCGATGAATCAGACTGGGTTTCATCCCGTTTCTCTGTGCATGAAACCAGGCCCAGGAACAAGATTAAAAGACAAAACGATAAAACTCTTACAGCCAGCATTGGCTATGGTGTATTAGTATGTTTAATAAAGGTACAGAAAGAAAATCTAAAAGCCGATCTGGCTAGAAGGGAATGGATGAATTGTTAAGCTTAAGTTCACTTAAGCTTTCGCGTCAGCAAATTTCAATTTGCGTTTGGGGATGTGATCAAATTCCACATCATGAATTGGCCTAATGGAATCTTACACTTTCTCTAAATCTATATGCCTTCCTCTCTTTAACAACATGAAGGCAAATACAATCACCCAGATGACGCAGTTTAATTTATCCTTAATCCATTCTGCCCTTCCGCCCTTCTGCCTTGTAAAGTCTTCACCATTAAGATTAACACAAAAGTTACGACCAAGATCGGATTCCCGGAAAGCCAGCGGCTACTTTTGCGGTCCATACAATTGCAATGCACCCATCCCTGATGACCTACCTACAATTCTCCTATGCTTTACGCAAAAGGTTGATGGTATTAATGGCAATATGCGCTCACCTGGTGAATGCTCAGCCCTATATGTCACAGGACCTACCTCCTTCCTGTTATGAGATCAATGCGCATGTGAGGAATGGGATGAGCGAATTTGAAGGAGCTTTGTATACACCATCTACGCCTTACATCGGACAACCAGGAGGAGCAAGGTATAAATTGGATCCGATCGGAAAACCGGTTTGGAATACGGCGGGGAACCAGTATGGGGACACCTTCTCTTTTAAACTTACCTATACTCCTGCCACCGGTACAACGACATGGAGTGTTGACTTCAACAGGGATGGAGATTTTACAGATTATGAAGAATCCGCAGTCAGTACTGCACCTACGATGGCGGGCAGAGGATTTCAATACATCAATGTACTTGGACAGGGTTATGATGGTAACCTTACTGTCACCTTGAATAACTTCACGATCAATGGAGTTGATTTTGGAACTTTCAAGTCCAATACAAATACACCATTCACACAATTGTTTGAAGACGCTACAGGATTATTCAATGATATCATTGTCACTGGAAATTTTTCATTCTCCGGCTCATACAACAAAGAAAGGCCACGCTTATGGGTGCAACTTGGTGAATCTAATATCGCTCCTACCTGCATGCTTACAAGCCCAGCAGATGGATCAGGATTTAACCTGGGCGATACTGTTTTGATTACTGCCAATGCAGCAGATCCAACAGGTAAAATCAATATTGTTGAATTTTTCGATGGTGATGTCAAAATCAGTGAAGACCATAGTTATCCTTTTAGCTGCGAATGGAACCCTACAGCGACAGGAACACGAACATTGCGAGCCAAGGCAACTGACAATCATCAAGCCTTTGCAATTTCCAATCCGGTGTTCATACTTGTTTCAGGTGGTCCAACGCAACATACTTCCGGGCCTCAGATTATTAGTCCTTCTGATGGATACCTGTTTTATGATCCTGATACAATTGCGCTCATTGCCAAAATGATCAATCCCATCGATTCCAACTATGTTATGGAATTTTTTCGTGACGACATAAGTCTTGGCAAGGATAGCATACCACCCTATGTGAACACCGCTTTATTAAATCCAGCTATGGGGCATTATACGATCACTGCACAGTCAAAAGATGTAGCCAGTGTCATTAGTACTTCACTTCCAATTCATTTTATGGTGCGATGCATCCGTGAAGACATCAATGTCGATGGTGTTGTCAGCACGTTTGATTTCTTAATCTTACTGGGAGCGTATGGAAATGATTGTACAGGTGGGTGCCCTTCCGATTTTAATGATGATCACGTGGTGAGTACACTGGATTTTCTCAGCCTCTTAGCCAAGTTTGGGTACAGTTGCAATTAAGGCTTTTGAAATAGTGATATTCCAGTTACAGGATCAATAAACCTTCCTCCTTCAGCGCTTCCATCACAGGTCCATACCAAAAGAGTGTAAAATCAGTTAATGGATAATTGAGATACGCAATCTCTAAATCGTGGTAGGTAAAAGCAGGTTTGTGACCTGGTGTCACCAGTTTTGAAATCTCCACCAACCACTGCCCTTCCGGTTCAGGACATCGAATCTCTGCATTCCCCTTTTTTCCGGATACAATGAGCATATGACGAATATCATCATAATGCAACTGTCCGCCAATCCAAACGACTGCATTTGTACCTTTTATTTCACGGCCATGAGGTCTGTTGAGATAGGTCTCAATCAAATCTGATGACAATGTAGTGTCCGGCATAAGGTGATCAAACCAATTTTGCAAAGGATGATCCAGTCCTACACCATGCATAAAATTGTACAATGATTTTTTCAAGCCATCCTGGAATAAATCATGATCAGCTCCGGAAGGATCTTCATGGGATAAATCATTATTGGCAAACGTACCTAATGCTGGAGTCAATGTTTTCACGCTAAACTTCTCCGGGTGCAACCCAACAGGGCTGTGCGCAGTCATCGCAAACCTGTGCCAGAAACCGGATTGAAGTATACCCGCTTCAAACATTTGCCGCACCACTTCAAGTGAATCGATTGTTTCCTGAACCGTTTGTGTCGGAAATCCATACATGAGATATGCATGTACCATGATCCCGGCACGATTGAAATAATCTGTGACTCTCGATACTTGTTCGACCGTCACTCCTTTAGCAATCAATTGCAGCAAACGATCAGAAGCAACTTCAAGTCCACCTGAAACGGCTACGCATCCTGAAGCAGCCAGTAACCTGCACAAGTCATAATGAAAACTTTTTTCGAAACGAATATTTGTCCACCATGTCACCGCCAACTTCCTACTTAGAATTTCAAGTGCTACAGCTTTCATAAGCGCAGGAGGAGCCGCTTCATCCACAAAGTGAAATCCACGCTCACCTGTTTGTTCGATCAATTGTTCCATCCGATCTACGATGAGGGTGGCAGATGAAGCCTCGTAGTTCTTGATGTAATCAAGGGAAATATCACAAAAGGTACATTTCCCCCAATAACATCCGTGTGCCATTGTCAGTTTGTTCCATCTACCATCGCTCCACAACCGATGCATGGGGTTCGGCAATTGAATGACGGATAAATATTTCTTTAAAGGCAAACCAGTATAATCAGGTGTCCCAACATGTTCTTGTTTGATATCAGGTAAAAGACTTCCGTTGCAATAAGTAACCTTGCCATTGACAAGAGTGAAGGTTCGTTTGAGCATTTGCGTTTCAATCTTTCCTTCGAGAAAAGATAAAAGGACCTTCAAAGGTGCTTCGCCATCATCCAGGCAGATGAAATCTACAAACTCAAAAACACGAGGATCAGAAAGGGTACGCAGTTCTGTGTTTGGATAACCTCCACCCATTACAATCTTAATCTCAGGATAATGTTGTTTGATCCATTGCCCGCATTTCAATGCAGCAAATAAGTTGCCCGGAAATGGAACGGATAAAGAAATCAATGATGGATGATTGGTTTCAATATGCTGTTTCAAAATATCCAGCATCAATTCTGCAATGTACGTTTGCGGTTTTTGCAATTCATTATACAGTGTATCAAAAGAATGAGCAGACATGCCAAGTCGTTCAGCATAGCGGCTGAAGCCAAAATGAGGGTCAATGATTTCAGTGATAAAATCACTCAAGTCCTCGAGATACAATGTAGCAATGTGTCGAGCTTGGTCTCTGATGCCCATAGTACCAAAGGCCCATTCGAAATCATCTGTCTCTGAAAACCTCGATGCTTCAGGCAGGAAGTTTCGTCCGCATATCAAATAAGCAAGCGTTGGATCTTCGTCCTGCAGGAAATGAATGACTGGATCAATAGTTTGGATATAATTTTCCCTGAGTTGGAAAATTCTCCGCGCATTCTCTGAGCCATTTACTGTATTACTTTCTGCAATTTGAAACAACCGTTGGAGACCATTGTGGGAGAAGAGTTTCAGGATTGTTTCCATGCCCAGGTCTACCTGATTGCTACTTACATCTTGAGTGTTTAGAAATCCCTTGAGATAGGCTGTGGCCGGATAAGGTGTATTCAGCTGCGTAAACGGTGGATTGACCAGGAGTATGCGCTGTGGTAACATGGGTGTGAAGGTACGAATACTAGGAGAAGGCTGAGGCTAAGGCTGAGGTAAAGGCGAAGGCGAAGGCGAAGATGAAAGAAATCAATCGAAGCGGATGAATGCAGACAAATAAAAATACGTATCACCTGTTCCAAGATTCATTGGACTTGCGAGGACAGAGAAGTTTCCCTTATGGTAACCAAGGGAAATTCCATACTGGACTTCAAGGTCACTTTCATATAATCGTGTACGTGTTCCAATAAGGCCAAGAGACAACCAATCCAAAGGATAATAATTGAGCTCGGTCCATGTATAAAAGTAATCATCACCTCCTTCATCGGTGATCACCACATATTCGCTCTCTGCATACCATTCAAATGCACCATAGGAAAGGGTGGATTCAATCGCCGGGATGAAACCATTTGTCTCACCGAATGCGACGCCAATCATCGGTGTGACCTCCCACAATAATTTGTTTCCAACAGTGATATTGTATCCACCGAAAAGAGATAGCGTATTGATGTCTTCATAGTTGTATCGCCCTTCCAGGTGTAATGTTCCCGCGTCACCGGTTACAATAGGGTTGAAAATATAGTCGTCTTCGAAAAAATAATTGTTCAAGCTGGCTCCTATAATCAACGCATTAGATTCATCAACTCCTTCCTCTTGAATGCTCTGGGCGGACAATCCTGTATTGTAGGTAATAGCCATAAACAACAGGATGGATTTGAAAACCCAGCAGAAGAAATATCGACCATTAAGCCTTGTAAGCATATAGCAAGATAGTTTTTTAATGATGTCCTGTCACTGGAGGGCATAACCGGCCAAAAGAAAATGCATCTAAAAAAAACTATTTTTGAGGCCTATCCGAGAACCATGCTTCCACTATCTGTCGTCATCATCACCTATAATGAAGAGGCCAATATCAAGCGCTGCCTGGAAAGCGTGCAGGGCTTGGCCGAAGAAATTATCGTGGTGGACTCCGGTTCCCTCGACGGCACGCAAGAGATCTGCCGTTCGATGGGTGCTACTGTGATCGAGCAAGATTTCCTTGGATATATCGAACAAAAGAACTTTGCTACATCGAAAGCCAATAATGATTGGATATTCTCCATGGATGCAGATGAGGCACTGACGCCAGAGCTTCGTGCATCAATTGAAGCCATTTTTCCTGAACCTGCTGCAGATGGGTACACTATGAACCGTCTGACTAATTATTGCGGGACATGGGTCAAACATGGCGGCTGGTATCCTGATTTGAAACTGCGTCTATACAATCGTAACAAAGGACAGTGGACTGGTGTCAACCCACATGATCGTTATCGATTGAGCCTGGGATCAGCCATGAGTCATCTCAATGGAGACATTCTTCACTATTCATACAATAGTCTTTCAGATCATCTCAAGCAAATTGACCGCTTCAGTTCCATCGGAGCTATTTCGATGCACAACCAGGGGAAACGATCTAGCCTTGCTAAAATCATCTATAAACCCATTGCTCGCTTCCTTCGCCACTATATTTTCAAAGCAGGCTTTCTGGATGGGCTGACCGGGTTCACCATTGCGATTAACAGTGGGCATGCAGTTTTCCTCAAATACCTTCGGCTCTACTATCTGCAAAAAGATAAATCCATATGACCATCCTGCACGTGTCAACACCTGCAAGTTGGCGTGGAGGTGAACAGCAGGTTGCTTACCTGGTCAATGCTTTGCATGATAAAGGAATTGACCAGGTGGTGCTTACTGTTGAACGATCTGCATTGTCTAAGCGGTTGATGGAGCATAATATTTCTGTGACCACTTTTATCTCGCGTGGTTTTATGGATATCAATGTGGCGAAAAAGATTTCAACACTCTGCAAGGGCAAAACATTTGATATTATCCATTGTCATGATTCTCATGCACATAGTGCGGCGGTGATGGCTGCATCTTTATTTGGAAATAAAGTACCTATTATCGTAAGTAGGCGTGTTGATTTTCCTGTATCCGGAAATCCACTCTCCAAATGGAAGTACAATCATCCCATGGTCAAACGGATCATTTGTGTATCCGAAACCATCAAGACCATAACAGCTCCTGCTATCAGAGAGAAAAATAAATTGGCGGTTGTTCATTCCGGAATTGATTTGTCAAAATATCAATCCTCATCCCAATCCCGTATCCTTCATAAAGAATTAGGCTTGCCCGCAACTGCTAAAATTGTTGGTAATCTAAGTGCGCTAGCTGATCATAAAGATTACCCGACCTTCATTCGTACTGCAGCGGCTGTGGTTGCCTCTGATTCAAATGTTCATTTCATTATTGCCGGCACAGGTCCTGAAGAAAAAAAGATCAAGAAGATGATTCGAGATCTTAAGTTGGAAGATAACGTCCACATGCTCGGCTTCAGAGATGATCCGGTCACTGTGATTCAATCCTTAGATCTCTTTCTAATAACTTCGGTCACCGAAGGGCTAGGTACGATAGTGCTTGAAGCATTTGCTGCAGGAGTGCCTGTTGTTGCAACCCGAGCTGGTGGTATTCCAGAAATGGTGATTCACGAAGAAACCGGCCTTCTTGCAGAACCTCGTGACGTTGATGCATTATCAAAAGCAGTCTTGCGTGTGCTTAACAATCCTATGATGCATCATGACCTTGTCACAAATGCGTTGGTTAAGGTGCAGGGCTTTTCTGATGAGGTGACGGCGGAGAGGACGCTGGAGATATATTCCACCTGCAGTCAAAAACTGCAACTGTGAAATAGCAAGGGGCAAGGAGCAAAGGGCTTCCTTTTTGATCTCTACTGCAGTTGAAAACTGCCATAAGTGATTTTGTAATAGAAATGCTTTTTTTGATCCGTAGCACGCGAGCTTAAGTCAACTTAAGCTCAACTTTGCTTTTTTATAGCGGCCTGCGGCCGCTATTGCACACAACTGCAGTTGAAAACTGCCATCAGTGATTTTGTATTAGAAATACCTTTTTTGATCCGTAGCACGCGAGCGTAGATGCAATCTACGCTCAACATCTTTTTTTTTCAGCGGCCTGCGGCCGCTGTATTTACCTTGCTCCTTGCCCCTTGCTCCTTGCTCCTTGCCCTAAGTTTTGCCTGTCCGTGAACGATTTTCCTGCTCTGGCACCTTCGGTTGTACAGGACCTCTAGCGGCTATGTTTTTCATCACAGTCTCAATTGCTTTCTGAAGTTGGGTATCTATGCCTTTGGCGAGCATGGTAGGATCTTCTTTCACTTCGATATCTGGATCAACACCATGTCCTTCTTTAAACCATGTGCCATCGGGATTGTACATTCTGAAAGTAGGTGCAGTGACGACACCACCATCAATGAGTTCAGGCATGCCGGTGAGGCCTATCAAACCACCCCATGTGCGTGCACCAACTAATGGGCCAAGTCCTGCCTTACGGAAGAAATCAGGAAATGCATCGCCTCCTGATCCAGACCATCCATTGATCAGCATCGCCATCGAACCGAAGTGTGCTACCGGAGGCCACTGCCAGTTTTTACCATCACGTACATCCCAGTATGCAAGAGGTTTGCGATTCAACAGTTCGATAAAGCGATCAGGTATTTGACCACCATTATTAAAACGTTCATCAATGACAAGTCCTTCTTTATTCCATTGGCCATAGAATTGTCTTACCAATTCATTCTGACCGTTGACACCTGTATCGGGTACATAGATATATCCGATTTTTCCACCTGAAGCTTTATCCACTTGCTGTCTATTGGTTTCTATCCACGCGAGATTGCGAAGACGGGTTTCATCGCTTAATGTTTTTACTACTACGGTTCTCGCACCACTAAACGATGGTTTCGAATTGACAGTGAGTTCAACGGTCTTATCTGCAAGTCCTTCGAATGCAGCCCATGGATCTGGTAGTTCGTGCAATGCGATGCCATTGACAGCAAGTATGAAATCACCGGCTCCAACATTGATACCTGGTTCATCGAGTGGTGAGCGAACTTCATTGTCCCATGCTGCACCGCGGATAACTTGTTTGACAGCGAAATAACCATCCTTCTTTTCCCAGTCTACACCGAGATATCCAACAGCACGATTTTTAGGAACTTCTCCATCACCACCACCACGATAAGTATGAGAGGCATTGAGTTCGCCAATCATCTCACCAAGGATATAATTCATGTCTGCACGGCTTACACAATTTGGAATAAGGGCAGCATATTGTGTGCGCACTGCATTCCAGTCTACACCATGCATATCTTTATCATAAAAGAAATCACGTTGAAAACGCCAGGCATCATTATAGATCTGTGTCCACTCTTCCATCGGGTTGATGGTCGCTTCCATTTCTTTGATCGCAATAGATTTTTCGATCTTGGCATCAGCTTCCAGGTCAATGATGCTGAAATTGCCGTCTTTGACGACCAACACTTTTTTACCATCAGCGCTTACTTCCATACCATTGATCTTATCAATGATATTTTTCTCCTCTCGCTTTTCAAGATCAAAATACTTGAGAGAAAGATTATTATCCCCAGAACCAGTATTCGGATAGCGGCTATAAACTAATTTTTCTTTCACTGCCGTAAGTCCACCAAGATTCCCAGCTTTGATAGGCAAAATCACAATCCGACTTTCAAACTGATCAAAATCAATTTTGGTTTCTTTCACTTTCTCCTTTGCCTTATCATCATCCTTATCATCCTTCTCCTTATCCTCTTCCTTAGCCTTATCCTTCGCCTTAGCCTTTTCATCATCCTTCGCCTTCGCCTCATCCTTAGCCTCATCGCCATCCTCTGCCTCATCTGTTGCAATAGCAACAGTATCATTCTTTGTCGAAAGAGGACTAGCAATATCTTTTGTCAACGTAATCGCTGCAATTTCTGCACTATTCGGATAGGTCCATGAATTATCAAAGTCTCCATACACGGGTTCAAAATTGCGGCCAGTCACCAGGTAGAGGTATTTGCCTTCAGGATCAAAGGTTGGTTCGCGATCTGAATAAAAACCGCTAGTCGCTTGCGTCGTTTTTTTGGATTGGGTGTCGTAAATAAAGATGGCTCCATTTCCGTTGCCTTGAGTTTTGTTATATGCCAGCCACTTGCTATCGGGTGACCAACTTGGTGACCATGAGCGGAGGCCGCCTTCAAATAAGGCAGGATCCTGATCTACTTTATCAATAGCCTTTGTATCTATGTTGTACATCATGAAGGTCATCGTCTGATCAACCCAAACCAGTTTTTTACTATCCGGAGACCAATTGAGGTTGTACCTGAAGCCTGGGCCCATTGAGGTTAGCTTTGTTTCCGCAGCACCTTGTGTCATGTCCCGAACAGTCAATTCATACTCACCGGATTTATCACTCCAGTAAGCGACACTTTTTCCATCAGGTGACCATGCAGGAAATCTTTCTGCTGCTCCTGACGACCGGGTAAGGTTTTGGATATAACCTTCTTCAGCAGGTAATGAAAAAATATCACCACGTGCTTCCACCAGCGCCCGATTTCCATCAGGAGAGATTGTAACGTTAGTGATGTATTCAGACACACTTTCTTTTCTTGGTTTAACGGCCATGAGGTCGGTGATCACAGTGATCTTTACTGCACGTGATTTGTGTGTCTTCAGATCCATAAGGTACATATCTCCATTGGCTTCATACACGATTTCGGAAGGACCGAGAGATGGAAAGTGAATATCGAAATCGGAATAATTGGTGATCTGTGTTGTAGTCTTGGTTTTGATATCATACATCCAGATGTTGTCGCGTTGCTCAGTACCGCGATCTGACATATAGTATATCCTGTCTTGATACCACATCGGGAGTTCGCAACCAGCATCTGTGTTTGTAATATTTGTTGAAGCGAGAGACTCCAGATCGAATATCCAAATGTTTCCATTGCTACCTCCACGATAACGTTTCCAGGTATCGTTTAAAACAGAGCGTTCATTAAAAGCGATTTGTTTTCCATCAGGTGATAGTGAACCATACTCACCATAGGCAATTGGAAGTTTGTCGCTAATACCTCCCATAGGATCTACTTTATAAAACTGTGAGAAGCGTTGTTTGCCACTTTCCCTGGAGGACACATACAATAGTTTTTCACCGCCTGGATACCAATCGATCAGGCGGTCGCTCATACCATGATAGGATACCCTAGTTGGGACACCACCTAGTGCTGGAATCAAATAGATATCCGTATTGCCATCATAGTTGCCAGAAAAAGCCACTTTCGATCCATCGGGAGAAAAGCGAGGGAAAAACTCTGTCCCTGACGGAGAGCTGAGTTTTGAAGCGGTTCCGCCTTCTTTACTGACTATCCAGAGGTCGCCTCCGTAGGTAAATACGATCTGGGTCTGGGATACGTCCGGTGTCCGGAACATACGGGCATTGACCTGAGCGGAAAGTGATTGGCCAATACTCAATGAAAGGCACAGGAGGAAAAACAGATTTTTCATGATGGTAACTTTAGAAAGGTCAAATTAGGCAAAAACCCAAAAACCACGGGGAAGGTAGACCAAGGGGGACCATCGGGGTCTACAGCCTCCAGAATCATCGACAAAGGTGTAAGACAGTAAGAAGGTAAGACAGTAAGAAGTTGAGACAGTAAGAGGGTAAGACAGTAAGAGGTTCGGGAGTGTGGACTTTTTAAGACTTGGATGAAGGATAATTTTAAATTATCTTCTGACCTCTGTAGCGAAATGCCTCCGCAATGGATTTAAAGAAGTGTAGTAACCAATATATGAACTCGAAACTTTTTTACCTGATCATCTGCCTTTTTATCCTGGCCTGTCACAAAGACAGCGATACCATCATTCGGGAGGAAGAAAATCCAGATCCACCTGAGGTGATCGTAACCACCAGGCTGGTGACCTTAGCCGACACATCAATTTCAGGGTATGACGATGCTACACAAACATTCTCCAACCAAATAGTCCAATTTGATAATTTACCCTATCAACAAGTCCAAGGTGTTGGGATCAATCGTGATTATGAGCTGGTTCGACTTACCACTAAAGAAGGATTCGATTTGTATCATGTCCAGACCCTTCTTGAAAATGATATAAACTACCTCCATTGGACTTACCCTGAGATTTTACATTTTTCAGGCGATGCCACACAATCAGCAACTTACACGATTTCAACAAATGCATCACTTCGAATTCCTGAAAATGCAGTGGTGGATGGTTCCGGCCAGGTCTTTCAAGGTGCATATGATGTCTATGTTTCATTTATTGATCCTTCGAAAGAATCTTCTTTAGCGATTCCATCCTACACGGGAATTCAAAAAGATGGACAAAAAGTTTCCCTTGCAATGCAAGCATGTTACTATGTAAGTGTGTTGACACCTGATAAGCAACAACTTTCTTTTCAAAATGGAGCCATAATATCTGGAGAAACTCTTTCCGGTGATGCCTGGTATTTCGATCCTTTAAAAGCGAACTGGACATTACATCGTGAGGAAGGAGATATAGAAGAGATGGAAATCCCACTCAAAAACACAGGGTATTATGCCCTTGCACAAAAGACTTCTCTTATACGGTTACAAGGTACACTTCAAATAAATGCGCGTACGGCACCACATTACCCTATTACCTTTTTGTATAATGACCAGGTAAGGAAGGTATTCACTACGAACTCTGGTAAATGGGCCATTCATGTGCCCACAAATGCTGACATCACTGCCCGCATCGAATTGCCTTGTGACCAGGATAAGGAAATTAATATTGCTACTAATGAAGGGAATGATCAACTCGTGTCATTGCAAGTTGATGCGGGCGAAATTATTAATGCACATATTACCGGCACTGCAAGAGACTGCCAGGGACAACCTTTAACCGATCACGTAGTAATGATTACTTCGGGAAATAATCAATTTCTCTTCCAGAACTCGGCGGATATGTCATTCAATGTTGTTTCATGCCTGGGTCAAATGATTGGGGTCAGCACTTTAAACCTGTCTAACAATGAATATGGACCTGAAATCCTTTGGCCTGTAGCTTCAGAAATGGACGTCAGTTCAACTTTCGGTTGTGAGTTAGCCCAAGTTGAATACTTGAGACTCAATATTGAAGGTCAGCAAAAAATGTATTGGGATCTGAAAACATCCATCACTCCGGAGGACAGGGTATTGATTGAAAACGGGCCCAATGAAACTGAATTGGCTCTTCAACTTTATATCACTGGAATGGTGGAAGGAGCTTATGAGGATACCAGGTTGAACATTGCATTTGAAGACCAGGCTTTTGGAAACAAAGGATATTCACTCTATTGTCCAACGTCATCCGTTGGATGTGGTTTTACAGAATTTAAGATTACGCATTTTCCGGATCAGGCAGGGGAATGGATTCGTGGTCAGTTTAAAGGAGATTTCTGGATCAAATCCTTCCATCCGCTTACAGCCGGATACAGGATGATGGAAGGAGAGTTCCAGGTATACAGAGATTTTTAGTCAATGCCCTCAACTACTTGACGCAAAAAGAAATCATACTCGGATGTAAGAAGGGACGGGAGGATGCCTACCGTTACCTGGTGGATCACTTTGCTGATCACCTGATGGGTACTTGCGTGCGCTACCTTAGGGACAGGCAAAAGGCTGAAGATGCAGTACAGGAAACCTACATACAAGTTTTCAAGTCCATCCACCGATTTGAAGAAACCGGCACATTGACGGCATGGATGTCAAAGATTGCGATCAACTGTTGCCTGAAAGAATTAAGAAAAGGAAATCGTCTCAGCTTTTCAGAAGAGGATGTTGTTTTTGAAAAATTGATTGCACAACCAGAGATTTATGACAAACTCTCTGCTGAAGAAATCCTGTTGGTGCTGGACAAAATTCCTCAGCATTACAGAGTCATCTTCAACCTGCATGTGATCGAAGGATACACTCATAAGGAAATAAGTGAGATGCTGGGAATTGGTGAGTCGCTTTCACGGACAAAGTTGACAAGAGCCCGGAAAATGCTGCAGGAAGATTATTTGTTTACACTAAAAAAATCCATCGTATGAAACAATACGATTTATTGAAAAAAAATCTCCGCGGGTACAAAGTGGAAGTTGACAAGGAAAAACTCTGGCAACAAACACTACATGCCATACCCCAAAAGAAAAAACGACGCCCAATCGTCCTACCATTTCTTTTCGGTGCATTATTGCTTTCCGGAGGACTTGTATACTACCATGCTGATGGCCTCAGTCAACTTTATGCAAACTATCGTGGTGACCTTACCCAGGCAAGTGCTGAAAACACAGCTTTAGTATCTAATCAAAATGATCATTCCATTTCGATTAAACAGGAAGAAACTACTAGTATTAATTTCAACGAAAACACAGTCCAATTAAATGAGACTAGTAAATCACAAGTGAATCGTCTAAAATTTCAGCCAATAAATAATTGGAGCAATGGTAATTCACCTTCGAAAAGCCCGAACAACGTACAGGTATCCCCATCTTCCCCAGTAGATCAGGTACAAAAAGACAAATCCATAAATTCTGAATTCAATGAACCCCTGTTATTGAGTTTCAATTCCCCAACCTCCAGTAACAAAGAAAGCGTTGATGCTTATTCCAAATCCGAATTACTCACTTCTCAAGAAAACGAACAGTGGAACACAATATCTCTTGATGCTTTGCCTTTATCCCCGTTAACTAGTAGCAGCGAACCCGAAATAAAGGGCATTAATTATTCGAGCACAACACCCGGTAAGCCATATAAAAATGTTTTCTCAGTAGCAATTCTGCAAAGCGTTGGATTTTCAAATCTTTCATTTGAAGCTGGGAATCCTCAAGCAGAAGATATGGGTGATTTTTTATCGAATGCCACACAAAGCCTTGAATCAATATCCACTACTGTGAGGGGCAACGTCCAGCTTACAAAAGGATTTGCCGTCAGTGCAGGCCTGGCTTATCGAAGGTTGAATACAGAAACAATCTATCAAAATACTATCACAGAACGGATGGATCAGGAAGGAACCACCACGATCATCATCGATGAGCTTGGCCAACAACACCTGGTCTCGGGCAATGTTGGGACAACTCACTTGCTGGAAACTGAGCACACTCGTTATTCTACTCATCAAAAAGTTGATGTGGAATTGACATTACATAAACGAATATTCGGAATTCATCGCACTACTGTCAATGGATATCTAAAGGCTGGAGTCAATGTGCACTATTCGGCAGAAGGCAGTGCTTTCACCAATGAGTATGAATTAGTCAGATTTCAAGATTCGGACAATCCATATTCACTCAGCTCTCTACTTACATTTGGAGGGGGTATAGATGTTCAACACCGTTTAAGTCCCCGATGGCTCTTGCTTGGTGCTTTAGGAATTGATCAATTTAAAATTCATCACAAGGATTATAATCAGTTACAATGGCGACACACCATTTACTCCCTTTCTTTGGGTGTAGGATATGTGTTATAGATTAAATTGATTCTTCCCTGAATGTTGTTCTTCTTATCGTTGCGCACCGATAACCAGAATCAACATGCCATGGATTTCAACCCAAACCAATTAATCCATTTTGACATGAAACCACATTTCAGAAAATACATCCTTCTCCTGCTTCTCTTTTTCGCTTTCGTCAACAATATGGATGCGCAAATATGCCGTGATATTTCAGTGCATCTCAACGAACAGGGCACTTACACCTTAAACCCATACCAGGTCGTTGACCCGGACTTATCACCTGAATATGAGCCCCGCATTGGCCAAAGCTATTTTACTTGTGATTACCTGGGCGTCAATTCTGTAGATGTCTACATACTCTTCGAAGGCGACACACTATTTACGTGTGTAGCAAAGGTTACGGTTCTTGATTTCGCTCCTCCTACAGCTTTATGTAAAAGTGATTTGCATGTCGTGCTTGATAGCAATGGTAAGCATACCTTTACTTTCGAAGAACTGGATAACGGATCTCATAATGTCTGCGACAATTTCCTTTACAAGATTGACCCGCCGATAGTAAAATGTGGAGATCGGATTCCATTGGAAGTACAACTAGTCTTGCAAGATTATTCAGGTTACCTGGACACCTGCATTATACTCGTGACTACGGAAGAAGATTCAACACCAACTGTTCCTATAGTCTGCCCCGACATGGATACCATTAGTGTCTATGCCGGACCGCTTTATGAAAATCATCCATTTCCGGTGACATCAGATATGATTCTAGTAGGTGGGCCGTATGGATGCCCTCAAAATTACTTTGTCCAATTATCTCAGGGTGGTAATACACGACCAGGTGCTATTCTAACCAACGCTGATACTAACCAGCTATTTCTGGCTACAATTACGGATCTTAAAACGGGTGATAAATGTTCCACTGATCTCTTAGTACTTGGTGTTCCCGGTTGTGAGGTTACATTCAATATATGTGACACTTATTGCCACGGAGCTCCGACAGGTGAATGCGGTTCAGGTCACACGTATCAAGATGATATCGAATGGCCTTGTAATATTGTGCTATCCGACCAATGTCCGATCAACTATATCGTACCATCACCTGAACTTCTCGAATGGTATCCACCAGAGATTGCTGTGAATGCTTTTCCTAAATTCTCAAAACCCGAATGTGAGAGTACTGTTTTCTTTGGCGCTTATGATATAGGACTGGATACAACTCCTTCTACCAGACGAATTCTCAGGGATTGGACAGTTTTGAATTGGTTCACGCAGGAGGTCTGGAACTATCAACAAATTATTGAAATACATTTTGACCTCACTGAAATCTGTGATACACAACCCTGGGATGCGCCAATGGGAGATTGTGCCAGTGGTCATACACTGTTCGATGATGTAGAGTGGCCGGCTGACATTACGATCAGTTCAAATTTTACACATCCTGATGACCTGGAGCTAAACCCGGAAGTAGATTCTCAAAATGTGCGTCCACAATTAAATACAAATTGTAACGTAGCCTCCCTGGAATTTCATGATATCCTGACAGAAATAAATGATTCAACTTTCTTAGTAGCGCGTACCTGGACAGTAATTGATTCGTATTCAGCAGAAGAATGGGACTACACCCAATACATCCAGGCCAGGAAAGATCCAGATGGAAGTACGGTATGCATCACACATGAACAAGGACAACCTATACCTGCAACTATCCTCATCCCTGGAATAGAAACGGATGCTAGCGGTTGCTATACATTCGAAAACCCGGACGGTGTTATTGTCACCCCAACTAAATCTTCGCCACAAAACGAGGGTGTCAATGTCCTTGATATGATCCTCATGAAGGAATACCTCCTAGGCCATATAACTCTATCACTCTACGAACGTCTGGCGGGTGATATCAATAATAGTTTCGGGATGTCTGCGCTGGACATGGTGATGATGGCAAAACTAATACAAGGTATCCTGGAATCTCCTCTTTCGAAAGTCTGGAGGTTTCTTGAGCAGGTCACTCATTTTTCATCTATTGACATTTCGGACCCAAACCAAACCTATAAGTTTATTGGGGTCAAGACCGGTGATATAGATAATAGTTACGTTCTGGGTGCCCAGGACCATGAGGATATCTTTCTCAAAGTAGAAGATGAGATTCTCAATAAAGGGGAAACGTACCAGATCCCCATATATCTGAGCGAGGACATAAACCTAAAAGGTTTCTCGTTCCGGATTTCTAGCCCCAACCAGCATATTGAATTTGTAAAAGTGACTGCTCCCAGTCTTCCGGATTTCGGGTATAACAATGATGTTCATCTTGAAACAAATCAAGCTTCCATTCTTTATGTCACAACAGGTATGTTTTTAGAGCAAGGCCTACCCATCAATTTTTTCGAACCCATCATCATCCTCGAAATAAAAGCAAACGAAAACGTAATCCTTAATGAAGAGCTCGTTCTTGCCACGACTTTTGACAATCTCCTCAAGCCAGGTGGTGATGATCCGCCACTTGATCTACATTTTGAGTGGGAGGATGTGATCATAGATCATGTAGCCTCACTTGGCCCCGGTCGTGATCTCAAAATTTATCCGAATCCTGTTCGTGATCAGCTTTACATCAAAGGTTTGGACATCGATGATTACGGTATCGTGAGGATACTAGATGGTCTAGGTCGGCAATTACTTACCACCCCACTCCAACCAATAATAGATGTAAGTACTCTTGCCGAAGGTTTATACTATCTGACCATCACCCTGGAGGATGGAACCTCTACTGTCATGCTCTTGTACAAGAGCATGTGAGAGAGTAAGACAGTGAGAAAGTAAGACAGGGAGAAATAAGGATTAAGAGTGTGAGCATCTGCCTCCACGCTCAAACACACTCCCACACCTCTCACTTTCTAACTCTCTTACTCTCTTACTCTCTTACTCTCTATTTGAATTTGCTCATCAATACCTTATACCCCGGATCATCCTTAAGGATGAGGAGATCAGGATCATGATCAAACGTGACCCACAAATCATACTTCTGTCCTTTTGAAATAGAGATGTCTAGCAATTTGACAGCTTGTTCAGTGTCTCCTAATAATCCGTAGATACGGCCCTGGTTGTATTCAGTCATACCATAATCAAAAGGCTGGCGCAGTAACTCTAATTGATCAATTACTTTTTTGGCTTCAACGGTATTTCCCATTCGTGCATACAAGGCGCCCAATTCTGGAAGAGTCCTGGTTTCATCAGGCAGATTGATTAATGCTTGCTGTAGGGTAATCAATGCTTTATCCAGCTGGTCGTTGAGATAATAACTTTTCCCCAACATCCTTATCTGTTTTGGAAAAGGTGAATACCCATCAATCGCTTTTTGAGCATATCGCTTAGAAACTTCAGGATTGTCTCGCAAGAGAAACAACCTGCTCGCGAGATAATTAAGATATTCCCAGGTTTCATCATATGCGGGATTGCTGCGTGAATCAACGATCAACTGGTCTATTTTGGCTGTATCATTCTTCCATACATAATACATGATCAGCGACCCATAATTTTTTCGGGTATAGAGCACCTTTTGCAATTTGGTTGCGAGCATATCCGCTAACGCCATACTGTCAGCCTCTAGTGCAGCCCACATCGCCATATCTACACGGTCACCACAATAAAAACATCCTTCGATTTGAATGCTGTCTAGCGGAATGGCATTAAAAAACGCAAGCGCCTTGAGGGGATCATGACGGTACATCATCGCAATGACCATTCCCGAATTGTTTGTAAACATATCCATTGAGTCCCGCTCGTATTCTTTCAGGAAATAGGTGTACACTTCCTTGTTTTTACCTTCGATGTCTGCGGCGTGATAATTCATCATATTGGTTTCCCTTTCATCCAGGTCGGTAAACTTCTTGCGCATAGCCTGAAGGGTATCATATGCCTCCTGGTGTTGCTTTTCATTATAAAAAAAGTCAAGCATCAGAAAATACGGATCAATAAATTCGTGATCTAACTGAATAGCCTTCTTCAACTGATCGAAGACAAATGTTTTATCATAGCTACGCCAGGCCTTCCGTGCTGATAGGTAAGCTTTGTAAGCATCGTAATTTGGAGGCGTGAGTACGTGATCATCACGACTGGCCCAATATCCCTTTATATTACTTGACATCATCTGGATACAACCCATCGGATTGGATGTATTGCATTTAACATCTTTGAGCGACTGCAGGATTTTGCCAGTTTCGAGATTCTTGATGTAACCGCTCATCATCATGGAGTCGTGATTGGCCCCTGTTTTTGTATAAAATGCTTCTACGATATTAACAGCACCAGTCAGAGAAGCAAATTGTTTTTTCCCTCTTGCAGTACTCATACTCATCCCTGCTAGTTGGATCATTTCATTCGCTGACTCCGAAGACACCACATTCGCTTCAGGTGTGTTACTCAATTCTTTGGTGATCCAATGCGCAGCCATTCCAGCGACATGATCTAAACTAGGATCTCCTGTGCTATTGATAAACGCAGGTACTGAAATTGATTTTTCTGTAAACTCACTTCCAAATAGCTTTTCCTTGAGTTGACGATTGATAAACCACCATGCGATAATACTTAACAGCAATAACGGAACATAACGGTAGTATTTGTTCAGTTCAGGCATTTTCGTCATACCTGTTGGTATGGCGAGTCCATCATTGGTCACCACAAAAACTTCTAGTTGGGCCGCAACGTTTTTTAGTTTCTTTTTGCCAATAGATTTTGTCTTGATCTCAGGATGATTAGCCAATTCTGTTTGTATCCTGTCTGAAATAAAAACTGAACCAGGGATTCCTGATGTTTGCAGACGTGAGGCGATATTGACACCATCTCCAAAAACCGTCTCATCCCTAAAGATGATGTCTCCCAGGTGAATACCTATCCGAACTGGTATCGCGTTTTCACCCCTGTAAGCTTTTTGCATAGCAATGCCGCATTGCACGGCATCCAGGGCACTCTCATAAATACTCAGACTTCCATCTCCGTAAAAGGCGATGACCTTACCATTATATGCTGTAGTATATTGTTCGAGAAATTTCCGGTGAATAGATACTTTCCTCATGGCTTCTGTTTCATCCTTCTGGACAAAAGCCGTATACCCCTCGATATCCGTAAACATCACGGCAGCTAATTTCCTTACTTCCTTATCAGCCATGTTTGGATAGTGGGATTACCTCATTAAAATTTTATATTAAGTGCTTACTCCTCACCGATTTCCGATTACCGATTACCGATTACTGATTACTGATTACTGATTACTGATTAATGATTAATGATTAATTATTGAATTTGGCCATCATCGCCTTATACCCCGGATCATCCTTCAGGACGAGCAATTCAGGATCATGTTCGAAGGTGATCCATAGGTCCAGTTTGAATCCTTTTGAAATGGAAACTTCCAATAATCGAACAGCTTCCTTTGTGTCGCCCAACATAGCGTGAATTCGACCCAGGTGATACTCGACTAAACCATAATCAAAAGGCTTCCGCATTTTTTCCAATTGATTAATCACTTTTTTGGCTTCTACTACATTACCTTGTTTTGCATAGACACCTCCCATTTCTGAAAGCAACCATACATCTTCTGGTTTACTTTTCCTGGCCTCCTTATAGGCTGCCAATGCTTTGTCAAGCTGGTGATCGAGTTCATAGCTTCTGGCAAGATAGCTCACGAGGTATGGTTTGGACTTGTATATCTCGATTCCTTTTTGAGCGTAGATTGTAGCCAGTTCATTGTTACCCTGAATCTTAAAAAGTCGACCTGTTAAGTATGTTAAATATTCCCAACCTTCTGCATACTTCGGATGATTTCGGGAGTCGACGATAAGTTGGTTAATGCTTATGGTATCCTTTTTTGATACATAATACATGATCAAGGTGCCATACGCCTTACGGTCAACTAGGTTTTTTGCAATCTGAGGAGCTAGTGCTTCTGCGAGCGTCATGCTATCCACCTCGAAGGCAGCCCACATCGCCAATTCCACTCGCGAAAGGCAATAAGGACAATCTTCAATCTTTAGACTGTCAAACGGAATATCACGGTAAAACTTGATGGCTTCAACAGGATTATGTTTATACATGATGGCCATGACCATGGCGGATGTATTTATAAAAAGGTTCTTTGGATCGAACGCATACTCATTAAGAAAGTAATTATAGGCCTCTTCGTTTTTACCATCTACATCTGCCGTGTGATAGCTGAGCATATATTTTTCCCTGGCATCCATTT
>Ga0157380_10000554_pt1 | contig 23043 bp, 21 predicted proteins | sample S35metaG_FD_119757 | JGI IMG/M metagenome (GOLD analysis project Ga0157380, IMG submission 119757) | Switchgrass rhizosphere microbial communities from Kellogg Biological Station, Michigan, USA - S3-5 metaG | ecosystem: Host-associated > Plants > Roots > Rhizosphere > Soil | place: USA...
AACGCTTCGCGCCGAAGAAGCTTCAAACGTTCGGCGAACAGACGGTCGGCCTGGTGCAGATCGTCGAAACGCAGGCGGACTCGTCGGTCGCGATCGTCGTCTACGCCTGCGGGGAGATTTCCGCTGGAGATGCAATCGAGCGCTACGTGCCGCAGCCCGCGTTCTTCGCCGTCTCTCCCGGAACGCCGCGATTCGACGAGCCGGCCCGCATCACCACGGGTGAGTACGGCCAGCAGGCCGCGACAGCGGGGCAGATGATGGTGATCGCCAGCGGCATCATGCAGGGCGTTCAACGGGGTCAGCAGCTGACGATCTTTCGGCGCGCGGCGGCCCATTCCGGTCCGATGAACATCATCGGGGACGGGGTGATCGTCGCCGTGCGCGCCGACTCGGCGACGATTCGCATCGAGCGTGCGATCGACGCCGTCATGGTCGGCGACCTGGTCGCGATTCACCGCTAACCGGTAAGCCGTTTCCGCGAATAGGTTTCAGCACGCCGCCGCGAGTGTGTTGGAACCATACTCATCCACGATCGCAGCCTCGGAATCTACTAAGAATCACCATCACAGCAGCTGGTATCGCCCTTGCAGCCTCTTGCGCATGCGAATGCTGCGTACCTCAGCTGGTCTTCTCGTGCTTGCGCTCATGGCGGCTTGCGGCAAGGACACACCCGCCGCACCGACACCGACTTCGGCGATCGCACTGAGCGGCAACATGAATTTCGGCAACATCACCGTCGGCACGACCGGGACCTCGACGTTGACCATTGCCAACACCGGCGCCGGCGAGCTCACCGTGACGAGCGTGAGTTATCCGAGCGGCTTCACCGGCACATTCACGAGCGGCACCATTGCCGCGAACGGGTCACAAGTTGTGACGGTGACGTTCGCCCCGATCGCGGCGCAGAGCTACAGCGGCAACATCACCGTCGCCGGCAACCAGGCGAGCGGCACCAACACGATCGCCGTGTCGGGAGCCGGCGTTGCCATCCCGACGTTTACGTTGGCGGGCCTCGTCACCGAAACGCCGCCGACGACCAGCACGGTGATCTCCGGCGTCGTCGTCACGTTTGTGGATGGCGCCAATCAGGGGAGGACCGCGACCACCGGAGCCGACGGGCGTTACCAGATCCCTGGGCTCGTCAACGGCGGTTACACGGTGAGCGCGTCGAAAGCCGGCTACACCACCGTGCTGCTCCCAGTCGGCATCAATGGCAATACGATTCTCGACTTCCGTCTTGAACCCACCGCGCCGCGGACCAGTTTCGGACCGGGCCAATATCGCGTCGGTCCCGACATCCCGGCGGGGCGCTATTACAGCGATCCGTCGAGGGAATGTCACTTCCAGCGCGTGCGCGCGTTCGGCGGCGCGCAATCCGACACCATCGTCGACACCATCGTCAACTTCGACGCCGCGCAGTGGATCGTGGATTTGCTGGCGACCGACGTGGGCTTCGTCACGGATGCAAACTGCGGGACCTGGTTCACTACACCGCGTCGCGGATTGTCGCCGACCATTGCGCCAGGATTGTGGATCATCGGCGCGCAGATTACTCCGGGCACCTATCGAGCGGAGAACAGCACCCAGGGTTGTTACTGGCAGCGCGTCAGCAACTTTACCGGCGGCATCGATGCCATGATCGCCAGCGGGCTTGCGTCGGGTCCGGGTGTGCAACTGGTCACGATTGACAGTACGGACGCCGGTTTCAGCACCAACATCGAGTGCGGCACGTGGACGCGCACGCAGTGAGCTGCTTATGCTCGAAGTGGATTGCGTGTTTATCGCTGCACGCGAAATTCAACTGAGAACTGCCGCGGTGCTCCGGGACGCCCGCCAAAGGCGGTCGGGACCGTGCCGAACGCGGCCGTGATGTACTCGGTGCCGGTCAGGTTTCGAGCGTATGCAGCAAGCGCCCATCGGCGATCGCTCGGTCCATACTCGATGCGCGCGCCGAGCAGGCCGTACGCGCTTTGCCGCTGGATGTCGTCGTTAAACGGCGTGTAGAAGACCGTCGACTGCGCCGTCGCGTCGGCGGAGATTGACAGCCGTCGTGCGCGGCCGATGTCGCCGTTCCACTCAATCCAGTAGCGTCCTGCCCACTCCGGCGCGTTATTCAAGCGGTTGCCCGCGACGTCTCCGGTAGCGCCATTGTTGGCCACGGCGATGTACTGGTCATAGACGGCGTCGAGCCACGCCAGATGGCCGCCGAATTCAATCCCATGCCCAACCCGTGATGTGCCTTCGATCTCGATGCCGCGAATGGTCGCGGCCGCCGCATTTCGAATGTCGAAGACGCCGATCCCAATCGGCGTCTGCACTTGTAAGTCCAAGTAATCCATGAAAAAGGCGGACACGTGGAGGCGCGAGCGTCCGCCCATGAACGCACCCTTGAAGCCGCCTTCGTAGCTCCACGCCCATTCAGGAGCGAAGCCCCGCCCGGGCGCCGTTGACGACGGGTTGAACCCGCCGGTCTTGAAGCCGCGAGTTGCGGAAACGAATGCGAGCGCGCCCTGCTGCGTCTTCAGCTCAATTCCGAATTTCGGCGTCCACGCGCCGTGGTCGATAGAGTCGGAATAGCCGTAAACCGAATCAGGAATCGGCTGACTAAGGTTGGCGAGCAAGTAGCGCCCGCCTGAGTTGTCGATGTCCTTCGCTTCGTGCGTGTACCGAATGCCGGCCGTTGCGGACAACAGTGACGTCAATCCGACCGTGGTCTGCCCGAAAACAGCGCGGCTCGTCGCGTCGACACGAGGGGCGAGTTGGACCTGGAATCCGGCAGCTGGCTGATCGACCCAGATGTTCTGGCGATCGTTTTCGTCGAAGAAGTAGCCACCCGCGACCCACGTCAGCCTCGACTGCCGGTGCGAAACCGTGATCTCTTCAGACAGTTGATGCTGCCTTTCATGTTGATGGGTCGTGATCAGGTCGAGCTCCGTGATGTCGGCATCGACGATGAACTCGTAGTCGAGGTCGCGGTACGCGGTCAGGCTGACGAGGGTTGTCGACGGCGTGAGGGTTGTCGTCAGGCGCGCGCTCGCACCGCGCTGCGCCGTGCGATTGGTGGCGAGATCTGACGCCCGGACATCGCGAAAGCCGGCCGGGTTGTCGAATGTGAATCCCGGCTTCGCTGCAATCACTTTGCTGAAGGTCAACGGCGTGCCGGCCTGGCGGTCGGCATCGCTCGACAGCAGCAAATCCGACCGACGATCAAAGACGACGTGCAACTGGCCGTGGGCGGCAGCGACGTCGTCGCCACCAAGCGGATGGTCGGGATGCTGCAGGTCGCGGACATAGCCGTTGCGGACACCCCGAGCCAGCCCGATCGACCCCATCACTTTGTCGCGCTTGAGCGGTCCGCTGATCCGCGCATTGGCGCGGAACTCGCCGAGGTTGCCAGTGGTGACGTTGGCCGACGCCTGTAGATTGTTCGTCGGCGGTTTGGAGATCAAGTTGATCGCGCCACCGACGGCATTGCGGCCATACAACGTGCCTTGAGGTCCCCGCAATACTTCGATGCGCTCCAGATCGACGAAGTTCACGAACTCCATTGCTGGCCGCGCGAGGTAGACGCCGTCGAGATACATCGCCGAACTTGGATCCGAGCCGGCGTTGATGAGGTTCGCCCCTATTCCACGAATCGTCAGCTGGCCGGCATTGGTGTTCTGCGAAAAAGTGACCGATGGCGCAAGTGCCACCGCTTGACCTAATGTTCGCGTGCCCAGTCGTTCGAGGTCGGATTCCTGAACGGCCGTGATCGCCATTGGAGTATCGCGAACGTCGCGGCCGCCGGCTTTCGCCGCGGTGACGATGGTCCTTTCAGCAATCGCGAGGCGCAGGGTGATTGAGACGTGGGTGCGCTGTTCAACACCGACGCGCACACTACGACGTCCGCGTTCAAATCCCTTCAATTCCACGTAAATTTCGTAATCACCTTCCGGAAGTCCATCAAACGCCGAACCGCCGTCGGCGTCGGTTTGCGCCTGGCGTTCCGTGACACCGCGTAACGTGACGTGCGCGCCCGGAAGAGGAGCACCAGTCTGGTCGTAAATCGAGACGGACGCATATCCGGCAGGTGGTGTCCGCGCAATCAATGGCAAGCCCAGCAGTCCCAGGAGGGCGACAATTAACAAATGCATTGGTCGATACGAACCATGTATATCATTCGGATAACACAGGACAACTACTTGCTGGTGCCGATAGTGTCATTCGTGTGCACCCACGGCGCGGGTCGCAAGCTTGCGTGCCTCGCGCTGACGGGAACGTTGCTGGCCGGGACGACGTCGACCGGAGCTGCGCAGCCGAGCGAGACCGCTTCCGAGTTGCGTCAAGTCCTCGTGCTGCAGTCGTTCGACCGCGGCAACATGACGGTTGATCACCTCACAAGCAACTTTCGAGTCGACCTGGATCAGCAGGCCGGCCGTTCAGTGAATGTCGTTGAGTTAGTAGTGGGCCCGACCGGATTCGTGGGGGCTTCCGAACAATCGACCGTCGAGTACATCCGGTCGACGTATGCGAATCGTAGAAAGCCGGATCTCATAGTTGCCTTCGCCGGACCTGCAACCGTCTTCGCTAGGAAATACCATGAGCAGCTGTTTCCGGAAGTGCCTCGGCTGTTCGCGGCCGTCGACGTGGCATACCTGGGTGACGCACCACTTCGAGACAACGAGACAGCAACGACCGTCGACAACAGTTTTCCCGAACACGTGAACCGGATTCTACAGCTGCTGCCTGACACCAAGCAGGTGTTCATGATCATGGGCGCCGGCCCACTCGGGGCATTCTGGCATCGAGAGCTCGAGGCACAGTTCAAGGGCCTTCAGAATCGGCTGACGTTCGTCTGGTCCGACAAACTGTCTTACCCGGAAATACTCCGACAATGCGCGCAGCTGCCGAGGAATTCAGTGATTTTCTATTTCACGTTTGGCACGGACGCGCTGGGCGGCGCGTACGCGGACGAACGCGTGCTCGCTGACCTTCACGCGGCGGCCAATGCACCAATATTCGGCGTGCAGAGCGTGTACATGGGCACCGGGGTGGTTGGCGGCGCAATGAACTCGCTTGACCAACTCAGTCGCACTGCTGCCGACGCTGCGGTCCGGCTCCTGAATGGCGAGCCGCCCAGCAACATCAAAGTGCCGCCACAAACACCCGGTCAGGCAACCTTCGATTGGCGCGAGTTGCAACGGTGGCGCATCCCCGAGAGCCGCTTGCCGGCGAACAGCGCGGTGCTTTATCGCCCTCCCAGCCTTTGGCTTGAATATCGGGCCACCGTACTGACGGCACTCGCCGTGATGGCAGTTCAGTTCCTGCTCATCTCTGGGCTGCTATACGAACGGCGCGCACGACAGCGCGCCGAGCGCGAAAGCCGTACGAACCTCGCGCTCGCCGCTGACGCGAGCCGGCGTGCAACGATGTCGGCGCTCACCAACTCGATCGCCCACGAACTGGGGCAGCCTCTCGGCTCCATGATTCAGAACGCCCATGCGCTGCAACTGATGGTCACCGCCAATCGCGCGAGCTCCGACACAATTGATGAGGTGCTGTCGGAGATCCGGACCCAGGGCCTGCACGCCACGCAGATCATCGATCGCCAACGGACCATGCTCCGAAGCCATCAGTTGGACAAGAAACCGACTGATCTTCACGACGTGATCAGGGAGAGCCTGGCTCTGGTTGCGCACGACATGCGAGCCAGGGAGGTCGAGGCCACCATCAATCTTTCCACGGAGCGGTCGGTGGTCAACGGCGACCAGGTGCTCTTGCAGCAGGTTCTCGTGAACCTGATCATGAACGCCATGGACGCGATGTCCGAAACGCTGCCCGAACGGCGCACCCTGAGCGTCAGCACTGACGTTCGCGGTGTCGATGTCCATATTTCGGTCCGTGATACAGGTACGGGCCTGCCAGCTGATTTCGACAGCAAGCTGTTCACGCCTTTCGTCACGACCAAGTCGGACGGCATGGGGATCGGCCTCACCATCGTCCAGACGATCGTCGCCGCGCATGGCGGCGCCATCAAGGCGCGCAATAATCCGGACGGGGGCGCGACATTCACGGTCACGCTGCGCCGCAGTGAAACTCCGCAAGCGGTCGGAGTAGCATGACCTCGGGCGCAGGTACAGCGGCGCGGCCTCGCGTCCTGATCGCCGACGATTACCCCGGGATGGTGAAGGCGGTCGCCCGGTTACTGGCACTCGATTGCGATGTCGTGGGCAGCGTCGCAGACGGCGGTGCGCTACTCGACGCCGTCGAGCGGCTCCACCCAGACGTCATTGTGCTCGACGTCAACCTCCCGAAGATGCATGGACTGGAGGCGTGCCGGCAGGTCATCCAGGCGAACCCGAAAGTAAAAATCGTCGTGTTCACGGCCACGATCGATCCGGACATCAAGGAGCAATTCCTCGAGGCCGGCGCATCGGCGTTTGTGTCCAAGACCGGTGTCGAGAACTTGCTGTCGGCCATCAAACAGCTCGATATTGACCCGCGTTGAGCGGCGCTCGATGAGGGGCTAGCCGCCGGCCGGCGGCAGGAGATACAGCGTCATCGCAAACACCAGATAAACCATGAGCGTCAGCACGCCGATGAACCAGGTCGAACGGCCGCTATTGGTCACGAACGTCGCGGTGAGCGTCGCGAGCATCATCATCACCACGGCACCCGGCCAGAACTGCAGCGTCATTGGCGACGGACCGAGCACATAGCTCAATAAGACCAGCACCGGCGCGACAAACAGCGCGATCTGCGACGCGCTGCCGAGCGCGATGCCGACGCTCAGATCGAGGCGGTTCTTTCGCGCCGCCGAAAAGGCCGATGCCATTTCCGCCGCGCCACCCACGAGCGCGACGACGATGAAACCGACGAAGGCGGGCGTCATGCCGAATGACTCCGCCGCAATCTGCACCGATCCGACGAAGATTTCGCTGACGAGCGCCACGAACACGGTCACGCCGGCGAGGGTGGCCAACGCGAGGCCGATCGGCCACACCGCCTCATGCTCTCCGCCGGATTCGGCGCTTGCAAACAGGTCGCGATGCGTTTTGAGCGTAAAGAGCATGCCCAAGGCGTAGGCCACGATGAGGAGACCGGCCAGGCCGACGCTCAGCTGCTGCGTGAAGATGGCGCCGGCACCGGACTCGGCCGTCGATACCGCCGACGGAATCAACAGGGCGACCGTGGCCAGGAAGAGCAGTCCGGCCTGCAAGCGCGCGCTGGCGCGGTTGAATTCCTGCAGATGATGCTTGAGGCCGCCGAGCAGCAGAGACATGCCCAGCATGAACAACGTGTTGGTCACGATCGCGCCGGCGATTGAAGCCTTGACGAGAAGGTATTGGCCTGCGCGCAGCGCCGTGATCGCGATCACGAGCTCGGTGAGATTGCCGAGCGTCGCGTTGAGCAGCCCGCCGACGGCGTCGCCGGTTCGCGCCGCGACCGATTCAGTGGCATGGCTCAGGAGCGCGGCCAGCGGCACAGTCGCGAGCACGGACAACACGAATAGCGCAGTGTGCGATTCAGGAGTGATGCGCTCGGCCGCGAACACGACCGGCACGAAAATCAGCAACCACAGCAGCTTGTTGTGACGAATTTCCGCGAATAGGAGGTTCAACGATTCGCGCCTATTCGTAGATGAACGATACGAACATCAACCGGCCATCGCGCTGGATTTGCATCGTCACCGGAGAACCGGGCTTCAACGACCGCACGCTGTCGCGAAGCCCGTCGAGCGTGGTGACGCGGCGATTGTTCACGCTGCGGATGATGTCTTTCGGCCCGACCGGCACGTCGCTGGATCCCGTGGCAGAGCGAGCGACGACGATGATGCCGTAGGGATCGCGGAGGCCGTCCGCGGACGCAGCGAGATTCGCATCGATCTCGACGCCGATGATGCCAAGCTCGGCCACCATGTTCTTCGTCGGATCCGAAATCGACGATACCGAATCGAATTCGCTTCGTTGCTCGACCGGCTTGACGCTGATACTCAGCTGCGCTTCGCCGCGGAGAACCACGAGCTGCACGTTATCCGGGGTGTCCCGGAGCCGGAAGTTGTAGCTGACCGTGGGAAGATTTTCCGCCGGCTGTCCATCCACCGACGCGAGGATATCGCCGACCGCAAGGCCCGCCGCCGCAGCCGGCCCGCCCGGCCATACGTCGGAGACGATGACGCCGTTGTCCCTTGATAATCCGAGCGCGGCGGCCATCGTCGGCGTGATGGTCTGCAGGCTCATGCCGACTTCCTGCTTGCGCAAGTGCCCGTATTGCCGGAGCTGCCGAAACACCGTCCGCGCCGTAGCGCTCGGGACGGCAAAGCCCAGTCCCTCGTTGCCGCCCGACTGCGACATGATGAACGTGTTCACGCCGACGACTTCGCCGCGGATATTTACGAGTGGTCCGCCGGAGTTGCCTGGATTGATCGGCGCATCGGTCTGGACGAAGATCTGCGGCGAATCAGGCGTGACTTGTCGCGCCACTGCCGAGACCAATCCATGCGTCAGGCTGTTGCGCAATCCGTTGGGGCTGCCGAACGCGAACACCATCTCGCCCTGATGAACCGTCGAGTACGTCGCGAAGGGCAGCGGGGGCAGTTTCAATCCCTCGACCTTCAACAGCGCCAGATCCAGTTCAGTGGTGACGCCGACGATCTGCGCGGTCACGAGTGTGGTCTTGCCCGACAACGCCGTCGCCAGCGTTCCATCGGCGTTTCCGGAAGGCAGGACGATCTGGATGCGTCGCGCGCCGTTGATCACGTGCGCGTTGGTCATGATGTAGCCGTCCTCAATCACGAACCCGGAACCAACGGACTGCTGGCGGCCGACGACGGCGGCGCTGCCCGGCGGGCCTTCCTGCGGACCAAAACTGCTGACGATGATCTGGACCACGCTGGGCCACACCTTCTTGGTGAGCGCGTCGATCGATTCATTCATCCGCACCAGGGGATCGGCTGCGGGTGTCTGCTGCCGCGGCACCGGCTGCGCGAAAGCGCTCGCCGCAAACAGCAGCGAGATCGACAGCGCGCAACCTGCGCGGCTGAATCCGAGCCTTGGACGTGATGCGGGCATGAGGGTCCTGCATCAATCTCCATGCCGATGCGGATTCGAGCTTTACTGGAGTAAATATTGCGATTTACCGCTGGCGAAGCCTCCAGCGGGCCGGAGAGACTCCGACATGTCGTGCGGGTGGATCGGGCTACAACTCGGGGAACAGGTGGCGCCCGTCCGCGCCAAGTGGCAGTGGCTTGACCCACGATGCAGCCGCGACCGGCAGGGACCCATACAGGTGGGGGAACAGATCGCCACCGCGCGAGGGTTCCCACCTGATGGCGCCGTCCAGGGCGGCTGTCGGCACGGCGACCAGCAACAGGTCACGCCTGCCTGAAAAATGCTTCGCCGCGGTGTCGCGTACTTGCGCTGCGGTCGAGAAGTGTATGCAGCCATCCGCCACATCGACGGCGGAGCCGTAGAAAAAACCGGCGGCCACTGCGGCCTCCCACATTTCGCGCGGCAGGATCTTGTAGATGGTCATGCGTCTAGAATGAAGCCGTGCGGATGTTACTGCTTCGATTGGCCGCCGTGCTGGTCGTCGCTCCGGCAATCGTCTCGGGTCAGAGCGGACGCCGCGTTGCGCCGAATTTCGAAGGCATCTGGAACTCGGCAACAACCACGCTGCTCGAAAGGCCGGCGCAGTTCAAGGACAAGCCGTTCTTCACGAAGGAGGAAGCCGCCGCATGGGACCGGGAATTCGCACGTCGGAACGAAGAGCCGCCGCCTGGAACCAGGCAGACCGGCACCGGCACCTACAATACGGTCTATCGCGAGTTCGGCACGCGCTCCGTCAAGACGCTTCGGACGTCGATCGTTACCGACCCTCCTGATGGCCGCATTCCCACGCTCACACCGGCTGCGGCCGAAACCAGACGGCAACGGCTCGAAGGCCTGAAGAAGTTCGAAAACCCCGAAGACCTCGGGCTGCAGGATCAGTGCCTCGCATTCGTGACGGCCGGGCCGCCGATGCTGCCGTATTCCTACAACAGCAACTACCAGATTGTGCAGACGCCAGATGCGATCCTGATTCACGCGGAAATGATTCATGACGCGCGCATCATCCGGCTCGACGGCCGTCCGCATGCGCCGTCACGAATCAGATCGTGGCTGGGTGATTCAATTGGGCGCTGGGAAGGCGACACGCTCGTCGTCGACACGACGAACTTCAATGATGGCGGCGGATTCTATGGTGACGCCGGCGGCAATTTTGGTTGGGACCGGAATCTTCATCTCATCGAGCGCTTCTCGTTTCTCGATGCCGACACGCTGCTCTACAAGTTCGAAGTCGATGACCCAACGGCGTTCACGCGGCCGTGGCAAGGCGAGCTGACACTGGCGCGATCGTCGGAGCCGATCTACGAATACGCCTGTCATGAGGGCAACTACTCGCTGACGAACATGCTGCGAGGCTTCCGGGCGGCCGAAGGCAAACCTGTCGGCCCGCCAGAACGCTGACACGACTGCACCGTGACATCGGCCAAGGCGATCCTGATTCACGGCAACGGCGGCTGCACCGCCGGCGATATCTGGCTGCCATACCTGGAGCGTGAGCTCACCGCGCTTGGTCTCGAGGTCATCAATCAGACCTTCCCGGACAACATCAAGGCGCGTGCGCAGTACTGGCTGCCGCACATCGAGTCGCTCGGGGCTGATGAACGCACCATCCTGATCGGCCACTCCTCCGGCGCGGTGGCCGCGATGCGATACGCCGAGGCGCACCAGCTCCTGGGATCGATCCTCGTTGGTGTGTGTCACACGGATCTCGGTGACAGCTTCGAAGCCGCCAGTGGTTATTACGAGACGGAATGGCAGTGGCAACGCATCCGCGACAACCAGCAGTGGATCGCCATCTACAGCTCGACCGATGACCCGCACATCCCGATTGCCGAGCCGCGATTCATCGCCGCACAATTGCGATGCAGCTATTTCGAGTTCACGGACCGGGGACATTTCATCGACACGCGTCGGTTTCCAGACGTCGTCAATCTCGTCCGTCGGAAACTGGTAACGCCGCGGTGATATGATCCCGCCTCTCAGCGAGGCATCATGACTGCTGATCCCTGCACGCATATCTCTTCGATAACCGACGTCAAGCAGGCCGCGCGCCGCGAATGCGAGGACTGCGTCAAGATCGGTGGCACGTGGGTACATCTACGCACCTGCCAGGAGTGCGGCGGCACCCGCTGCTGCGACAACTCGCCAAACCGGCACGCGACAAAACACGCGAAGCACAGCGGCCATCCGGTGATCGCGTCGGCGGAGCCGGGCGAACAGTGGCTCTACTGCTATCCCGACGACGCGTTCGCTGAGTACTGAGCGCGCGCCATGGCCGAACGCTGGCCCGAATTACCGCTGGCCGAGTGGCAGGACACCTACACCACGCTGCACATGTGGACGCAGGTGGTGGGGAAGATCGCCCTCGCGCGGATGCCCCCGGTTAATCACAGCTGGGGCGTCGCGTTACAGCTCACGCCGAGAGGCCTGTCGACTCTGGCGCTTCCATATGGCGAGCGGTCGTTTTCTGTTGAGTTCGACTTCATCGACCACCACTTGCTAATCCGCACGTCGGATGGCGAGCGGCGCGGCATCGAGTTGCGATCGCAGACGGTGGCCGGCTTCTATACGGAGGTGATGCGACTGCTCGACCAGCTTTCACTGCCAGTCAAGATCTGGCCGATGGCGGTCGAGATTCCAGCGCCGATCCGCCTCGATCAGGACACCACGCATCACTCCTACGATCGCGAATTCGTCGGGCGGTTGTGGCGGGTGCTCCACGCGATCGCGCCAGTGCTGACGGGGACGCGATGCAGCTTCGTCGGCAAGTGCAGCCCGGTGCATTTCTTCTGGGGCAGCTTCGATTTGGCAGTGACGCGCTTTTCGGGACGGCCGGCGCCGCCGCGTGACGGCCCAGCCTTCATGCGCGAAGCGTACTCGCACGAGGTGATCAGCCACGGCTTCTGGCCGGGCGGCGCGCCAGTTCTGGAACCGGCCTTCTACGCCTACGCAGCTCCTGAACCTGAGGGCCTGAAACTGGTCCGGCCGAAACCGGAAGCGGCGTATTACCACGCCCAGCTCGGCGAGTTCATCCTGCCGTATGAAGCCGTCCGGACATCGGCGTCACCCGAACAGGCCATCCGGGATTTCGTCGGCAGCACGTACGAAGGCGCAGCGCGGCTCGCGAAATGGGATCGTTCAACGCTCGAGCGATAGCAGTGTGTCCTCGATGGTGAATTCAAGCCTGCCGCCGGCGGCACGGATGTAGTCGCGACGGCTCCACGCTTTGCGCATCACCCCGTTGGCGGTGTGTTGCGGCGATCGCTGCAACAAGTGCCCGAGCTCGTGCGCGACGGCGCACGCCAGCACCGGCGCCACCGCGACGCCGTGCCGATCGGCCTCGCGCTCGACGCGGCGATAGAACACCCATGCCGTTCCCGCGCCCGGACGCCTCGGAATGGCCGCGCCGAGGACGGTGCCTGCGCCACTCAATGCGCCGGTCTCGTACGGCACCAGCGTCAAGCGCACCGCCTGTTGATCGCCGCGCAGGACGTGATCGTCCGTCGACCACGTAATCTCGATGCCGACGTCGTTGAACATTCGCGAGACTTGTTCCTGCGCGCTTCTCATGATGGCCGGCGGAACGTCCGCGACGTTTGCGACCTGAATGGTGAGAGTAAGGGCGATGAGTGCAGTCACGCACTCGATTGTGCCTGCCGCCCTGGGCGGCGTCGATTACGTGAGACGTAGGTCGATCAGACCGCGACGGTCTGCGGTGTTGCGGCGAGACGGCGCGCGAATTGATCGGTCACCGCGTCGGCGGGGAAGAAGCACTCGATCTTCAGGTCCTGCAGCGTGATGTCGCGCACGCGGCCGATGAAGCTGACCGCGGAGAAGAAGGACAGGACGAGATCGCCCTTCCGCAGGCGCAGGTTGATGATCGGCGGATCCGCGGTCATCGCGCACAACGTCCGGAAGTGCGAGGGGACGCCGGGCAGCGCCAGCAACTCGTCGCGCAGCTGCATCAGCGCGTCGTTGCCGGTGTCGGCAATCTGCCGTTGCAGCGACTGCATCATGCACTCCGCCATCTCGTCCCAGTTGTCGACGAAGGGGCGGAGCCCGTTCGGATCGAAGACGGTGCGGATGCCATTGATCGGCTGGTGGTCGGGCACCGGGCCGCGGAACACTTCGAAGATCCGGCGCGATGCCTCGTTGCGCATCACGATGTTGTGAAAGCCATCGAGGACGAGAGCGGGATACGGTTCCTGCTGCCGCAGCGTGAATTCCAGCGCCCGACGAACATGCGCCAGCTCCGGCGCACCGAGCGATCGCTCGCCGTAGATCGGCGCGTACCCGGCGCCGACGAGCAGCGTGTTGCGCTCGGCCAGTGGCACGTCGAGCCGGCCGGCAAGCAGTTGCACCATTTCCCGGCTTGGCTGCGCCCGGCCGGTCTCGAGAAAGCTCAGGTGCCTCGCGGAGATGCCGGCTTCCATCGCCAGCTGTAACTGGCTCATGCGGCGTGTCGTCCGCCAATGCCGCAACAACGAGCCGAACCGGGACGTCTCGGGTTCACCCAGCAGAGTGTTCATGGCCGCTCCCAATTATGCGACCGCGGCGCCATATTCCAATTACGTCAGAGGTAAAGGCTGGGCTCTGGCTATATGACGCGGCCAGGCGGCCATCCGGCACTGAACTTGAATCGACAGTTCCCGGATGTCCCACATCAAGCTCATCTGCGTCATCGCGATTGTCGCGGTATTAGTGCCCGCTCCCGCGCCCGCCTATTCCGTGCTGACCCACGAAGCGCTGATCGATGCCGCATGGGACAAGTCGATTAAGCCCCTGCTGTTGGCGCGATTTCCGCGCACCAGCGAAGACGCGCTGAACCAGGCCCGCGCCTACGCCTACGGCGGATCGGTCATACACGATCTCGGTTACTACCCGTTCGGCAGCAGGTTCTTCAGCAATCTCCTTCACTACGCGCGCTCGGGTGATTTTGTCACCGCGCTCGTCCGAAGCGCCGGCGATGTCAACGAGTATGCGTTCGCGCTCGGGGCGCTCAGCCACTATGCGTCCGACAACAACGGGCATCCGATCGCGACCAACAAAGTGGTGCCGATCATGTATCCGAAACTGCGCGCGACGTTCGGCGACGACATTCCGTACGACGAGGCGCCGAAAGAGCACATTCTCGTCGAGTTCGCATTCGACGTCCTGCACGTCGCCGCCGGCACATACGCCCCGCAGGCGTATCACCAATTCATCGGCTTCAAGGTCGCGGAGCCGCTGCTCGAGCGGGTGTTTTACCAAACCTATGCGATCGAAATGGGCGACCTGTTCCTGGATCGGAGTCTCGCGGTCGGCACCTTCCGTCATGCCGTCGCAACGACGATTCCCGGGATGACGAAGGCCGCATGGAAACACAAGCGCGAGCAGATCGAAAAGCTCACCCCTGGCATCGGCGAGAACGCGTTCGTATTCAACCTGTCGCGGCGTGATTACGAGAAAGCATTCGGCAGCGATTACGCGAAACCGCGTGGCTTCGCCCGCGTCCTCGGCTTCCTCTATCACCTCGTGCCGAAGATCGGCCCGTTTCGCGCTCTCGCCTTCAAGGTGCCGACGCCGGAGGCCGAACATCTGTTTCTCGAATCGTTCGCGCGCACCAGGGAGCGTTACGCGCAGGAGTTGGCGTCGATTCAGGGCGGCCGGACCTCGCTGGCCGACACTAATTTCGACGTCGGGCGCGCGCTTCCGCGCGGCAGCTACCCGCTCGCAGATGAGACCTATGACGAGTGGTTAGAGAAGCTCTCCGAGCGACAATTCGCCGGAGCTTCGGCATCGCTTCGCGCCGATCTGCGCCGGCATTTCGGCGCCGATCCCAGGGTAAGCGCGATCAGTCAATAGGCGATCGCCCGACGACGAGGTGATCGTTGACCGCGGTCACTCCCGCGGTTTCCCTCGCGAGTTGCACCGCCTTGGATCGCTCGGATTGCGAGGTGACGAAACCCGTCAGGGTCACAGTGGTGCCCTTGGTGTCGACGTCGATTGCCAGCGCCCGGACCGTGTCGTCCAGCGCCATCTTCGACTTGATCTTCGCGGTCAGCGCCGCCTCGCCGAGCACCTGTTCCGCCTCGGCCGCACCGGTGGCAAGTTTCTCCCCAATCGCGGCACCGGTCTGCCGTGCCTTGTCGGTGTCGATGCTCGGCGCTGGTTGACGCGCCGACACCGGCGCCTCGATGCCGTCACCGCCGAGGCGGTAACCAAGGAAAAACGCCGCAACCGCCGCGACAATCACGAAGAGAAGCAGCAGCCTGAAGAATGCTCGAAACATCGGTCGTCCTCCGACCGATGCTCAAGCATTCACTGTGCCAGTAGATTACTGCCGCGGTGTGAGCTTGCCGCCCTCGGCGAGCGTTTTCATGTTCGTCATGGCGCGTTGGAACGTCGCGGTGCGCGTCATCTTGTCCTTCTCCCGCGCCGCATCGTCGGGCAGCATCGAGTTGTCGTACATCAGCGTGTAGACGATCTTCGACGTGGTGGCAGTGACGGGCCTCGCTTCGAGCGTGCCGTGATAGAGGTTGTAGGGACGGCCTGCTCTTACAGTCTGCGTGTAGGTGTACGAGTACTGCGTCTTGCCGACCAGCACTTCGTTTGCAACCGAACGCACTGAGCCGACTTCGCCTTCGGCGCCCGACAGCATCTTGCAGCCACCGGGAATCTGCAGCCACTCGCCGATGTCGCAGTACTTGCCGATCCGGGCCCACACCTCGGCGGCGGGTTTGTTGACATCGATCTCGAGCGGGATCGTGGTGTAAGTCGGGTTCTCGACGACGATGTTCGTGTTCGCTGTGGCTGCGGGTTGTGCCGGCGCCTGCGCAAAGGCCACTGCTGGCAATCCCATCATCAACGTCGCAACAAAGATCCGGGTCAGTCCAGTCCTCATCAATTCCTCCGCCCGAAGCTTAGATCAGTTTTGCGACTTGCGAGCCGTGCCGGCCCGCGCTCCGCGTTCGATGAGGAACGCGGCGACGCGCTCGAACTTCAATGCGCGAGCGGCATCGAGGGCGGTACGGCCGTCACTGTTTTCAGCGTTGAGGTCGACGCCGCCTTGGTCGGCCGCGAGCCTGACGCTTTCGAGCATCAGCGTTTCGCGCTGGGCGCGATCCGGCTGCAGCCACGCGACGCCGCCGCCCATGCCCGTGGCGGCCATCACCGCGTTGGTGACCTGGGTGCGCGGCTCGACCGGTTCCTCGTTGTGATAGCGGCCTTGGTGCACGAACGCCGCGTTGGCGCCGTGCTTCAGCAGCAGGCGCATGACTTCCGGCTCGTTGAACCGCGCCGCCAGCCAGAACGGCGTCGCGCCGACGAGCTCGGGCGCGAAGTTGAAGTCGCGCGACGATCGACGCGTCGGCGTCCAGGTCTTGAGCGGCGCGTTCGGATCGGCGCCGTGCGCGAGCAGTGCGCTTACCATTCGCGTATCGCGTCGCATGATCGCCGCGTGCAGGGCGGCGAACCCCGCGCCCGCAGCGCTCGCATCGGCACCGTGGTCGAGCAGCCACTCGACCATGTCAGTGAATCCCGCATGCGCGGCCATCGTCGTCGCGCTGACGCCCCAGGCATCGGCGTCATTGACGTGCGCCCCGGCGCCTACCAGGAGCCTTGCCGATTCGAGATCGCCGGATCGCGCGGCGAAGAGCAGCGCCGTGTCGCGTCCGTGCGGAATGATCTTGTTGTATTGAGGCAAGCCGTGCGGCGGCACGGCCATCATTTCCTGCCATTCCGACGATCGCGCATGCACATCGGCGCCGTGCTCGACCAGCAGCTTGACGACCTCGGGATGGCGCTCGGCTGCCGCCCACATTAATGCGGTCTGCTGACGGGACGCGCGAGCGTTGGCATCGGCGCGCTTGGCGAGCAGCAGCGCAACGACGTCGGCTTTGCCCGATCGCGACGCGACCATCAGCGGAGTCTCGCCAGCGAGCAACGCCAGGTTGGGATTCGCGCCGGCATCAAGCAGCCGCCTCGTCACCGGCGCGCCGGCATTCATGCCTGCGTTCCAGAGCGGTGTCGCGCCGAGATCGTTGGCGGCGTTCACATTGGCGCCGGCGCGAATCAGGAGGTCGACACTCTCGATGTCATCACGATATGCCGCCCAGTGAAGCGCGGTCGTCCCGTCGCCTTCAGCGGTGTTGACGTTGGCCTTCTGTTGGACCAACACGCGGAGCCCGGCGCGATCGGCCTGCTTCGCCGCTTCGATCACGGCAGGCCGCTCTTGCGCCGCGGCAGCCGCCGCGATCGCCAGAACGATCAACATCGACAGGCGCGCGGAGTACTGGGCCATCTACATCGAGACGGTATCGATCGCGAGCCGGCCGGTGCTGCCGCCCAGGCGCTCGACCGGGACATCCATCTTGTCCATCAACGTGACGAGCAGGTTCGCCATCGACGGCTTGTCGGTGTAGGCGAGGTGCCGGCCACCCTTCAGTCGGCCGCTGCCGCCGCCCATCACCAGAATCGGCAGGTTGTCGCCGGAGTGGCGATTGCTGTTCTAGATGCCCGATCCGTACAAGATTGTCATGTGATCGAGCAGTGAACCGTCGCCATCGGGTGTCGCGCGAAGTTTCTCGAGGTACTTTGCGAACAATTCGGTGTGATAGCGATTGATCTTCGACATTCGCGCGATGAGCTCGGGTTGGTCGCCATGGTGCGACAGGGGATGATGCGCTTCGGGCACGCCGATTTGCGGATACGGCCGCGCGCTCTGCTCCTTGCTGATCATGAATGAGATGACGCGGGTCAGATCGGATTGGAACGCGAGCACCTGCAGGTCGAGCATCAGATCGAGGTGATCCTCGAAGACCGGCGGCACGCCCTGCGGTTCGTCCATCGCGGGCAGATCCAGATCACGCTGTTGCTCCGCCTTTTGAATGCGCCGCTCGACGTCGCGGACCGATTCGGCGTACTCGTTGATCTTGGTCTGATCCTGTGGTCCGAGCGACTTCCTGATCGCCGCCAGCTTGTCGTTGACGGAATCGAGAATGCTCTTGTGCTGCCGGAGGCGCGCTTCACGGGCGGCGCGATCCGTGCTGCCGCTGTCGCCGAACAGCTTCTCGAACACCGCGCGTGGGTTGAACTCCATCGGCAACGGCTGTGTCTTGCTGCGCCACGACAAGGTGTGCGTATAGACGCAACTGAGATTGCCGGTGCAGGCGCCGGCGTTGTTCGGCGGATCCATGGCAAGCTCGAGCGACCCGAGCTGCGTCTCGCTGGCGAAGTGCCGCGCCAGGAGTTGATCCATCGAGACGTCGGCGATGATCTCGACCTCGGTGCGCCCGCCGCGGCTGGTGCCAGTCAGGAACGATCCGGACGCGCCGGCGTGGATGTAGTTCCAGTTCGCCTTGAGCCCGGACAGGACGAGCATCTGGTCCCGGTACGGCGCGAGTGGCTCGAGGATCGGCGTCAGCTCGAAGCCCGCGCCGGCTGTCTTGGGCAGCCAATACTCCATGGCCATGCCATTGGGAACGTAGAACGTCTGGAAGCGGCGCACCGGCGCCGCGGCGCGCGCGACTGCCGGCGTCATCGCGTCGAGCACCGGCAATGAGAGTGCGGCGCCCAGTCCTCTGAGCACGGTGCGACGGGCCAGTGGTTTCGAAGTGAGGAGCGTCATGAGGATCCCCGCATGAGGAAAGGCGGACTGTTCACGATTCCAAGAATCAAGGACGACCAGCGATAGTTCTCGGCGGCCGCGGCGTGGACGATCTGCCGAACGGCAGGCCGATCGTAATACTCGAGACGCCGGCCCAGCGCATACGCCAGCAGTTTTTCCGTCAGCGTCGTCGGGAACCGATCGGGATCCCTCAGCAGCAGCTCGCGGAGGCCCGTGATGCCATTGATCGAGCGGCCGCTGACGGTCGTGCCCACTGCATCGACAGGTTTGCCCGATTCATCGATCGTGCGCCAGCCGCCGATCGCATCGAAGTTCTCGAGCGCGAAGCCGGGCGGATCGATGACGGCGTGACAACTGCCGCAAACGGGATTCGTGCGATGCTGCGACAGCCGCTCCCTGATCGTCGGCGGCAGCGTGCCGGGCCGCACCTCGGGAAGCGTCGTGTTCACATCGGGCGGTGGCGGCGGCACGTAGACGCCGAAGATATTGTCGAGCAGCCACTTGCCGCGCAGCACCGGGGAGGTGCGATCGGGATACGACGTGGTTGCCAGGATCGCGCCGTGGGCGAGCAGGCCGCCTCGCTGATCTGGATTTGGCAGCGTGACGCGGCGGAAGCGCGATCCATAAACTCCCGGGATCTTGTAATGACGCGCCAGGCGCTCGTTGACGAACGTGTAGTCGGCACGCAGCAAATCCGACACGCTGCGATCTTCGCGCAGGGTGCTGTCGATGAAGAGCCGGGTTTCCTGCGTGAATGCCGCAAGCAGGTTGTCGTCGAAGTCCGGATAGAAATCCGGGTGCGCGACGACTTCGCCGACGCGGCGCAGGTTCAGCCACTGAGAGGCGAAATCGTCGACGAGCGCCGTCTTCGCGCGCGGATTGGCGAGCATCCGGCGCACCTGCTGTCCGAGCATCGCCGGCTTCGACAACTCACCGCGTTCCGCCGCCGCCAGCAGGGCGTCATCAGGCACGCTCGACCAGAGAAAGAACGACAGGCGCGATGCGAGCTCGACCTCGCTGAGGCGATGGTCGCCACGATCGGCGTGCACGCGCAGCAGGAAATCCGGATCGACGAGCATGCGCTCGAGCGCAAACTGGATGCCGGCGTCGAAGGAGCCGCCATCACGCCGCCCGTTCTCGAAGAACGTCATCAGCGTGTCGCGATCGGCCTCGGTGACGGGCCGGCGATAGGCGAGCCGTGCCATGCGCGCCAGGATGCGGTCCGCGCACGCGACGTCGGCTGGGGATGTCGGCTCACACACAAAAACTTGCGTACGGCTCGCCGTTTTCGGGACGGTGGCTTCGATGCGATGCGGGCCTCCGATGTCGACCGCGCCGACCGCGGCATAGCCCATGTAGATCTGATCGTTCGTGAGAACGCGGCCGCGTTGCAGCGGCTGGGGCAGCCCTTCCGGTTCCCACATCTCGCGCACGAAGGACACGCCAACCACTCGCGTGCCCGCGGTCACCGGCACGCGCACCTCGAGGCCCGTGTCGCCGGTCAACTGCATGTAGGTTTCCCATTCGGGGGCTCCTGCGAAACCAGGCTCGCCGTCGCCGGCGTAGCTCGACGCCGCCGGCGTCCCCGGCGCTTTGCCACCCACGATGAATCGCTTGAGGAGCTTTCCATCGAGCCGCACGTCAAGCTGCTGCGGCCACCCCATGCCCATCAGGTAGTCCTGATACTGGCGTCGCAGCCGGACCCGGATCGAGTACTCGCCATCGACCGGAAACTGGTGGCGCACCGCGATCCCGCCGCGCGATCCGAACGGCAGATCTTCGTCCTGTCGATCGTCCTGGACGACGTGCAGCGGGATTTCGAAGGTCGTGAGCGAAGCCGACGAGGGCCGAAGGCCGACAGCAAGCCGCGTCACTTGTCGCGCCGCGGACAGGTAGCGCTCGAGATGCGTGGTGGAGATGCTGAGGACGTCGGCGAAATTGTCGAAGCTGCCGTCGGCGGTCTCATCCCCGGGCAGCAGTGATTTCACGTCGAAGGCCAGCGGGTCGAGTGCGAACAAATCGCGGACCGCGTTGCTGTACTGCGTGCGATTCAGGCGGTGCACCGAGCTGATTCTGCCCGGGTTCGGCGATGCCGCCCACGCGCGATCGATGTCCGACTCGATCCACGCCGCGATCGATTGCGCCGCCGCCTCGTCCGGCCTCGGCCGTCCCGCGGGCGGCATTGATCCGGCGCGCAGCCTTGCGATCACTTTCTCGAACACTTCCGGATTGGTATGCGGTGATCCCGCATCGACGGTGTCGAGCATCAGGCCGGCGGTCTTCAGCCGCTGGTTGTGGCACGCGACGCAGTAGGTGTCGAGCGCCGCCCGCAGATCCGGTGCGGCCGCCGGCTTTGCCGCCGTTGCCGTGGACGGCTGTTGCGGCACGGACCCGACACGCGCCGACGACGCGGCAACGTATCCGCTCACGGCGAGCGCGAACAGGGCGGTGCGAGCAAGGCGCGAAGCCAGGGCCATGTGACCAGGGTCAGTATACGGCTAGCGCGCAGCGTCTCCTTGCCTCGCCTCCGGCGGGGCGGCTTTCGCCATCGGACGAAGCTTGACGACGCGTTTGGTGCGGGTCTCGGCGACGTAAATCGAGCCGTCGAGCCCCACGGCAAGGTCGTGCACGGCATTGAACACCGGATCGCCTGGGCGATCGAAGCCGACGGCCGCGACGATCTTCCAATCCCGATCGAGCTTCAGCACGCCGGTGTGAGCCGTGTCGTAGTCGGCGCGGCGGATGCCGACGTAGAGCGAGCCGTCCGCGCCCGCAGCGACGCTGAAGACGCGTCCGGTGGTCGCGGCGTCCTTTGCCCCGCTCCATTCGCGCTTGAAGGCGCCGGTGCGATCGAACAATTGCAGGCGCGAGTTCTCGCGATCGGCCACGATCACATCGGTGTTGCCGGTCACGAAGGCCAGTCCGTGTGGATTGCTGAATTCGCCGGGGCCGGCTCCTTTCTTCCCCCACTCGCGCGTCCATGTGCCGTGGCTGTCGAAGATCGCGACGCGGCTGTTGACGTAGCCGTCAGATACGTAGAACGACCCATCGGCGCGGATCGCAATGTCGGTCGGCTGATTGAAGTGCGTCGCGTCCCACTTCCCGACGCGCGGCTCGCCGACGCTGAACAGCAGTTTGCCGTCGTGCGAGAACTTGAAGACCTGATGCAGCGCTACGTCGGTGAGGAACACGTTGTTCGCCCGGTCGACGGTGATGCCATGCGGCACTAGGAACGTGTTCGCGCCCCAGGAATGAATCAGGCGGCCGGATTCGGGATCGATCTCGAGTACTGCCGGATCCTTCAAGGGCTCGCTTGAGGCCGGGTCAAAGCCGCCGCCAGGGCGATGGAACACCATGACATGACCGTTGATGTCGACGGCCACGCCGGCGGCTTCGCCCATCTGCACGCCGGCCGGCAGACTTGGCCAGCCCTTCACCTCTTCATACGCAGCCGCCGCGGCTGCAACCGATTCATGTTGGAGGCCCGTAGCCGCGGTGACCAGAGCCAGTGCCGTCGCGCCGGCGATAAGAACAGGGTGGTGGCTGCGCATGCGGGCCCATTATGCGAGAATCGCGGCCACCATGGCCGCATTCCTGACGCTGTTGTTCGTGACTGTCTCGGCGGTCTCAGCGCATGCGCAATCCACCTCCGCCAAGGCTACGGCGGACAAGCCGGCGGACAGGAACTGGCCGCAGTTCCGCGGCAGCAGTGCCGGTGTGGCTGCCGATGACGCGCGACTGCCGGACACGTGGAGCACGACGGAGAACGTCGCGTGGAAGATCGACGTGCCGGGCCGCAGCTGGAGCTCACCCGTCGTGTGGGACAACCACGTCTTTGTAGTGACCGCGATCAACGTCAAACAGCCGGTGCAGACCCTGAACGCGGTCGGCACCTACCTCGCCCGTTCACTCGGCGGCCCGATGACCGGCGCCGATATCAGCCAGCCGGTCGATGAACATCGCTGGGTGCTCTACGACGTGGACTTCGCCACCGGCAGGATCAATTGGGAGCGCGCCGTTCACGCCGCGGTGCCGTTGCAGCCGGTCCACCAGAAGAATTCGTACGCCTCGGAAACGCCGGTCACCGACGGCCAGCGCGTCTACGTCTATCTCGGATACGTCGGACTGTTCGCGTTCGACATGACCGGCAAGCCGGTGTGGTCGAAGCTGATGCCCCCGCCAAAAATGCGCACCGGCTGGGGCCCCGCTTCGTCGCCCGTCCTGCACGACGGCCGCCTCTACGTTGTCAACGACAACGAAGAGCAATCGTTCATCGCGGCATTCGACGCCCGCACCGGCAATGAGCTCTGGCGCACGGATCGTGATGCGGAAGGCTCGAATTGGTCC
>Ga0157380_10000555_pt1 | contig 22964 bp, 20 predicted proteins | sample S35metaG_FD_119757 | JGI IMG/M metagenome (GOLD analysis project Ga0157380, IMG submission 119757) | Switchgrass rhizosphere microbial communities from Kellogg Biological Station, Michigan, USA - S3-5 metaG | ecosystem: Host-associated > Plants > Roots > Rhizosphere > Soil | place: USA...
CCGTAGATCGCGTTGGTCGGGCGGCCGTCGCTGGTCCCGATCGACTCCGGCAGGGCGAAGAAGGCGCGGTAGGCGAGGCTGTTGCCGTCGATCAGGAAGAGCTGGGGCGGGTCAGCGGCCACGCCGCAACTCTAGGGCGCCGGTTGGCGGCGGCGCTCAGCCGCGCTTGGGAGGGCTGAGCGTGCGGGTGACGACGCTGGTCTTGCCGTCCCGCTCGGGGTCGAAGCCGACCCGGACGCGCAGCTTCAGCGGCCCATCCACCCGCGCGGCCTGGACGGCGTTCGAGAGCTGACAGCGGATCTTCACCACCGCGGCGCCGGCTCTGGTCTCGGTGTCGGAGCAGGCCTGGACGCGCCGGCCGTCGATCTTCGCCGTGACCCGCTGGAAGACCGTGCCGGCCGCCGGCGTCTCAACCTGGGTCGCGACCGCGCGGCCTTTCAACTTGGTGGCCCCGAAGCGCAGGGCCGGAGCGGGCACAGTCGGCGCTGGCTCCGGCAGCGGCGTCGCGACCGGCGGGTCGGCTGGCTTGCCGGGCTCCTCCGGCTCGGCGCAGGGGTCGGTCCCGGCGCCGAGGATGCCTTCCGCGGTCAGGTAGTCCTCCAGTTCCTGCGGGCGGGCGGCGGTCAGCTCTTCGACGCTTTCGACCTCTTCGGCGATCTCCTCTTCGGTCGCTTCCCGCTTGGCCGGGTCTTCTCTGGCCTGGTAGGGAGCCATCATCGACGCCAGCTCGCCCGCGTGCCCGCCCAGGTCGAGATCCGCCGCGACGCAGTGGACGTCGGTCAGGCCCTCGAGGTAGAGCTGCCTGCAGGCGGCGTCGGCCAGGCACTCGTTGAACATCACCCCGCCCGCGGGCTCGTCGAATTCCATGTTGAACTCCCAGGTCTGGTCGGTGCCCCAGGGCATCATCTGGAAGACCCCGCCCGCGTCGCTGTGCAGGTAGTAGTTGTTGGGCCGGGAGTCGGGGAAGGCCGGGTTGGGCAGACCCGCGTAGCCGTCCCAGTGGGTGGCGTAGCGTTCGACCGCCCAGTGCGCGGTCATCTGTTCGAGGTCGGCGGACGGGGAGACGTTCTCGGACCAGACGCCGGTGTCGTCGTTGACCGCCGCGATCAGCGCTTCCAGGTCGGCGACGTCCCCGTCTTCGCCCTCGTCGACCTCGAACACGTCGCCGGGGGTGAGGTCGGTTCCCGCCGCGTCCGCCTCGTAGAGATGCTGAGTCGTTTCGTGCCACTGCGGCAGCGAGATCTCGTCGAGCGTCTCGAGGTTGAGGAACGTCCCGTAGTCGGCGCCGTTGAGCGTGACGAAGGCGTAGCCGGTGCGCGACGCCGGCAGGCCGAGCGAGTGGAAGAGCTCGTAGGTGAGGGTCTCGTGGACCATCGAGGGGTCCTGGATCATGTTGTTCAGGGTCAGCCGCTTGATCCCGAAGAAGAGCTGGTCGTCGACGAACTCGTCGAAGCGGACTTTGAACCCCGACTTGCCGGTTTTGACCGGGCTCGCCGATCCGAGCCCGCCCTTGAGGCGGACCCCGACGTCATGCAGCGGCGGATCTTTCGGCACGCCGTCGACCAGCAGCTCGAAGCTGCCTTTCACGTACTCGTCCGGTGCGAGTTCGAGTTCGTCGAGCTCCTCCGGGGAGAGACCGCCAAGGCGGATCTCGACGACCCGATCGGGGTCGTACATCCACTCGATCTCGTCCGCCGCGGCGGCGGCCGGGAGGGCGAGGAGGATCAGGCAGGAGGCGGCGAGAAAGGCGACCCGTGGAACCATCGACCTGAGGCTAGATCGGGGCCGGCGAGCCGTGGGACCGGAACGTACTTGAAATTCAAACTTCCTCAGAGCCGCGGCACGCGGACCTGGCGCGTGAAGGACGAGCCGTCGGCCGTGAATTGGATGCCGACGCCGAGTCGCAGCGGACCCTCTTCGAGTTTCTCGATCGCGGCGCGGGAGAGGCGGCAGGAGACGGTCACCAGCCCAGCCGCGACGGCGGTGCGGCTGCTGCAGACCCGGGTGCCGCGGCGGCCCGGCGTCTTCGCGGTCAACTCCAACGCTCCACCGGTCGGCGAGACAACCTCGACCCGCAGGCGCTTGCCCTTGCGCGCGATCGAGCCGAGCTTCGCCGCCGGGCCCTGTTCGGTCGGGGGCGGACCCTGGCCGCGGACCTGGACGAAGGGAACCTCGGGTTCGACTTCGGGCTCCTCCGCCGGGCACGAATCGACCGGGGCCGGCTGCGACGGTGCGGCATTACCGAGGAAGTCGGCCAGCTCGTCGGGGCGACCGGCGATGAAGGCGCGCGTGTCGACGACCGCGCCGGCGATCTCGGCGGCGTCGTATTCGAAGCGGCTGCTTTCCTCTTCTTCGATCTGCTGCCAGGGGGCGAGCAGCTCGGCGGTGCAGACGGCGAGCGTGTCGAGCTTCAGCGCGGGGACCGTCGTCTGCACGGCGCCAAGCGCGTCTTCGTACAGCCCCTCGCAGCCACCGTCGGCGAGGCACTTTTCGAACATCAGCCCGGCCGGGCCGTCGAAGGGAAGGTGGTTGTCCCCTTTCCAGGTTTCGTCCTGGCCCCAGGGGAGCATGCGGAAGAGGCCGTCCGGGCCGGTGGCGAGGAAGTAGTTGTTGGGATGGTCGGCACCCGGGCCGCCGGCGTAGCCGTCCAACTGGCCGCTGTATTTCTCCGCCGCCCACATCCGCGTCATCTCCTCGAGGTCGGCGAGCGGGCCGACCACGGTCGACCAGGGCTCCGGGCCGGTCTCGTTGACCGCGGCCACCAGGGCTTCGAGGTCGGCGATCCCGTCCGGGCCCTCGTCGACCTCGAAGCTGCCGACCAGCTCCGGTTTGAGGTCGGCGCCGTTCTCGCCCTCGAAGACGTGCTGGACGTCGCCGTCGAAGCCACCGAGCTTCTTCGCCATCGCGACGTTGTCGTAGTTCTCGACGTTCATGTAGACGCCGAAGTCTTCGCCGTTCAGCCGCAGGTAGGCGAAGCCGGTGCGCGAGGCCGGGATCCCGAGAGCGCGGTGCAGCCCGTAGGAGAGGGTCTCGTGGACCATCGAGGGGTCCTCGACCATGTTGTTGAGGGTCATCTTGCGCAGGCCGAGGAACGGCCCGGCCCCGGGAAATTTGATTTTGAACGCGGCCTTGCCGCTGAGCGGTTTAAAGGAGGCGCTTCCCTTGAGCCTGATCTGCATCGCCTGCGGCGTCGAGAGGGGGCCGACCCCGTCGGGCGTGCCGTCGCTCTGGGCGACGGCGAAGGTGCCCGGCTGGTAATCGCCCTCGGGGTCGGCTTCCAGCGCCGCGACCGACTCCGGCGGCAACTGCAGGTCGATCACCCAGACGGTGCCGGGGTCGTAGAGCGCTTCGGCTTCGTCAGCCATTGCGGCAGCCGGGAGAAACGCGAGCAGGCCAAGGCAAACCCCAGCCGTGATCGCAAGCTTCCGCGCGAGGGCGCGGTGAATCCCCTGCCGCCTCATCGCGCCGCAGGGTAAAGGAGTTGTGAACGCCCTTGGGCTACTTCCTACCGGGAATTTGAACTTCTTTCTTGGGGTAAAAGCCCGGCCCGGACGTCAGCAACGACCCGCCCCGGCTCCCCCTCCAGCTGCCGGTCGGTGAAGCGCAGCACCGTGTAGCCGGCGGCGCGGAGGTCGAGGTCACGGGCGTGATCGTCCTCGAAGGCGACCGAGCCGCGGTGGTAGGTCCAGTGGTCGGTCTCGACGACGAGACGGCGGGAGCGCCAGAGGAAGTCGACTTCGTGGTCCCCGAGCTTGACGTTGACCTCTGGCATTGGGAGGCGGTGGTGGGCGCAGAGGGCGAGGAAGAGCGCCTCGAGGTCCGAGCGGGTGCGGTCGGACTCGATGCCTTCGAGGTCGGTGCCCATCAGCTCGGCCTGGCGGCGGGCGCGGCGGATCAGGCGTGGAGGCAGCGAGGTGCCTTGGAGGTCTTGGATGGTCCGAGGGACGGTGGTTACGGGGATTCGGTCGCGGTGGGTGGTCAGGAGCCGTCGGGGTTGGAGGGAGGGGCAGCGGTGGAGATGGATGCCTCGGCGTGTCTTGCGTCCGGAGGTGGTGGGGATCGAGACGTGGACTGGGCCTTGGATTGGATAGAGGAGCTTCCAGAGAACGGCTGCCGAGACGTGGCTCAAGACCGCGCCCTCGCCGCAGGCGAGGACGGCGGCCGTGAAGCGGGTGTGGAGGTTCGGGGCGCGGTGGCCCACGGCGTAGACGCCTTGGTGGAGGCGGTGGAGGTGACCATCGCGAGTCGCCTTGGTAATCGCGTTCTTGCCGACGCCGACCTCACGTAATTGATGCGAGGTGACGACGCCATTCTGTCGCGTCGCAATTCGAGCGAGGCGCGCCCAAGGGGTGTCGCTTTTGTCCCACACGGGTGGGAATAAGGCGACAGGCCCCTGGGTTCGCCCCCCTTACCCCACCGCTTTGGACCTATTTGCGCTTCGGAGCGGGCGAGGCGGCGCGACTACTCGGTGTAGTCAGCGTGAACGAGGCCGGCATCGAAGCGGGCGCCGGCGAGGGAGACGTTGGATCGGCCGGGGAGGTCGACCTCGAGATCGCCGGTCCAGCGATTGGCGGGCGTTGCATTGCGCCTGAAAAGGGCCGAGCCGGAGAATGGCGCGGGAGGAGCGAGGGCTGCGGATCTCAGGTTCGGCGTGAAGTCGAGGGCGCCAGCCGGGTAGGTGAAGGAGGCTTCGCGGGAGATGCGGACGCGATCGCGCCGCTCCTCCGTCGAGACGCCGATCTTCACCCGCGCGCCCGGGCGGTTCTGGTTTGCCTGCAGTTCGATCGTCTCCCCTTCCCCGAACTTCGCTCGCGCCCGCAGGCGGGCGCCGGGGAGGCCATGCCCCAGCAGTTCGCCGCTCCAGGAGCCATCGCAGCCGATGTCGATGAAGGGACCGGGGTTATACGGAACGCTCTCGGCGCGGACCCGGGTATAGCCCTCTTCACCGCGGAGATCGATCGTGCCGACGTAAGTGCCTTTGTCGTAGGTCAGCCGCTGGCTGTGACCGCAGACCGAGTGCTCCACCTCCCGCTCGCCGCTCGGCTGAAAGGTCACGTCGATCTCGCCGATGGCGCCGAGGTCGGCGTCCACCCTGATGTCGGTCACCGTCGCCGGTGCCGAGTAGGCGACGGACCCCTGCTTGCCGTAGGCGATGACGAACACCTCGCCGTGCCGGTATCCCTTCTTCGACCCGGCCCAGACCAGGATCCGGTACCCGTTGCTCCCCTTCAGGCTGAAGGAGTTGAAGGCCCCGGTGTCGGGTTCCCCTTCGGCGCTCGCGATGGGGGCCAGCGCCAGCAGCGCCACCACCGCGGACAGCGCCAGCACCGCTGATTTGCCCCACCTAATCCTCACCACTCGGCGATCTTAAGTGAGGAACGGACAGGCCAGCACAGCGAATCTGATTCGATAGCCGCCGATGGCCGTCAGCGCCCAGTACAGCGTCACGATCCGCGTCGAGCTCGATGCGCGGCAGGAGCCCCTGGGGCGGCTGACCGCAGCGATCGCCGAGGCGGGCGGGCATCTGCAGGGCGTCGACCTGGTGCCGGGCGCCGGTCCGGAGGGCAAACGGGTCCGCGAGTTCACGATCGACGCCGCCGACCGCGACCATTGGGAGAGGATCCTGCGGGCGATCGGCTCGACCCGCGGCGCCCGGGTCCTCGACTACGTCGACCGCACGATGCAGATGCACCGCGGCGGCAAGATCGAGCAGCGCAACAAGTACCCGCTGAAGACCCGCGACGACCTCTCGATGGCCTACACGCCCGGCGTCGCCCGCGTCTGCATGGACATCCACCACGACCGCAGCAAAGCCTTCGAGTACACGATCAAGAAGAACACGGTGGCGGTCGTCTCCGACGGCAGCGCCGTGCTCGGCCTCGGCAACATCGGCCCCGAGGCGGCGATGCCGGTGATGGAGGGCAAGTGCATGCTCTTCAAGGAGTTCGCCGGGGTCGACGCCTTCCCGATCTGCCTCGATACCCAGGACGCCGACGAGATCGTCCGCGCGGTCGAGCTGATGGCCCCCACCTTCGGCGGCATCAACCTCGAGGACATCTCCGCCCCGCGCTGCTTCGAGATCGAGGACCGGCTGAAGGAGTCGATCGACATCCCCGTCTTCCACGACGACCAGCACGGCACCGCGATCGTCACCATGGCCGCCCTCTTCAACGCGCTGAAGATCACCGGCAAGCCGATCGAGCAGCTGCGGGTGCTGGTGGTTGGCCTCGGCGCCGCGGGGGTAGCGGTGACGAAGATGATGCAGGAAGCAGGCGTCACCCACATCGTCGGCTGCGACCGCAAGGGCGCGCTCTCGACCGAGCGCGAGGACTACCAATCGGGCGAGATGAACACGACCAAGCGCTGGTTCGCCGAGAGCTTCAACCCGGACAAGGTGAGCGGCACGCCCGACGACGCGATCGAGGGCATGGACCTGTTCATCGGCCTCTCCGGGCCGGGGATCGTCCAGGCCTCCTCGCTGGCGAAGATGAACGACGACGCGATCGTCTTCGCGATGGCCAACCCGACCCCCGAGGTGATGCCCGAGGACGCGGCGCCACACGTGCGGATCATGGCCACCGGGCGCTCCGACTACCCGAACCAGATCAACAACGTGCTCGCCTTTCCCGGCGTCTTCCGCGGCGCCCTCGACGCCGGTGCCCCCTCGATCACCGAGGAGATGAAGCTCGCCGCCGCGAAGGGGATCGCGATGGCGGTCTCCGAGGAGGATCTGGGCGAGGACTACATCATCCCCAGCGTCTTCAACCGCGAGGTCGCCCCCAAGGTCGCCGAAGCGGTGGTCGAGGAGGCCAAGCGCGACGGCATCGCCCGGATCGACGAGGAGACGGGCACCTTTGCCGCGGTGGAGGCGAGCTAGGCGGTGAAGGTCCTCGTCACCGGCGCTTCCGGCACGATCGGCCGGGCTCTGTGTGACGCTCTGTTCGCCCGCGGCGACGACGTCGTCGGGCTGACCCGCAACCCTGGGCGCGCGCGCCGGTCCAACCCGCGGGTGACCTGGCACAAGTGGGATCCGACCCTGGAACGGCCGGACCCGGCCGCCTTCGCGGGGGTCGAGGGCGTCGTCCACCTGCTCGGCGAGAGGATCGACCAGCGCTGGACCGACGAGGCCAAGCAGCGGATCATGGAGAGCCGCCGGACCGGCACCCACAACCTGGTCGGGACGCTGGAGTCGCTCGAGAGCCCGCCGAGGGTGCTGGTCAGCCAGTCGGCGGTCGGCTACTACGGCGATCGCGGCGCCGAGGAGGTCGACGAGGACGACGGGCCGGGCTCGAGCTTCGACTCCGAGGTCGTGCAGGCCTGGGAGGCCGCCGCGCGCGAGCTCGACGGCAAGCGCGTCCGCCTCGTCATCGCCCGCACCGGCCAGGTCCTGAGCGCCGAGGGCGGGATGCTGCCGGAGATGCTGACCCCGTTCAAGCTCGGGGTCGGTGGCCCACTCGCCGGCGGCGAGCAGTACCTCTCCTGGATCCACGTCGAGGACGAGGTGGGGATCCTCCTCTGGGCGCTCGACAACGAGAACGTCAGCGGCACGATCAACGCCAGCTCCCCCAACCCGGCCACCAACAAGGACTTCTCCAAGGCCCTCGGCCGCGCCCTGAACCGGCCGGCGATCATGCCCGTCCCCGGCCTCGTCCTCGACCTCAAATTCGGAAAAGAGTTCGGCCAGGTCCTACGGGGCGGCCAAAGAGTGCTCCCGAAGCGCACCGAAGAACTCGGCTACGCCTTCAGCCACCCCGACCTAGACGAGGCTCTTCGGGACCTCCTGTAAGCGCTGGCAGGAGGGGCGAGACTCCCTCTCCAAACGCTCAACGGCGAGCCATGAGCGAGCAGTGTCTGGAGAGGGAGTCTCGCCCCTCCCCCAACTCCTAATCCCGCGCGAGCACGTCCGCCGGGCCCTCGATCCAGATCCGCACGTGGTCGCCGGGGTGCCAGGCGGGGAAGCCGAGCCGGCGGGCCTTGACGACGCTGCCCGAGGGCAGCTCCAGCTCGACCAGCTGGTCGTGGCCGAAGAAGCTGCGCGAGAGGACGGTTGCCTTCTGGCTCGGCCGGTCGGGCGGCTCGATCGTGCCGATCGCCAGCGACTCGGGCCGGACCAGGACGTCGACCTCGCCGCTCAGCCCGTCGCGGTTCGGCAGCCTGCCGAGCTCGCACTCGATCGTGCCGTTATTCGCGGTTCCCGGCAGGACCTCGATCTCGCCGAGGAAGTTCGCCACCCAGCGGGTGGTCGGGCGCGAGTAGACGTCCTCGGGGGTGCCCACCTGCTCGACCTTCCCCTCGTTGACGACCGCGACCACGTCGGCGACGCTCAGCGCCTCCTCCTGGTCGTGGGTGACGAAGACCGAGGTCAGCTTCTGGGCGGCGAGGATCTCGCGGACCTCTTCGCGGACCCGCGCCCGCAGGCCGGCGTCGAGGTTGGAGAAGGGCTCGTCGAGGAGCAGCGCCCGCGGCTCGGCGACCAGCGCCCGCGCCAGCGCCACCCGCTGCTGCTGGCCGCCGGAGAGCTGATGCGGATCGCGCCTGCCGAGCCCGCCGAGGCCGACCGTCTCCAGCGCCGCGGCGACCTTTTCGCGGTCCGGCCGGCGCCCCAGCGCATAGCCGACGTTGGCGGCGACGTCCATGTGCGGGAAGAGCGCGTAGTCCTGGAAGACCATCCCGATCCGGCGGCGCTCGGCCGGGACCGTGCGACCCGACCCCGCGACCTTCTCGCCGCCGATCTCGACCGAGCCGGCGTCGGGGCGCTCGAGCCCGGCGATCAACCGCAGGGTCGTCGTCTTGCCGCAGCCGCTGGGGCCGAGCAGGGCGCAGATCGACCCGTCGGGAACGTCGAGGTCGAGGTCGTCGACGGCGACGACCTCACCGAAGGACTTGCGCAGGCCGCGGAGGCGCAGCCCGAGGTCTTGGGTGGGCTCTTCGAACTCCATAGGAAGGCGAATCCATAAGATTAGGGCACCCTTACCGGCACCCATGCCCCACCCCCTCTCCAAACCGCAGCGACTGCTCGTCGCCCTGCTCGTCTTCGCCGCCGCCGTCCTCGGCGGCTGCGGGTTCAGCACCGAAGACAACGGCGGCGGCTCGAACGAGCCGGAAACCGAGGGGATCACCCTCTACTCGGGCAGGATCCCGGCCGCGATCGGCCCCGCCGTCGACAGCTACGAGGTCGAAGCCGATCGCGACGTCCAGGTCCGCTTCGCCGAAACCGCCGACCTCGCCGCAACCCTGATCGAGGAGGGAGACGCCTCCCCCGCCGACGTCTTCTTCGCCCAGGAGCCGGGGGCGATCGCCGCCGTCGCCGAAGCCGGGCTGCTGAGCAAGCTGCCGCAGGACATCCTCGACCGGGTGCCGCCGCGCTTCCGGGACCCCGAGGGCCGCTGGGTCGGAGTCACCGGGCGCGCCCGCGTGATCGCCTACAACCAGGATGTCGTCGAGGAGTCCGAGCTGCCGCCCTCGCCCTTCGGGCTGACCGACCCGCAGTGGAAGGACCGGGTCGGCTGGAGCCCCGCCTCCTCCTCGATGCAGGAGTACGTCACCGCGCTGCGGGCCAAATACGGCGACGACCGGACCAAGCAGTGGCTGGGTGCAATGGTCGACAACGGCGCCGTCGCCTTCCCCGACAACGTCACGATCCGCGACGCGATCGCCAAAGGCGAAATCGACGTCGGCCTGATCAACCACTACTACGTCGCCCAGGCGATCAGCGAAGAAGGGCCCGACTATCCCGTCGCCGTCTACTTCCCGCCCGGCGGGCTCGGTTCGCTGATGCTGCTGACCAGCGTCGGCGTGCTCGAATCGAGCGACCGCAAGGAGGAAGCCTTCGCCTTCGTCCGCTCGCTGCTCTCCGACGACTCGCAGTCCTTCTTCACCTCGAGCTCGAAGGAGTACCCGCTCGCCCGCGGCGCCGATCCCGATCCCTCGCTGACCGTCCCGATCGGGAAGATCCCCGCCTCCGACTCCAGCCTGGTCGACCTCAAGGAGCTGCAGGGGACGATCGAACTGATGAAAGAAGCCGGGGCGCTCTAGTGGGCGGGGCGCCCGGGGCGGCCTGATGACCGCGGCGCGGCGGGCGCCGATCTGGCTGCTCGGGGCGGGGCTGCTGATCGCCGCCGCGGCCGTCCTCCCCGCCACCTACCTCGTCGTCGTCATCGCCGGCGACCTTTCGGCGGCGCTGGAGGTCGCCTTCTCCACCCGCGCCCTGGAAACGCTGCTGCGCACCGCGGCGCTGACCGCTGCGGTCGTCGCCGCCTCGATCGCCATCGCCGTGCCGGTCGGCTGGCTGACGGTCCGCACCGACCTCCCCGGCCGCCGCCTCTGGGCGGTGCTCTGCACGCTGCCGCTGGTGATCCCGAGCTACGTCGGCGCCTACCTGCTGGTCGCGGCGCTGGGTCCGAACGGGATGCTGCAGGAGGCGCTCGGGGTCGATCGCCTGCCCTCGATCTACGGCTTCACCGGCGCCTGGCTGGTGCTGACCCTGTTCACCTTCCCGCTGCTGCTGATCCCGCTGCGGGCGACCCTGCGGCGGATCGACCCACAGCTCGAGGACGCCGCGCGGGCGATGGGACGCGGGCCGCTGGAGGTCTTCCGCACCGTCGTCCTGCCGCAGCTGCGCCCGGTGATCGCCGCCGGCTCGCTGCTCGTCGCCCTCTTCGTGATCAGCGACTTCGGCGCCGTCTCGATCCTCCGCTTCCACTCCTTCACCAGCGAAATCTACCTCGCCTACCAATCGAGCTTCGACCGCGTCGCCGCCGCCGCGCTCGGCGCCGTCCTCGTCGTCGCGATGGTCGCCCTGCTGCTCGTCAGCTCGCGAGTGCGCGGCTCGAAAGCGGTCCACCGGCTCGGCCCGGGGACGCTGCGCCCCACCCAGCCATACCGCCTCGGCCGCTGGCGCTGGCCGGCGCTCGCCTTCTGCTCGCTGATCGTCCTCGTCGCCTTCGTGCTCCCGGTCGGGGTGCTGATCTACTGGGCAAGCAAGGGGATCTCCACCGGCAGCACCTCGTGGAACACGATCGCGGCGCTGGGGGGCAACTCGCTGCTGATCGCAGTCTGGGCGGCGGCGATCGGGGCGATCGCGGCGCTGGTCGTCGCGGCGCTGGCGGTGCGCTACCCGTCGCGGGTGGCGCGGATCGTGGAGCGGCTCTCCCACGCCGGCTACGCCCTGCCCGGGATCCTCGTCGCCCTCGGCCTCGTCTTCTTCGCGACCCGGGCGGTGCCGGCGCTCTACCAGACGATCGCGCTGCTGGTCTTCGCGATGACGATCCACTACCTGCCGCTGGCGATCGGGCCGATCGCCAGCTCGCTGGTCCAGCTCTCTCCCCGGATCGAAGAGGCGGCGCGCGGGATGGGGCGCGGCCCGGCCGAGGTCTTCCGCACGATCACGATCCCGCTCGCCCGCGGCGGGATGATGGCCGGCGCCGCGCTGGTCTTCCTGCACGCGATGAAGGAGCTGACGGTGACCCTGATCCTCTCGCCGATCGGGTTCAAAACCCTGGCCACGGACATCTGGACCCAGACCACCTACGGCTTCTACGAGGCGAGCGCGATCCCGGCCCTGGTCCTGCTGGCGGTGGCGGCGATCCCCGTCTACCTGTTGAGCGAGCGGGGCGCGGCGGCGCCGTGATCGGGTGAGAGCCCTTCCCGGGCCGCGACTGGCGGTCGCGGCCGCCGTTGCCCTCGCCGCCGTCTCCCTCGCCCTGCCCTTCTTCCCCGTCTACGACCCCTGGGCCTGGCTGATCTGGGGGCGCGAATTGATGCAGGGCGGTCTCGAAACCGCGGCGGGGCCATCCTGGAAGCCGCTGCCGGTGCTGATCGACGCGCCGCTCTCGCTGCTCGGCGGCGCGGCGCCGAAGGCCTGGCTGCTGATCGCGCGGGCGGGCTGGATCTGCGCGCCGCTGCTGGCCGGGCTGCTGGCGGCACGGCTGAGCGGCGAGGGGACCGGGCGCTGGCGCTGGGCCGCGGCGGCGCTCGCGGCGGCCTCGGTGGCGCTGACCTGGGACTCGTTCACGCCGCCGCTGCGCCAGTTCACCGGCGGGCTCTCGGAGCCGCTGCTGGTCGCGCTGGCGCTGGGGGCGATCTGGGCGGCGCTCGACGAGCGGCCCGGCTGGGTGCTGGCCCTGGGGGCCGCGGCGGCGCTGCTGCGGCCCGAGGTCTGGCCCTTCCTCGCGGTCTGGGCCTGGCTTGCGACGCGCGAGCGGCCGCGCCTGCGGGCGGCCGCGATCGCCGTTGCGGTCCTGGTGCCGCTGGCCTGGTTCGTGCCCGACATCGTCGGCGCCGGCAACCCGCTGGAGGGCGGCGAAACGGCTCGCGCCGGCGGAATCGAGCCCTTCGACGCGGTCGAGGTGCTGGGACGGGCGCTGGCGGCGCCGCTGGCGGCGGCCTGGGCCGGGGTCGCGCTGCTGCTCTGGCGCGAACGCGGCGGGATCGACCGGCCGCTGGCGATCCTCCTCGCCGGTGCCGGTGCCTGGATCGGGCTGGTGGCGCTGATGGCGATCGGCGGCTTCGCCGGGCTCCCCCGCTTCCTCGCGCCGGCGACGGCGGTGGTCGCAGTTATCGGCGGCGCCGGCATCGCCCGCGCCGGCGCGTCCCTTCCCAGCCGGCCCGAGACCGGGCGCTCCGGAGCCGGAGCGCTTCGAATCCTGCTCACGGCAACGCTGCTCCTCGCCGTAGCCGGTTTCGGCTGGCGGCTCGGGCAGCTGCCCGGCGACCTCGAGGTGATCGAACGGCAAACCACCTCGATCGAGCACCTCTTCGACCTCGTCGACGAGACCGGCGGCGCGCAGCTGCTCGCCTGCCAGGACCGGGTCCGGATGACCCGCACTCGGGAGCAGACCGCGCTCGCCTGGAAGCTGGATCAGCCGATCGCCTCGGTCCCGGTCAAGCGCAGACCCCGCTACGGCATCGCCCTCTCCACCAAATCGCTGCCGAAGGGCGACGTCATCGCCCACAGCGGCCGCTGGCGCGCGACCCGGCTGCCCTGTCCCGCCGGCTACTCGACCTCGGCCAGCGGCCGGGCCATGGCCGGGGTCTCCGGCGCCGCGCGGTAAGGCTGCTCGTCGGACTCCTCGCGCTCGTGGTAGGCGCTGTCGGCGTTGACCGCCCAGACGTCGTGGCCGGCGCCGTCGCAGAGGTTCTCCACCGCCCGCATCGCGGTCAGCATCGAGTGATCCGAGTTGTTGTACCTGTGGAGGCCGTTGCGGCCGATCTGCTGCAGGTTGGCGAAGCCCTCGAGCCAGCCGCGGATGCGCTCGACCCGGCCGGCGTACTCGGCGTCGTAGATCGGGTAGGCCTTCGGAACCCGGATCACGTGGCCGCCGGCGACCCGGCCGGCCTCGACCAGCCCCAGGGCCGCCACCTCGCGCCGGCCGAGCTCGACCAGCTCCTCGTCGGTCGCGCACCAGAGCTCGTCGCCTTCGAAGCAGAAGTACTCGAGCCCGAGGCAGGAGCGGCGCGGGTCCGGGGTCATCCACGGGCTCCAGGCGCGGAAGTTCTGGATCCGGCCGACCTTCGCCGCCGGATCGTGGACGTAGACCCAGTTGTCGGGGAAGGGCGGCTCGCCCTCGACCTGCAGCGCGACGGTGAGGAAGTCGCGGTAGCGGAGGCCGGCGGCGGCGACCGTCACCTCGCGCGGCGGCGCCGGTTCGGCGACCCCGGCGGTGGTCCGCAGCGGAATCGAGGAGATCGCCGCCGCGACCTCGACCCGCTCGCCGCCGGCGCGGACCGCGGTCACCCGGCCGGCCTCGTGCTCGAGCCCTTCGACCGGCGCCGCGAGGCGGATCTCGCCGCCGCCTTGCTCGACTCGCCGCGCCATCTCCTCCCACATCTGCCCCGGCCCCAGCCGGGGATAGCGGAACTCCTCGATCAGGCTCTTCGGTGTCTCGCCGCGGACCGGCAGCGCTGAGCGCAGCGCCGACCAGATCGAGAGGTCGGCGATCCGCTGCGCCGCCCACTCGGCCCGCAGCTCTCCCGTCCCCACCCCCCAGACCTTTTCCGTGTAGGTCTTGAAGAAGAGCTCGAAGAGGCGGCGGCCGAAGCGGGCGCTGACCCAGTCCTCGTAGCTCTCCTCGGCCGGCGCCGGCCGCATCCGGGCCCGCGCGTAGGAGCCGAGACTGCGGGCCAGCTCGACCGGCCCGACCTTGGCGAAGACGTCGGCCGGCCGCAGCGGGTACTCGATGAAGCGCCCGCGCCAGTAGATGCGCGAGAGCCGCGGGCGGACCAGCAGCTCGTCGCCGAGCAGCTCCTCCCACAGCGCCTTCACTTCGGCGCTCTTGGTGAAGAAGCGGTGGCCGCCGAGGTCGAAGCGGTAGCCGTCGCGGGTCTCGGTCCGAGCCAGGCCGCCGACCTGGTCGCCGGCCTCGAAGACGAGCACGCGCAGACCGCGCTGGACGAGGCGATAGGCGGCGGTGAGGCCGGCGGGACCGGCTCCGAGCACGGCGATCGGCGCGGAGTCCGGGCTCTGGGCGGGCACCGTCATCAGGGCGGGAGATGGTATTAGGTAGGCCTAATGCCGGCCTCCCCCTCGGGCGCGCAGCAAGCCCGCGCGTCCGCGACAACCATCGGCGTCGTCGTCCCGGCGACCGACCGACCACCCACCCTGCAGCGCTGCCTCGCCGCCCTCGAGCGCGGCCACCGCAGGCCCGACCAGGTGGTCGTCCTCGAGGAGCCGCCGGGGATCGGGCCCGCGGCGGCGCGCAACCTCGGGGTCGCCGCCTGCGAGGCGGACCTGCTCGTCTTCGTCGACTCCGACGTCGAGGTGCACCCGGAGGCGCTGGCGCTGATCGAGCGCCGCTTCGAGGCCGACCTCGACCTGATCGCGCTGTTCGGTTCCTACGACGACGACCCCGGCGACCCGGGCCTCACCTCGCGCTACCGCAACCTCCTCCACCACCACGTCCACACCGAGGCGGCCGGCGAGGCCGAGACCTTCTGGGCCGGCCTCGGCGCCGTGCGGCGCGGCGAGTTCGAGCTGGTCGGCGGCTTCGACGCCGAGCGCTATCCCGAGGCCAGCATCGAGGACATCGAGCTGGGCATGCGCCTGCGGCGGCGCGGCGCGAAGATCGTCCTCGACCCCGGCATCCGCGGGCGCCACCTCAAGCGCTGGACCCCGCGCAGCATGGTCAGCACCGACTTCCGCCGGCGCGGCATCCCCTGGGCGCGGCTGCTGGTCGAGGAGGGAAGCGACAGCACCGCCCTCAACCTCGGCTGGCGCCGCCGACTCGCCGCCGCCGCCAGCGTTCTCCTGCTCGGCTCCCTGCTAGCCCGGCGCAAGCGCCTGGCGGCGGCGGCGCTGGCGGCGAACCTCGTCCTCGACCGCGACCTCTACGCCCTGCTCGCCCGCCGCGGCGGTGCCAGGCTGCTGGTCGCCGGGGTCGGGCTGCACCAGCTGCACCAGCTCGCGGCGGCGGCATCGGTTCCCGCCGCGATCGTCCTCGAGGCAGCCCAGGGACGGCGCCCGTGATCCGGCTGGGAGTCGCCGGCTGCGGCCGGATCGCAGAGCGCGGCTACGTGCCGGCGGCGCTGGCGGCCGAGGAGGTGGCGATCGACGCCTTCGCCGACCCGAATCGCGAGCGTCTCGACCGCTGCCTGGGTCTCTGGCAAGCGGGCGGCGGCGGGGCAAACGGGTACGCCGACCTGACCGACCTGCTGGCGGCGGAGACGATCGACCTGCTGGTCGTCGCCGCCCCGCTCGACCGCCACGTCGCCCTGGCCGAGGAGGCCGGTGCGGCGGGGGTGCGCTCGCTGATCGAGAAGCCCCCCGCTCCCGACCTGGCGGGAGCGCGGCGCCTGGCCGAGCTGGAGCCGGAGCCGCTCCTCGCCTTCAACCGCCGCTTCCTCCAAGGGGCAGAGCTGCAGGGCTCGATCCCCGCCGAGGGCTGGCTCGAGCTCGACCTCGAGCTGCGCTTCCGGCAGGGGGCCTGGAGGGCGCACGAAGTTCGCGACGAGGCGCTGCTCGACGCCGGCATCCACCTCGTCGACCTCGCCTGCCATCTCAGCAGCGCCGCCCCGATCGCCGTGCGCCACGCCGAGATCGCGCCGCAGCGCGCCTCGCTGGAGCTGGAGCTGAGCCGCGGCCGGGCCCGGATCGAGTGCGCCACCGACCGCGGCCACCGCGAGGCCGTGAGCGTTCGCGACCGCTCGGGCAAGCTGGTCGCGCGCTCGACCTGGGGCGGCTTGAGGAGCCGATTCGGCGGACTGACCGGGCGTCCCGACCCCCTGGCGGCCTCGCTGCAACGCCAATTGGAAGCGCTGCGCGATTCGGCGTTCGTCCTTTCCCCATCCATTCCGGGGAAAGGACGAACGCCGCTTGCCGGCGCCGCCGACGGGGTCAACGCAATGGCCGTCGTCGAGGCGGCACGACGCTCGGCGGAGCTGGGAGGAGCCGAGGTCACGGTCGATCCCGCTGCGGTGGTTCCGGCGTGATCGCCGTTCTGCAGTTCGACGCGGCCAGCGCCGCCCTGCTGGAGCGCCTCGGCGGCGAAGGACGCCTTCCCAACCTCGAAGCCCTGCGTGAGCGCGGCAGCCGCGTCGAGCTGGAGACGCCCGCCGAACACTTCCCCGCCAGCGCCTACCAGGACCTCTACCGCGGCGTCGAGGTCGGCGACCACGGGCTCTTCTACCCCTTCCAGTGGCGCGCCGGCGATCAGCGGATCCGGCTGGCCGGGACCTTCGGCGCCCCGCCGCCGATCTGGGACCGCCTCGGCGAGCACGGCCGCAGCACCCTGGCGATCGACCCCTACGAGTGCCACCGCCCGCAGCGGGCCGAGGGCGAGCTGGTCTGCGGCTGGGGGATGAGGGAGCGGGTCGTGCTCGAGCGCTGGTCGGTCCCCGACGGCGGCGACCGCGCGGCCCGCCGGCGGCATGGACGCCCGCCGGACGTGACCGAGGTCTTCGGCGCCCAGACCCCGCGCGAGCTGCGCCGCCTGCGCGAGCGCTTCCTCGCCGCCCCGTCGCGGGTCGCCGACCTGGCGATCGAGCGGCTGCGGGAGCGACCGTTCGACCTCGCCTGGATCGTCTTCGCCGCCCCCCACCTCGCCGGACACCGGCTCTGGGAAGTCCCGCCCTACATCGACGGCGAGGCGCTCGGCGACGGCGAGCGACAGCGGCTGGACGGAGCGATCGCCGCGGTCTACCAGGAGGTCGACGCCCAGCTCGGCCGCGTCCTCGAGGCGCTGCCCGACGACTGCGACGTGATCGTCTGCTCGGTCCTGGGGATGGACCGGAACACCAGCCGCGCCGACCTGCTGCCGGGAATGCTCTCGGCCGTTCTCGCCGGCGCCAGCCAATCCCGTGGTTCCTTTGTCCGCGATAGCAGGACAAAGGAACCACGGGACAGCGACGGCGGCGTCGACTCCGACTCGGGGGCGATCTGGCGGCTGCGCGGGGCGCTCTCCGGGCGGCTGCGCGCTTCGATCGCCGCGGCGATGCCGGACCGGCTGGCGCTGGAGCTGACCGCGCGGCTGGAGCTGCGCGGAGTCGACTGGTCGACCACCCGCGCCTTCGCCCACCCCGCCGACAACCAGGGCTACGTCTGCTTCAACCGCGCCGGCCGCGAGCGCGACGGGATCGTCGGCGACGATGAGGCGGCGGAGCTGGTCGAGCAGATCCGCGAGGGCCTGCTCGACTTCCGCAACCCCGACGGCGAGCCGACGGTGATCGCTATCGACGAGGTGGGCGAGCGCTGGCAGGGCGCGGCAGCCGACCGCCTGCCCGATCTCGCGGTCCGCTGGCGCCCGACCTCCTCGGTCGCGCTCGGCGCCGTCCACTCCCCCCGCTTCGGCAGCGTCGAGCGCCAGGGCTACGGCAGCGGCCGCACCGGCAACCACACCGACGGCGACGCCTGGGCGATCCTCGCCCCCCGGGCGGGTCGCGCCCGCGACCTCGGCCGTCCCGCCCGAATCACCGACATCCCGGCCACCGTCGCCGCCCTCAACGGCGTCCCGCTCGACGGCCTCAGCGGCGAGCCGCTGATCGAGCGCTGAGGACCCCGCCGAGCGTCGCGAACTGGGCGGCGCCGACGAGCACCCCGGGCGCAAGGCCGGCGGAGAGACCGGCACGAAGGAGGCCTGCGTAGAACCCGACGGAGCCGCGGCGGCGGTCCGGTCCGGCGCTGCGGTAGCGGGCGGCGCCCTGGCCGTAGCGGTGCTGCTGGCGCAGGAAGCCGCCCACGCTCATCCCGCTCTGGTGGACGACCGCCGCCGCGTTGACGCACCGCATCGCCACCCCTTCGCGCGAGGCCCGCTCTCCCCAGTCCCGATCCTCCCCCGCCGCGCCCGGGAAAGACTCGTCGAACGGGAGCCGCTCGAGCCGCGGTCGCCTTGCGGCCATGTTGGCGGTGACGGCAAAGCCCGGTGAGGCAGTGCCCGCCTCCGCCGCCTGATCCTGGAGGTAGCCGACGATCGACTCCCACGCCCTATCCGCTGCGGTGGCTCCTTCCTCCATCGAGACGGGACCGCTGGTCGCTTCGGTTTCCCCGGCCAGGATCGGCGCCGCCAGAGCCTCCGCCCAGCCCGCCACCGGAGCGCAGTCGTCGTCGGTGAAGCAGACGACGTCGCCCCGCGCTCGCCGCACGCCCTCGTTGCGCGCCCAGGCCGGCCCACGCCCCGCGCGGTCCTCGACCACCACGATCTCCACCGGCACCGATTGCTCCTCCAGTGCCGCCCGGCATCGCTGCAGCAGCTCGGGGCGGTCGCGGGTGGGCACGACCACCGAGATTCGCGGGCCGTCCTCCTCCATCAACCTTCGACCGCGTCGAAGACCGCCTGCCGGGGATCGCTCGAATCGCTCTCCTCGATCGCCGCCGCGACCCTGGCGACCGCCTCCCTACCCGAGCGCTCGCCCAGCTCGGCGATCCCAGCCGCTTCGACGATCGGCAGCGACTGTCGCCGCGCCGCCCGCGCCGGCTCGGCGAGGTAGGCGACAGTGGTCGAATCCTCGGTCGCGCGGCGCGCGTTGGCGCCGACCTGCGCCAGCGTCCAGCGCCCCTCGGGCCCGGCTGCGTCGAGGCAGACGACGCGCAGCTCGTAGCCGCCCGGCTCGCCCACCCGGCGCGCCTCTCCGCGGGATTCGGCGCAGGCCCGCTTTCCCGCGTCCGCTTCCGCCCCGCTCAGCGGCGCGCTGACGTAGACGTTGAGCCGCGCCCCCTCGGCCGCCCCACCCTCGCCGCAGCCTCCCGCCGCGAGGGCAAGCAGGACGGCGAGCAACGAGACCGCAGGGGCCCACCTAGCCAAAGAAGACCTCGGCCTCTTCGTAGAGCGAGCGCGGCACCGTCTTCAGCTCGGCGGTGGCCTCCTGGAGGGAGACGAGCTCGATCTCGGTCCCGCGCAGCGCCGCCATCGTCCCCCAGCGCCCGCCGTGGGCGGCGTCGATCGCGTGCAGCCCGAAGCGCGTCGCCAGCACCCGGTCGAAGGCCGTCGGGGTGCCGCCGCGCTGGACGTGGCCGAGGACGGTTGCCCGCGCCTCTTTGCCCGTCCGCCGCTCGATCTCACCCTCGAGCCAGTGCCCGATCCCGCCGAGGCGGGCGTGCCCGAAGGCGTCGACCTTTTCCTCGTCTGCCTGCGGCATCCCTCCGACCGGTTCGGCGCCCTCGGCGACGACGACGATCGGGGCGAACCGGCTGGCGAAGCGCCGGCCGACGAGCTCGCAGACCTTCTCCACGTCGAAGGGCTGCTCGGGGATGAGGATCACGTTGGCACCGCCGGCGAGCCCGGCGTGGAAGGCTATCCAGCCCGCGTGCCGGCCCATCACCTCGACGATCAGGACCCGGTGGTGGCTGTCGGCGGTGGTGTGGAGGCGGTCGATCGCCTCCATCGCGATGTTGACGGCGGTGTCGAAGCCGAAGGTGTAGTCGGTGGCGCCGAGGTCGTTGTCGATCGTCTTCGGCACCCCGACGATCGGGATCCCGGCCTCCGCGTTGAGGCGCGAGGCCGCCCCCAGGGTGTCCTCGCCGCCGATCGCGATCAGGCCGTCGACCCCGGCCGCGGCGAGGTTCTCCGCCACCCGCTCCGGGCCGCCCTCGGTCGCAAAAGGGTTGGTCCGCGACGAGCCGAGGATCGTTCCCCCGCGCGGCAGGATCCCGCGCACCTCCGGGACCCCGAGCGCACCCGCGTCGCCCTCCAGCGGTCCGCGCCAGCCGTCGCGGTAGCCGACGAACTCATGCCCGTAGATGCCGGCCCCTTTGCGAACGACCGCCCGGATGACCGCGTTGAGGCCGGGGCAGTCGCCGCCACCGGTGAGGACTCCGATCCGCATCGCCTTAGGTCTACCCGAATTCCGCCGCGGGCGGGCGGCCAAGGAGTAAGTTCGTGAGACCCGAGCGAGGAGAAGAGATGAGCGACGCACCGAATTTCCAGGCAGCGACCGAGGTCCAGCAGGCGATCTGGTCGGAGGGGGATTTCTCGATGGTCGCGAACCTCGTCGTCAAAGTCTCCGAGGACCTGGCCGAGGCGCTGCTGATCGTCCCCGGCGAGCGCGTCCTCGACGTCGCCTGCGGCAGCGGCAACGGCGCCCTGGCGGCGGCTCGCCGCGCCTGGGGGAACACCGTCGGCACCGACTTCGTGCCGGCGCTCCTGGAGCGCGGCCGCGAACGCGCCCGGGCCGAGCGTCTCGAGATCGAGTTCGTCGAGGCCGACGCCCAGGGCCTGCCCTTCGACGACGCCAGCTTCGACGTGACGACTTCGATCTTCGGCGTGATGTTCGCCCCCGACCAGGCGCAGGCCGCCGCCGAGCTGCTGCGGGTGACCAGGCCGGGCGGGCGCATCGGCCTCTCGAGCTGGTGCCCGGACGGGGGCCTGCAGGACTTCTTCGCGGCCATCGTCAAGCACACCGGCGGGCCGCCGCCGGGCTTCACCCCACCGGTGCTCTGGGGGTCAGAGGACCACGTCCGGGAGCTGCTCGGCGACTCCGTCGCCGATCTGCGGGCCGAACGCCGGAAAGCGCGGCAGGCATTCCGCAGCGCCGACCACTACATCGACTTCTTCCGCAGCTACTTCGGGCCGATCAAATCCGCCTACGACAAAGTCGGACCGGAGGGCGAACAGGCGCTCACCGACGACCTGAAAGCAGTCCTCGACGACCTCAGCGTCGGCGGCGACCGCGCGCTCGTGGTCGAGCCGGAATACCTCCAGGTAATCGCGACCCGGCGCTAGCTGCGGCTAAGCGTCGGACTTCTGCGGCTGCAGGACGCGAATCGCGGCGCCGATCAGCACCACGCCGAAGAAGACCATGCCGGCAACTCCGCCGCCCTGTCCGAAGGCGGCGTAGCCGATTACCATCAGGGCAATCGCGAGAAAGAGGCTGACGACCATTCCCATATCGCGCGGGATCCTATCCAGCGAGGGCGACGCGCGTCTCACTGAGGAAGGAGCCGACCGCATCGGCGGCGCCCTGGGCCGAACCGCCCTCGGCCGCGGCCCGCACCAGGCGGCTGCCGATGATCACCCCGTCGGCGATCCCCCCCACCTGCGCCGCCTGCTCCGGGGTGCCGATCCCGAAGCCGACGGCGACCGGGGTCCCGGCATCGGCCTTGGTCGCCTCGACCAGATCGGTCACCGCGGGCGGGATCTCGGCCCGCTCGCCGGTGGTGCCGACGGTGGAGACGACGTAGACGAAGCCGTGGGCGGCCTCGCAGATCCGCCTGCGGCGCTCGGCCGGCGTGGTCGGCGCCAGCAGGGGCGCCAGCGCCAGACCCTCCGCGGCCATCGCCTCGCGCACCTCGGCGGCCTCCTCCAGCGGCAGGTCGGGGACGATCGCCCCGGCCGCTCCGGCGGCGCGGATCAGCTTGGCGAACTCGGCGGCGCCGCCGTGGGCGAGGACCATGTTGGCGTAGGCCATGAAGACGATCGGCACCCGGTCGGCGACCGCGCGGCAGACCTCGAGCGCGGTCGCCAGGGTCGCCCCGGCTTCGAGCGCCGTGGTCGCCGCGGCGTGAATCGTCGGCCCGTCGGCCAAGGGGTCGGAGAACGGCACCCCGAGCTCGATCAGGTCGGCCCCCGAGTCGGCGTAGGCGGCGGCCACCGCCAGCCCGGTCTCGCGATCTGGATAGCCGGCCATCATGTACGGCATCAGCGCCGCCCTGCCCTCGGCCTTCGCCGAGGCGAAGGCCGCCGCGATCCGCTCCTCTCCGCTCAAGGCAGGATCTCTCCGGGCGGTTTCAGCCGGGCCGTCGCCTCGGCCATGTCCTTGTCGCCGCGCCCGGAGAGGCAGAGGACGTCGAAGCCGTCGGCCCCCGGGTTCTCCAGCAACCAGGCGATCGCGTGTGAGGACTCCAGGGCCGGGATGATCCCCTCCAGCCGCGAGAGCTCCTGGAAGGCGGCCAGCGCCTGCTCGTCGGTGGCCGCGACGTAGCTGGCACGGCCGCTGTCGCGCAGCTGCGCGTGCTCGGGGCCGACGCCCGGGTAGTCGAGCCCGGCCGAGATCGAATGCGCCTCGAGGATCTGCCCCTCCTCGTCGGCGATCACCGCCGAAAGCGAGCCGTGCAGCACCCCTTTTACGCCTCCCTGCAGGGAGGCGCCGTGGCGCTGGGTATCGAGTCCCTCGCCGGCGGCCTCGACCCCGACCAGCGCCACCTCGGAGTCGTCGACGAAGGGGGTGAAGATGCCGATCGAGTTCGAGCCGCCGCCGACGCAGGCGATCACCCGCGCCGGCAGACCGCCCTCCGCCACCAGCGCCTGCTCACGCGCCTCCTCGCCGATCACCCGCTGCAGGTCGCGGACCAGCGCCGGATAGGGCGCCGGCCCGACCGCGGAGCCGATCACGTAGTGGGTGGTGGCGACGTTGGCGACCCAGTCGCGGATCGCGGCGCTGACCGCCTCCTTCAGGGTCCGCGCACCGGCCTCGACCGGCGCCACCTCGGCCCCCAGCAGCTTCATCCGCTCGACGTTGGGCGCCTGGCGGCGGATGTCCTCGGTCCCCATGTAGACGACGCATTCGAGCCCGAGCAGGGCGCAGGCGGTGGCGGTCGC
>Ga0157380_10000556_pt1 | contig 22954 bp, 19 predicted proteins | sample S35metaG_FD_119757 | JGI IMG/M metagenome (GOLD analysis project Ga0157380, IMG submission 119757) | Switchgrass rhizosphere microbial communities from Kellogg Biological Station, Michigan, USA - S3-5 metaG | ecosystem: Host-associated > Plants > Roots > Rhizosphere > Soil | place: USA...
AAATTGTGCTAAAGGTGTTTGCACCCAGGCACACGGGCTAAGGATTACCGGTAAAGCGCTTACCTCACCTTTTTCCTGTCTTGATAATGTGTTCTGAACCTCTATATTCCAAATGTATTCTGTGGTTAAAAAATGTGCACTAATCAGCATTAATACAATATGAGCAGCATGAAGCTTATTCTTAATTTCATCATCCCATTGTAGGCCGGGCTCCAAAAGTCCGTCCTCCCAAATTTCAATCTGCTTGTCACTAATAGTAAGAACCTTTAACTGGGTGAGCAAATCGTTCATCAATTCGGTATCCTTGCTTGAATAAGAGATGAATATTTTTACTTTACTGTCCTTATGCGCATTAAGTGTTTTGGTATCTTCCATTGCAGCAGCCTGGCATTTACATAAATTTAATTTTTTTTAGGTTGCTAGCCGTGTCTTATTTCAGAGTTAGGTGTTAGCCATGGGACTCAGCGTTTTACTGCTGTATGCCGACTCCACCCCACGCACAAGGCCAGGAAATGAGACTATGCTTGCAAGGGTTATTGCCTGGAGATTAGAGTAGGCAAAAGCATTTTAGCTTAAACCGTTCACAGAACCGTAGGTCGTATTTTCCCACTGCTCAATGGAATTACAAAACGCAAATGCGTGCGACGCAACGAAGTTTAATAGTAGCAATGCAGCTCAGTACAAAAAAAAGCCCGGCGCATTTAAGCACCGGGCTCCGCCATCATTTGCAATTATCACTTCACTAAGTTTTTTTGCGGTTGTTCCACCTCGCTATTGCGGAAGACCACTACTCCATCAAACACATCTACCAATACGGGATGTGATTTATCAATATCCCCTGCCAGTATTTTTTTACTTAAGGCATTCACCACATCTTTTTGTATGAGGCGCTTTAACGGCCTTGCACCAAACTGGGGATCGAAACCATTTTCAGCAAGATAATCAACCAGGTAATCGGAGAACTGCAATTGTATACCACTTTGCGCTACAAGGTTTTTCAAACCTTCCAACTGTATGCGGATAATTCCACGTATCTCGTTCTTCATCAGTGGTTGGAAGAGAATGATTTCATCCACGCGGTTTAAAAATTCCGGACGAATAGTTTCACGCAAGCGAACCATCACCTGCCGTTTTGTTTTCTCCACCACTTCTTCTTTATTGCGTTCGGTTACATCTTCAAAATTTCCCTGGATAATATCGCTGCCCATGTTGGAGGTCATGATGATGATCGTATTTTTAAAATTCACCGTACGGCCTTTATTGTCCGTAAGGCGACCATCATCCAATACCTGCAACATGATGTTCCAAACATCAGGATGTGCTTTTTCAATTTCATCCAGCAATACTACCTGGTAGGGTTTGCGGCGCACGGCTTCGGTAAGCTGGCCACCTTCATCATAACCAACATAACCGGGAGGGGCACCAACCAAACGACTGACACTGTGTTTTTCCTGGTACTCACTCATATCAATACGCGTAAGCATGTGCTCGTCATCAAAAAGATAATCGGCAAGTGCCTTTGCTAATTCTGTTTTACCCACACCCGTTGTACCTAAAAATATAAACGAACCAATCGGACGTTTTGGATCCTGTAATCCTGCCCTGCTGCGACGTACTGCATCGGCAACAGCGGTGATGGCTTCATCCTGCCCTACCACACGCTGGTGCAATTCCTCTTCAAGATTTAATAATTTTTCTCTTTCACCCTGTAGCATTTTACTAACCGGTATGCCGGTTGCCTTTGCGACATTTTCTGCAATATCTTCTGCATCCACTTCTTCTTTCATCAACCGTTTGCTGTGTTCACTAAGCTGACTAAGTTGAATAGTAGATTCATGAATTCCCTGCTCTACTGCTTTAATTTTTCCATACCTGATTTCGGCAACCTTTCCATAGTCACCTTCACGTTCGGCTTTTTCTGCTGCCAGTTTCAGGTTTTCAATTTCGGCTTTACCATTTTGTATTTTTTCTACAATCTCTTTTTCTTCCTGCCACTTGGCTTTGAATGTATCACGCTCCACGGCAAGGTTGGCTATGGTAGTATTAAGGTCTTTTAATTTTTCATCGTCATTCTCCCGCTTGATGGCCTCACGTTCTATTTCCAGTTGCCTGATTCTTCTTTCCAGTTCATCCAGTTCTTCCGGCATTGAATTCATTTCCAGGCGAAGTTTGGCTGCGCTTTCATCAATAAGATCAATAGCCTTATCAGGAAGAAAACGATCGGTGATATAGCGAACAGAAAGTTGCACTGCAGCAATAATAGCTTCGTCTTTTATACGCACATGGTGGTGTGTTTCATAGCGGTCTTTTAAGCCACGCAAAATAGAAATTGCATCTTCTTCATTAGGTTCTTCCACCATCACCTTTTGAAAGCGACGTTCGAGTGCCTTGTCCTTTTCAAAAAATTTCTGGTACTCGCTAAGTGTAGTTGCACCAATAGCTCTCAACTCACCACGAGCCAGGGCAGGTTTTAAAATATTGGCCGCATCCATAGCGCCTTCGCCACCACCGGCACCAACAAGCGTATGAATTTCATCGATAAAAAGAATGATGTCTCCATCGCTGGAAGTCACTTCTTTTATCACGCCTTTCAAACGTTCTTCAAACTCACCCTTGTATTTGGCGCCTGCAATCAGTTGCCCCATATCCAACGCAAAAATCGTTTTTGATTTAAGGTTCTCCGGCACATCTCCATTTACAATACGATGGGCCAGGCCTTCAGCAATAGCTGTTTTACCTACACCTGGCTCACCGACAAGTATTGGGTTGTTTTTAGACCGGCGGGATAAAATGTGCAGTGTACGGCGAATTTCTTCGTCCCGACCGATAACGGGATCTAATTTTCCCTGGCGGGCCATCTCATTTAAATTCTTTGCGTATTTATTGAGGGCATTGAATTGTGTTTCCTGGGTTTGCGAGCTAATGGTAGATCCTTTGCGAAGTTCTTTGATAGCAGCAATCAAGCCGCTTTCGGAAAGGCCTTGTTGTTTTAATAATTTTGCCGTGTTATCACCACCTTCCAATAACGACAACATAAGGTGCTCTGGGGTGATAAATTCATCTCCGAATCCCTTCAGCAAAGACCCGGCACGCAGAATTACATTATTTACATCGCGACCTACATTTTGGGCTGGTTCACCACTCTTCACCTGGGGCAGCTTAGCCATTTGCTGGTCAAGCTTTTGCTCCAACAGCTGTACGTTAACTGCATTTTTTTTCAAAAGGTAGTCAACGGGAGAATCATCCTGTTGCAACAACGCTTTCAACAGGTGTTCGGTTTCTATATTGCTGTTTTGGTTGTTAAAGGCGATTTGTTGGGCGCCTTGTATCACCTCCGCAGCTTTTATTGTAAAATTGGACAAATTCATATATTAATCTTTATCTTTTTCTTTAGCGATTTTAATATAAGTTCACAAATAAGATTCCACACTTCATTAAACGTAACTATGTCATACAAACTTGTTTATGGCTGCCTCAAATTCAGTACTGCTGTGCTTTTCATGCTATTATTACAGTCCGGTTCGGCACAAAATTTAAGTGGGCTGGACGATGTACAAGCGCAAAAACAGAAAGAGGCAAAAACAGATATCGTGATAACGGTTGCCAATAAAGACACCATAATTTACAATAAAGACACAAAATTATTTTCTGCCTTAAGAGGACAGGCACCTATTGGGGCAAGCAGCGAATGGCTTACGGCAGCGCTGGTTATGACGCAGGTAGATGAAGGAAAGATTTCATTGGACGATAAAGTAAGCCATTACATACCCCTCTTCTCAACATACGCAAAAAATTATATCACTATCCGACAATGCCTTTCACATTTTACCGGCATTCAATCAGAAACGCCGAAGCTGAAAAAAATGTTTGAGAAAAAAAAGATTGAATCATTGGAAGAACAGGTAAACGAGTTTGCTAAAAAACATATACAAACAAACGCGGGTGAGGAATTTCGTTACAGCAATATAGGCCTAAGCATTGCCGGTAGAATATTGGAGATAGTGACCAAGAAAAAATTTGATATGCTGGCGCAACAAAAATTGTTTCGGCCAATGGGTATGCGCCAGACAACTTTTACTTCTTTGACAGGCAGTGCACTTGATCCGTCAAATGGGGCCCGTTCCACTGCAAATGACCTAATACGTTTTATGACGATGTTATTAAATAATGGCAGCTACAAAGGATTACGCATTCTTAGCGAAGCCTCTGTAAAAGAATTAAAAACTATACAAACTACATCCGATCAAATTAAATATGCTTCTGATGAAGCAAACGGTTTTCAATATGCGCTTGGCTCATGGGCCCCGGAGGAAAATGGAAAACAAGCTACAGTGTTAATGGCTCCGAGTTTAGGTGGCACCTTACCAGTAATAGATTTTTGCAGGGGTTATGCCTTCGTGTATTTTTTAAAGGAGTTGAATGACGATCAAAAAGTAAATGCCTACACCGATATTAAGGCTGTGCTGGATGAAAAGTTCGCTTGTAAATAAATTTAACCTCTTCTGATTTAGCTATTGTAGACTGAACCATTTTAGGAGCTAGTTATCTTTTTTGACAAACACGACCCTGCTCCTGTCGTTTTTGTAAATCGTTTCAAAATAGCTGGTAATTTCTTCTTTTTCTTTAGCGGAAAATCTTCCGGCATATTGATCCCTCACCCGTAAGAAGTAAAGTTTATTATTTACAAATTTTACGCTGCTCGCATATATACCGTATTTTGTTTTGAGTGAAACATCCTTCGGTATTGCTTCCAGTGAATAGCCCTCTGGAATATCAAATTCTACCGTGTCCACATCACGATATTCATAATCAAATACATAATCATATATCCTTTCTTCGTCAGGAATTCGGGTAAAAATTCTGTTTAATAAGTTTGGATAAACAAATAACCTTTTGCCACTAACAGTTGCGTAATCGCTAACGTAAATATGCAGTTGTTCATCAATCTGCGGCAACCTGCTTTTTTCTTCTTTGTAGTTAAACGCAGTTATATCATAAGTTGAAAGATCGAGTTGTTCGTTCAAAACTTTCTTCACTTCATCCTTCGATAAAGAATTCAACATGCCATGAAGGTCATCTTGCTGCATACCTGAATAAAGAGTATTTACTTTAACATCAAGCGCACCATCTGTTTTTATTGTACCCTTTATAGAACGAATCTGTAAATTTTCTTTGATGCCGTATCTTGGAGTAGATACCACTTTCCCTCCATCTTCATCAATCAATAAAGCAGTACGATTTCCTGTAAAGTCACCCATATATCCCGTGGTCATTGTTTGGCTGGTACATTCCAACCAAGTAGAATCTTTTTGGCCAGGCACACAAAGTATAACATGATTAAATTGGCTGGAAGGAAAATCAGCCATCAACTGGTGATTTCTTATATCATTTCCTGCACTTACCAAAGTATAAAATGATTTTATGCCAGCAGCTTTTAATAAACTGTACATGTAATTCGTAAGGGCTTTACAATCGCCATAACCTCTTTTGGAAACATATGCTGCCTCAAAGGGTTGCCAACCACCAATGCCTAGTTGTATACTAATGTACCGGGTGTTTTGTTGGAGAAATGTATAAAGGACTTTTATTTTTTCCCGTTCATCGGAAATATTTGCAGTCAATTGTTTCACTTTTGCTACAACTTCATCAGGAAGTTTATCACGGTCTTTATTGAGGACTAATTGAAATTTTCCAAACTCTTTCCATGTATTCATGTTGCCCTTATAACCTTCCACTTCAAAATCAGACGCAGCAAGGTAGACCGCCGTGGTAAGGTCTCTCCACCTGGGAGAAGCAACTGGCTTTTTGATAGCAACCATATTTTTAACCTGCCATTCTAAAATCTTTTTACTTTTTGTGCTACTGGCTAAGGGTTCCTCTTTGTAATTAAAGGCTTTTGAACGCACTTTATACCCTTCGGGAGAAATCAATATAAAATGACTGCTTTGTACAGAAAGATTTTCAAACTCCTGCGGTATCCAGGAAGGCATGAATAGAGTGTTATTAAATTTTACCTCCATTTCATACTCGACTGTGTAAGGATACACGCTATAATAAAAGTTGTGAGTTTTTACACGATTGTCATCAAACACGCTGTTTTCACTTACTCCACTGGCATCCTGTATTTCCTTGTTTTTTAATTTTTTGACTAGTTTTCCCTGGGAATCATATAGAGAACCCTCGATAGAACGAATGTTTATAAGCTTATCATAAGACTGCGAGAATTGAGCATATTTATCGCCAGCCTCATTTAGGATAGTTAGTGCATATTTCTGGTATAATACTGTTTCTCCGCTATTGATGATTTCAAAACGCAGTTCTTCCGTTCTTTTTACTGCGTTGGCATTTTTTAATAACTCTTTTGGAATGGTGGCAATGGCATAATCAGGATCACTACAAAAAGCATTAAATACTAAAAAGCAACTAACAAAACTCAAAAAATACCTGGTCATAATTATTTTTTCTTTTTAAACACTATCTGTTCGCTTTGCTTTTTTACAATAAGATTGAAGAACTCTCTCAGCATTTCATATTCATCCGGTGAGTAAAAAGTTCTGTCAATCTTAACTCTTGAACGTAGTGAGATAATATTATCAGATTTGGCAATAGCATATTCAAAAACTCCTTCATTCTGTTCGTTTAACCTAACCTTAATTTGCTTTGGCAATTCTTCTACTTCGAAACCCGTTGGAACATAAATAGTAGCTACAATGGTTTCATCAAAAGTGTAAGGCATTTCAACGGGATAACGCCGCTCTGCTGACTTAAAAGGATTTTCTTTTTGTGCTTCTCCAAATAAAGGATTGAGGTATACAATGTCATCGTCGCCTGGATCGACAGTAAATTGATACTTCAGGCTAAGCGGCAAATCATACACTTCAAGTGAGTCAATTTTTGTTGACTGCGTTTTTACGTCAAAGCCAAAAGACTTTTGAACTGTTTTGAAATAAGCTTCTTCTCCCTCTTCCTTTATTTTATTTCTCAGGTTGTACGATTCATAGTTGCCTAATTGCTGCATCATGCTTCCGGCCCATTTTCCTTTGTCATTAATCAAAATATATGCGGTTACTTTTCTTTCTTTCAAAGAATCAGGGGAAAGATCAAGTGCGGGAGAAGTCTCACTAATAATTCGTGCCCAACCATTATAACATTCAAAAGGCATCAAGCCAAAACCTAGTCTTGATCGTGAAGCGTCGAGGTTATAAGTTTTATTGTCTATAGTTGCCTGGCAGGCTACATAGTTAAACCTGTTCATAACAGGATAAAGTTCATAAGTGTATCCGTGCTCCCGTGTACTCAATATTATTGGATCGGCTTTTATGCCTTCATGTCTTAATATAGCAGCCAACAATAAATTAAGGTCAGCGACATTACCTTTTTTTGTTTTTAATACATTCTTCAACGTTTGCGAAGTATAAAGTGCGTTATGGTCTGTGCAAACAAAATTATCACGTACATATGCGTATAATTTTTTGGCTTTTTCTAATTGGGTTGAAGTATTTACCAATATGGGCTGCAGGTCGTCTCTCATCCACCCATTATTAGTACTTAATTGTTTTCCGAAGTCTTCGTCTTCCAGCATCTCTTTTGTTGCTTGTGGCCACGAATTCATTATTTGGCGATAGGTTAAGGGGTAGCGATATTCAGAAAGTTGAAATTCAATCCTGGCGACATGATTTCTCAATGTAGAAGTAAAGCTTTCTTCTTTTAATTCAGGCACATCTTTCATTACCCATCTATAGTCCGTAACCTTGGAAGTAATATCAGTATGTTCAGTTGCTCCTGCACCCCGTGCATCGCTTATCGTAAAATTGAGAGTTCTTTCTTTTTTTTCATTAACGAGATAGGGATGATAACCCTGGGTTAAAAATAAATAGCCAAAAAAATCAGGGATTGAAAGTTGGTATTCGCTCCAAAGCCTTGGAGAAGAACCCTGGAAAGACCATGGTTCAAGATTAAATAAAAAATCAGATGTGGTTGTATACTCAATATCAATGATAGCTCCCTCTTTGATATTGGGTAGGGTGAATTTTTTGATAATATGGTTTTTATCCAGCTTGTCTGTAAAAACTGCAGATTTTTCCATTTTGGTTTCAACTATTTTACCATCTTGTAAATTATAAGTTAATGCCTTTACAGAAATTAGTTTTTCCTCTGTCTCACCGTTTGAATAAAGGGATAGTTCCACATCGCCCTCGTGGTAACCACTTTTATTTAAAATATGCACCCGTTTACGCCGATTAAATTCAAAACCAAACCAACCGTTTTTATTGGCAATTATTCTTGATGCTCCAACATCGCCGAGTATTACGGCACCTGCCCCACTATCAACTGAGTAAATTTTCTTCTCAAGGTCTGCTTGCGTAATCTTTGTAAACTTAAATTCCGGAGATTTTTGTGCTTGCGCCGCATGACACAGCACAATTAAAAGGAAAGTCGGGAGAAGCGTTCTCATAGTTTGGTTTTGGTACGCCAATATCTAAATATTTTTTAAAAGATGAAAGCAGTTTACAGTTTTATTATTATTTGAAAGTCTTTTTCTAAAACAAATCGAATCCCATAAGGCTTTGCACTTAATTAAATCGATAAGTTCATTTTAAGTCTACCAAGATTAACGTTTGGAAGTCCTTCCTTTTTTTCAAACTTTGCGTCAATGGAAGCCACGGAAAAATACACCGGCATTGTGAAGCAACTAAGCGCTGCTTATGGCTTTGATTATTGTGGCATTGCAAAATCACAAGTGCTTGATGAGGATGCCCGTCGGCTTGAAGTTTGGCTAAGGTCAGGCATGCATGGCGGCATGCAGTATATGGAAAATTATTTTGACCTGCGTATTGATCCCTCGAAACTAGTACCGGGTGCAAAGTCTGTAATAACCTTACTAAAAAATTATTACCCGGAAAAAACAGAAAACAAGGAAGGCCTGCAAATTTCAAAATATGCTTTGGGCACCGACTATCATACTGTAATAAAAAGTAGTCTTAAAAAAATGATTGTCGCGTTGCAGGAGCAAATAGGAGAATTTGGCGGTCGGGGGTTTGTTGACTCAGCACCCGTATTGGAACGAACCTGGGCTGAAAAAAGCGGATTAGGCTGGATTGGAAAAAATGGAAATCTAATTACCAAGGGTTCTGGCTCTTTCTTTTTTATTGCTACACTTATTGTGGATGTCGAATTCCTCTATGATGATCCTTTTGCAAAAGATTTTTGTGGTAGTTGCCAGCGATGCATAGAAGCTTGTCCAACAGAAGCTATTTTACCCAACAAAGTTGTGAATGGCAGCAAATGCATTTCTTATTTTACCATTGAATTAAAAGATGAAATCATTCCGGAAGAAATGAAAGGAAAATTTCAAAACTGGATGTTCGGCTGCGATATATGCCAGGATGTTTGTCCATGGAATCGCTTTAGTAAACCTCACAATGAAACACAATTTGCACCAATACCGGAACTTTTTAATCTATCAACCAAGGAATGGGAAGAATTAAGCGAAGAAATGTTTAAAAAAATTTTCAAACATTCTCCGCTTTCCCGTGCAAAACATACAGGCATTAAACGAAATATAAAATTTTTAAAAGCTTAGACCCGCTTTTAAAGAAAATCTTCTAAAGGTATAGTCATAATCTTCTTCTGCGTTATTGCCTCCATATCGAAAATCAAAAATCATCATTTCATTGACTCTTTTTTCATGCAGTTCTTTTTGTGAATACCCAAAGCTTAGATTGGCAAATAACTTATTTATAGAAATCTTATAGCCTATACCAATATCAACGTAACTGCCATTGTCATAATCACTTTTAGACCATGTATTTCCTTTGTCGGTTTTTACCCACGGTATATTAATTCCCAGGTCGGCATAAACAAACGGTGTTTGCTTCTTTGAGAAGATATCTTTTCTCAGGTCGATGAATAAAGGCACCGTTCTTTCCCAATAATAATCAAGACCAATCCCAATACCCGCTGAGTAAGTTTTATATGATACTCCATTTATAGTTTGCAACTGTAGGGCATCATCTGTTGCACCCCATGCTATACCAACTTGATTTAGAGAAGTGAATGAGGGCTTTATCGTTTTCTGACCGACACACACAAATTGAAAAAGTATAAAAACGTGAACCCAAAAAATATTCTTTTTCATGGTTTTATTTTGCAATGGTGATCTTACTTAAAAAGCGAATATTGTTTAGATCTGAATAATCATATTGGTATAATCCATCCTTTGCAACAACCAACGCCACCCCTCCTAAGGTTATCACATCAGAAGTTTCTATGGTCTCTATTCTTTTTATTAGTTTAAGATTAGAAACATCTTCTGCATCGTATATTTTTAAACCACTGGTGCCATCGCAGAGAAACAAAGTATTTCCGTCTTTTGACAAGCCATGAGGATTTGTCATAGAATAAACTTTCACCAGGGTTGGATTACCGAGGCCGTTTAATTTCAATATATCCAGTTCATTGTTAAAACCGGCGCAGGCACTGCCTGAACGAAGAGTAACATAAGCATAATTATCATCGGCAATTACGGGATCGCAAGATCTTACATGATTGAACTGACCATCCTGAACAGGATTATCAGGATTGCACAAACTGTAAATAAACATTCCTGTTTGAGATCCTACAAACAACCTGTTCAGGAAAGGATATATAGTTTCAATACCCCAGCCCATATTTTTCTTATTGCTATACACCGGATCAACAGTATTGGAAATATTAAATACCTGCAAATCACTATTCCCTACAGTATATAATCTTTCATTTACAATTGTAAACCTCGCCATAGAGCCGCCGACGCCGTAAGGAGAGGCGGATGCGACTTTACCACCTGCATCCATCGAAAAAGACATAAACACTTCCGCATTTTTTGCCCAACCTCCCATATCCATTTTTTCAGAAACAGTTGTGTCTCTTTTTTCCCAGCTTGCAATTACGCTGAGACTGTCCCGTCTAAAACCATAATAATACCTGTCCGGAAAAACTCCTTCAACTATTTTTTTCAATACCACATTTTTTGGATTGGTTATATCGATAGCAACTAGGTCAGTGTAGAGGTCAGCGTACAAGGTGTTGCCTTTAACGGCAATATCTACATTACCAGGAATATTGATAAATGTTACATTCTGTGGCTGCGCAGGATTGGAATTATCAATTATATGGATGCCTTTGTCTACTTCATTTAAAAAAATATAATTGCCTTTGACAAAAATCTTTCCGGGACGTTCTACAGGTTGCGCAGTATTGCTTTTGATATTGGCTCTAACTTCAGCAGCGGTTCTGTACACAGGTTTGTAAAAAGTATATGTGTACGTGTGTAGGATGGAATCTTTCAGGCAACCATGGAGTAAAAAAACAGAACAACTGAAAAGGATAGCAACGGCAGAAGTAAATATCTTTCTCATAAATGATGTTTATATCATCCGTTGACAAGCAATTTTTCTAAAGCGTTGCGCCGTTTTCTATTTTCCCAAAAAAATAAACTCCGTTATCAACCCGTAAGAAAACAAATGCCTGTCAGATGATTCTTTGATAACTAGTGAATGGGAATAACTCACCCTTGGGCCTACACTGAATAAAAGCTTTTTACTAAGGGGAAATGAATATTCAAGACCCAGTTCCGAAAATAAATGGGTTTTATTAAAGGCTGATTCATCCTGGTAATAAACCTGGGAAATAGAACTATACAACAAGGCATTTGTTTCTACCAATTGTTGTAACGAAAGGCCTAAATGAAAATCAAGCGGTATCTTATTTAACAGCTGGACATCGAATGACAAAGGCAATGAAATAAAATGAAACTTATTATGATAGTCACTAAAATTACTTCCTGAATTTGCATAGAAGCTACTGACGCTTTTATTTTGATCTACCACAGTATCACTCATTATATTTTGCCCAACCTCCATTTGCGTACTGTAAAAATTATATTGTAACCCCGTAGACAAAAATGACCGTTTACTGATTTGTTTTTTTACAAGAATTCCTATTAAAAAAGAAGTGGATTTTTCTTGACTGGATGGAGGCCGATAAGCTGCCGCTGGTACATTAGAGCTAGCCTGGCTAAAATTTGAACTTCGATCTGGTGTGAAAAAATTTGTGGCTTCAAGGGACTTTGCTCCGCCATTAAAAAGTCCAACTCCATTGTTTACACCTGAACGGCCTAGGCCCGCAGCAATTGAAAATTTCCATTTTTTACTAAAATTATTTTTGTTTTTAGCAATGTCTTTTTGCACAGATAAACTATCTTTTTCATTAGCTTTTAAATCAGAAGCAGTTTTAATGATTGTATCCTCATTCTTTGGTTGATTTTGTTCTACGTGTTTATTAACAATGGTATCGTGAGAAACAGATTCATCATTTATAATTTTATTGCCTGGCTCCGCATTTATTTTTTGTTTTCCGGGCTTTTGAATGCCGTCAGCAGTATTATTTGTTGTCGCTAACCTTTTTGGCTTTTTGTTTAAAATCAGGCCTTTCGAAGAAACATTAACTGTATTTGCTGTTTGATTTTTTTGATTGCGTCTATTATTAACATGCTCTTTTTTATTCTTCTTTTTCGTTACAATTGGCAAAAGCTCTTTTTTAGTTGCCTCAAAAATATTTTCATTTTCCTGAAAATTTTTCGATGTTATTGTTGTTTGTTCTTCCTCTTCTTTAGTAGAAGCCTTTGTTTTTTGAATATCGTTTACTGTCGAAGTATTTTTAACTGTCGAAGTATTTTCCTTCGTATCGTCGTTTTGTTTTTTATTTATTACAGCTATAAAATTATCGTTGCCTTTAATGCCGGACAAGAACCACACTCCACCACCGATCAATAATACAGTTAAAGGCAGCCAAAAAAAGAACCTCCGGCGATCCCTTTTTTTGCGTATCTGCTCTTCTACCTTTTCCCAAACAGGTTCGGAAGGAGTTAAAGACAACTCTTCCATCTTTTGTTTCACCTGTTTTTCAAAATTTTGTTCTTGCATACCTTTCAGTTTTAGAATCACTGTTTTTATTTTCTATCCAGGTAATCAGCAAAGCCCTGGCCCTTGCATATTGCGAACGGGATGTGCCTTCGTGTATGCCTAATATTCCTCCTATTTCTCTATGGGTATAACCTTCAACAGCATGAAGGTTAAAGATGGTTTGATAACCGGTAGGCAATTGCCGTATCAATTCCGACAATTCTTTGGCGCTCATACGAACTTCAGGGTGATCTTCTCCTACTGCATGCAACTGGTCGTCTGTAAATAATAGTTCGGTTTGGTAACGACTATGTTTTTTTAAATAATTGATGGCAGTATTAACCATAATTTTCCTTATCCAACCGCCTAACTCGCCTTCAAACTTATATTGTTGCAAATTTTTAAACACCTTTACAAACCCTTCCTGTAGCACGTCTTCAGCATCTGCAATAGACTTAGTGTACCGGTAACAGATGCCCAGCATAGAGCCTGCAAAAAGATTATATAATTCTTTTTGGGCAGCAGCTTTGCCTTTTAAGCATTCTTTTACAAGCTGGTGATCATCCATTAAACAGTTATTAGGTTTATTGACAACGGCAAAAGAGAAAGCGTTGCAGCAATTCAGAAAAATGTCGTTCTAAAGCGGTATTATTTTTCTACTTCCTTTTTTATATTAATAAGGCCTTGTTCCATCATAGCGCCATAATTATTCTCGTAAAAAAGGCTGCCAAATTTTTCCCATGGATACCAGGATGTCTTAAAATCCATAAACCATTGAAGTGTAGCCGGGTCTATATTATTTGAACGCATCAGATGCCAACCCATATTCAAGGTTTTTTTACCTGCCTGCTTCCATTGAATTGATAAGAGTGAATCTTTTTCTGAGATAACTTTCACGTCTATCCTGGAAAGCATCTCATTTTGCTCTCCATTTATAAAGGATGGATGCCAACGCAACCATTCACTTTTATTTTTCACCAGTGAGAAAATGCTGTCTTTTTCGGGCCTGATGGTAATGACTTTGGTTAGCCGTATGTGAGATGGAATAAATAAAGAAATTCCGGTAAGAATACTGAACAAAATAAGAACGCTGATAAAGGCAAGTTTTATTAATCGCACATCAAAATATTTATTCCCAACGAAATACTTTCGCGGTTAGCATATAAATGATGACACCCCAAACCAACAGTACCAGGATTTGCGGCCAACAGGAAGTCAAAGAAGCCCCTTCAAAGGCTACGTTACGCACAGCATCATTAAAAGCCGTTAATGGCAAAAATTTAATTATGGGTTGCAGGAAGGCCGGTAATGCCGTCTTTGGAAAAAAAGTTCCGGATAAAAAATATTGCGGAAACATAAAAAGGTTGGCATAGATAGGAATTACATTTTGATTTTTAGAAACGCTACTAATAAAAAAGCCAAACCCAAAAAATACCAAAAGTGCAATAAAACTAAGAATGAGCATATTCAGGAACGTAATCCAACCTTCTGCAAGATGAAAACCATAAAGTAAGTGCCCAAAGCTTATTAACACCACAACCGTCATTAAATTAAAAATAACCTTTGCTATACTTTCCCCCAGTATGATGTATTGCTTTTTAATTGGGGTAGAGTACATTCTTTTTAATACCAATGTTTCTCTTAGCGAGTAAAATAAAAAAGCGATGCCAAACACGGCGGACCCAATCAACGAAAAACCAATCATACCAGGCAGAAAGAAATCAATGGTTTTATAGGCCCGTTCATGATAACTAACCGACTCAGTAATTGTAGCAAAAGGTTTTATACCAGGATGTAATAGTTGATCCATCTCATTCAACACTGTTTTAAGTACAGATTGCAACAGGGGAACATCTTTCTTACTCGCAGTGGATGTTCGCAATTGAATTTTATAGGTTGTTTCCGGATTGCTTTTTACCGGAATAATATTTATGATGGCGGTAATGCGGCCTTTTTTCAATTCATCTTCATTATTCTTTTTTTTGTTGTCACTAAAATGGAGAATAGGAAGTTGTTTTATTCTTTGGAAAATAATATTGCTTGTGTCAATGCCCTTTTCAAAAGCAACATCAATTGAAGGAGAGCTATTACCGCCCAGTGACCCAAAAATCCAGATTAATACAATGGGAAAAAATAAACTAAAGAAAATCGACTGTGGACTTTTGAATGTGGCAATGAGGCTGGCTTTAGTAAGCGCCAGCATGGCTCTAAACTGATTATATTTTTGTGACATGCAACTATCTCTCGTGAGACGTCAAACGTGAAACGTAAAACGGCGAGGCCGCTAAAATAAGATAACTATGAAAATAAATGTTTTTTGTCTTTCATTTCGGGTTTTACTAGTCAACGAATGAAGAATTCAAAAGGCATTCGTGCCTGTGCGGACCCGGAAATTTCTTTTATACGTACCAGTTCTTTAAATACCCTATAATTTTCTTCTCCCAGCTGCTCTTTAATTTTAGATCCGGCATCGTTAGTTGAAGATGATTTATTTAATAAGCGCTCCAGCCAGCCCGATGTTTCAGGATACTCTCTCAACCGGAAATCTTTTGTCTTGGCTAATTTTGCGGCAGCGTTAACGGCATCCTGCAAGGTTCCGATCTTATCCACTAAACCAATTTGCAGGGCATCGTCGCCACTCCAGACGCGTCCCTGGGCAATGCTATCAACATACACCTTGGTTTTTTTACGTCCCTCCGCTACTCTTTGTTTAAATTGATCGTAAATCCGATCTACACTATTTTGGAAAAACTTTTTTTCTGTTTCGCTTAGCGGCCGATATACAGCTCCTGCATCTGCATATTCTGCCGTCTTTACACCATCGAAAGTGACGCCCAGCTTATTCTTGAAAAAGTTTTGCATATTAGGCAAAAGACCAAAGACGCCGATAGAACCCGTTATGGTATTAGGGCTTGCAAAAATGCTGTCGGCGCCAGCAGCAATATAGTAACCACCAGAAGCCGCTACATCGCCAAAACTTACCACCACCGGTTTATCTTTTTTTGCCAATGAAAGTTCCCTCCAAATATTTTCACTCGCCAACGCACTGCCACCACCGGAATTAATGCGAAGTACTATTGCCTTAATTGACTTATCCAGCCTTGCTTTGCGTATGATTTTACGGTATTTCTCCCCGCCAATGTTATCGTTACTCCCGTCACCATCAACTATATCGCCCTGGGCATATACCAGGGCAATCTTGTCTTTTCCACTTACTTTATAGTCTGCAGCATCGACATACTTGCCTATTGAAACAAAACTGAGTTTATCATACTTCGCTATTCCCAATCTTTTTTTTATTTCATCTTTCACTTCATCATCATATTTCAATCCATCCACCAGTTTATGATGTAAGGCATCTTGTGGCGTTTGTATCGCACCGGTATTTGCTAATAAGTGCAGTGTGGCCGTATCAATTTTTCTTTCTTCTGAAACTTTAATTAAAAAATAGTTGTACAGATCACTAAGCCAAACTGTCGTCTGCAATTTGTTTTCGGGGGTCATCTTATCTGTGCGAAAAGGCTCTGTGGCACTTTTAAATTTTCCGGCATAAAATATTTGCGGCTGAATTTCTAATTTGTCCAAAGTGCCCTTCAAAAAGGCCAGGTCTACATTAAACCCCGACCAATCCATAGCTCCCGCCGGGTTTAGATACACTTTGTCTGCGGACATGCCAACTGAATACATCCCTTGCGTAATTAAATCAGAATGAGCAATTACCCATTTTTTTGATGTTTTGAAATCTTTAATTGCTAACCTTAACTCGTTACTTGATGACTGGCCATTTGCATTTCCGTTTCCTGTTATGTAGATGCCGGCAATTTTATTGTCATTTTTTGCATGTTGTATCAACCGCAACACGTCATATAAACCGGGAGCACCTTCGTGACCGCTGGTGAGTTCATCGATCGGATCATTTTCTAGCTGTTCGTTAAAGCGCTGGTTTAGATCAAGCACCAACACAGATTTATTGGCTATATCAGGCTTATCCTTAGAGGTTAAACCACTTACAGCACCTGCCAAAATAAGAAAGCCGATAAAGCAAAAAACGAAAAGGGCTAAAAGGGTGGCAAAAAATATTTTAAAGAAAGTTCTCATACTAAGTATTTATAGATTACTCAAAAATAAAAGATATTTGGTGCAGATGATTTTACAATTATGAATGTAGCTTATTTGCTGACAGGCGGAAATACTGGTAACCGGCTACAATATTTGAATAAAGCAGTAGCAGAAATAAAGAAACACTGCGGAACCATTTTGTCAAAGTCGTCTGTTTATGAAACTGCTGCATGGGGCATAAAAGAACAAAATAGTTTTTTAAACCAGGCTTTAAAATTGTCAACTGTGCTTTTTCCCCAGGAATTGCTGGATTGCCTGCTTCAAATTGAAGAAAATTTGGGCAGAATAAGGATAGAAAAATACGGACCCCGCATCATTGATATAGATATTCTCCTGTTTAATGATGATGTGATTGATGCAAGAAATCTAAAAATTCCTCATCCTGAACTTTCTAACCGCCGTTTTGCGTTGCAATGTCTTAATGATGTTGCACCCGATATAGTTCATCCTGTATCTAAAAAAACTATCGCGCAAATTTTAAAAGAATGTACCGATCCTCTTCGCGTGGATAAGTTCGAATAACCTCTTAGGGAGTTTTCCTTTTTTATTCCTTTATTTGTTGCCCCGCCACGCAGACGATGAAGTATAATTTTATAACTATTGAGGGAAATATTGGAGCTGGTAAAACCACGCTGGCTCACCTTTTATCCAGGCATTACAATGCCCGGTTGATACTGGAAGCTTTTGCTGACAACCCGTTTCTCCCTAAGTTTTATGAAAATCCGCAGCAGTTCGCCTTTCCGCTCGAGTTATTTTTTATGGCAGAACGCTTCAAACAGCTAAAAGACCTTATTCAGCAAAAAGACCTTTTTCAGAATCTTACGATATCGGATTATCTATTTACAAAATGCCTGTTGTTTGCAAAAATTAATTTACCCGACGACGAGTTTAGATTATACCAGCGTTTATTTGATATCATGCACCAGCAGGTGACCCAACCCGATATTGTGCTTTATTTACATTCACCGGTAAATAAATTACAGCAGAATATTCGGAAAAGAAACCGGCCCTATGAGCAAAAAATAAAAGATGATTATTTATTCAGCATCCAGGAAACTTATACCCACTACATAAAGCAACATAATATAAAAACAATTTTCATTGATGCCTCCAATGCTGATTTTCTTGGAAACGAAAACCATTTAAAAGTTGTGATGGATATTTTGGAAAAAGACTATGACCATGGTCAGCATTATTTCAACCTGCCATAAAAACAAACCTGATCTTTCTTTAAGAAATTATTTACCAATTACTCCTGCGATTCCGAGACTGTGCATAAAATGATAATTAGAAGTAGTAGTGGTAACAGGTATGCGGTATTGCGTATTGACAAAAACGTGTGCCTCATCAAACAGGTTCAGTTTTAACCCAAGACCTAATGGTATTAAAGCACCATAATAACTGCCATATTTACTTATACCTGCACCAACGGAAGCAAAGGGAGTAAGCCAATATTTATCCGAAAGCAATTTAATATTAAGCGAAACATCTCCTTCCAATAGCAGTTTGCTCTCAACAGAATTTTCACTACCTACAGCATAATCAACAAAAGAACCACCAAGTGTTGTTGCCAAATCAAGATGGTTATTCAGTCCTTTAAAATAAGAAACTGCGATACCCGTTTCCATTTCTTTGAATTTAGCTTTTTGCTTATTTGCTAAAACGCTGGACAGGGTGCTTTCCCGAATGCGTTGTGGAGTAGTATAATCGTTAAAAAGAAAGCTAATTCCTAAGGCCGGTTTACGTATGTATGAGGGTGTATTATTGTCCTGGGAAAAAATGGATGTTATGAACGAAAAGGAAAATAGCAGGAATAAAATTTTCTTCATAAAAGGCAATTTGGTTTATAAGCAAAACGTAATACTACTAATAAATATAATTAGACTTTTGGTTTCTTTTTCCCCAAAACTTCCACCTTTACCCTTGCGAGTCCACTTTTTATATAACCAAGTTTGCCGGCAGCCGATTTTGTGAGATCCACAAGCCGGTTATTTTTAGCGTGCAACCTGTCGTTTACCTGTAAAATTATTTTCTTATCATTTTTTAAATTGGTCACCCTGATCCAGGTTCCAAGTGGCAGCACATTGCAGGCTGCCGTATTTCCGGAATGGGAATAAGCGGCGCCTGTAGCCGTTTGCCTTCCTGTAAATTTATCAGCATAATAACTGGCAACGCCATAATATACTATAGAAGAATCACCTTTTTTATTCAGCTCTGTTTGGTGGGTAACTTTGGCTTTACTCATGCTTTTAGGCTGCCCGGTAGCATAAAACGATAGTGACAGCATACTAATAAAACTTGCCAATAAGAAACGATTCATAGGCTATAAATTTTTGTTTGCAAAAAATTTGTCCTTTAACCTTTTATCATCTCCATACACGTCTTCATAAAATACTAACTCGTCATCTTTTGTATCGCAAGTAAAATACCGGATAAACAATGGAATACGTTTTCGTACCGGAATTACATGTTTTTCTTTAAGCGTTAACCACTTCGTCAGAGTATCTGACGAAAGAGTTTTTTTACTAAATGCACTATCATTCCTTAAAATAAAATAAGCAAGTGAATCCCAATTCTGCACTCTCACACAGCCATGGCTTAGTGCCCTGGTTTTATTGCTGAATAAATAACGTTGGTTGGTATCATGCAGGTAAACAAAATACTTATTGCTGAAATTAAACTTCATTACGCCTAACGCGTTGTCATCACCACTTCCCTGTACTACTTTGTAAGGTATTCCTGTTTTATACTTGGTCCAATCTACAAAATACGGGTCTACAACATTTCCTTTATAATCAATAAGACTAAATCCCTTTTTTAGTGTATAGCCAGGATCCTTTTTCAGACCAGGCAAAATTTCTTTTTTTATAATACTTTCGGGTATGGTCCATTGCGGATAGGTAATCATGTCTGTTATAGACGATGTTAAAGTAGGCGTATGGCTTTGCGGTTTGCCTACAACCACTTTAGATTTTAACCGCACGGTGTCATCTTCCTTCAAATACATGTAATACTCCGGGATGTTTACCCATATATATTGGGGAGGAAGTTTTGCAGGTAGCTGCTTATAGCGATCCATGGTTATGGCTATGCGAATAAATTTTTCAGTATCGGTTTGATTCAACCTGGATATAATGGAGGAGGATAACTTCCCGTCCTGTTTAAGACCGGTTCGTTTTTGATATTTTTTTATTGCCTTTGCCAATTTCAAAGAATCACTTGTGATTACACTATCAATACTAATCGAATCTTCAATCAAACGTTTTAGCGCAAGCTCTTTTAGATTGATACTATCCTTTGGATCTAAATAAGTGTACTGCCGAAAATCGGCTATGATCAAAAAATGCTTTAATGCATTTTTTAGATTTTGATACCCGCTATGTGAGGGCTCCAGTTCAGACGTAAAGTTATAAATGCTGCTATTTTTAAATGCCTGCAGCTGATGCCTGTAAAAACTATCTGTAAGTATCGAATCTTTTCTTACAGAGGTTGTATCCCGCAGAATACGTCCATTTCTCAAATCTTTAGTTACCTGGATAAAAGCATCACTCAAATAAAGTTCTGTTTTTGCCCAAAGTGAAGCATCAAGTTTATCTTGTTTTGCGGCTGTGTCAATTATCAATCTATGCCGGAGATCAGACAATTCGGACTTATAATAATCTTTGGCAAATAGGCCATAATAACAAGCACTGTCTATCAAAAGATATAAAGAATCTGTATACGCTTTCCAGCTACCATTCCCTGTCCAAATAGGCTCATAATCATTTTGATCATAAATGGATTTAATCGACAACGCATTTTTTAGAGGGGGTAAATCCTTACTGGTTGGGTCCCTGATAAGATCATTCAAAGATTCCTTAATAATATCCCGGGCTGTTTTATTGATTTCCGCAGGTTTTTCTACAATTTCCTTTTCGTTTAAACGCTTATGGTCTTTGCAGGAAAGAAGAATGAAACTTAAAACATAAATGAGGATGGTTATACGCTGCATGAATGTCGTCAAGATATTAAATTTCTTGTTTTTAATAGGATACTTAAACGCTAAAATCGGCAATCAAGATAGTGATTTTATTGTTTCGGTGTATTAAGGCCGCTATAGTACTGAAAGAGGACTGTACGAAATTGAAAATTATAGAAGGTACCCGGCAAATGGATCGTATCTTTTTACGAAAAATTACGAGTATTCTTAAATAGATATTAGTACTTATTGAAATTTCGATGTCTTTTCCGACGACGTAATATCACCATTACTTCGAAATTGAATTTGAAGATTTGTTATCCATTCATTACAACCTTTTTGATATAAATATTCGTTCACATCATGGATAACTTTTAGCACATCATTGTATTTTCCCTCGAGCACAGTAGCAAAAGGTCCAACTTCATACTTAATTCCAGACGCTTGGATAACCGTGATGGCTTCGTCTACCCATTCATAAGGATGTTTGTCCTGAACTATGGGAACAATTTGGATGGAGGCATTAATGATAAAGGAATGCATAAAATCAAAGAATTATTTTACCCTGGAAATTTTCCCTTCCAGCAACATTAAGTCTGCCAAAACAAAAGCTGTAATAGCTTCTAATACGGGTGGCACCCGAAGTGCAATACATAAATCGTGTCTTCCCTTAACTGAAAACGTTTCGACAGACCCAGTCTCCCAATTTAGAGTTTCCTGTTCTTTTGGTGTGGAAGAAGTAGGTTTTATAACTATTCGAAATACCAGGTCATTACCGTTTGTTATCCCCCCAACAATACCGCCTGCATTGTTTGTTTCTGTTTTTCCTTCACCATCCAGGATGGAATCGTTGTGCTCTACACCAAACATTTTTGCTGCTAAAAATCCTGCACCAAATTCAACACCTTTAACTGCTGGAATAGAAAATGCCGCATGCGCAATATTAGATTCAACCGAGTCAAAAAAAGGTTCACCCAATCCAATCGGTAATCCTTTCACTGTGCATTCCACAATACCACCAATCGAATCTTTTGCCTCGATTGCTTTTTGCAATCCCCTTTCAAGGTCTTGCTCTCCACCTATTTCTAAAATGGTGGCAACAACCGAAATATTTTGTAACAGTTTTTTTGCAACCACTCCTGCCGCCACTAAGCACACAGTTAACCTCCCGCTAAAATGCCCACCGCCCCTATAATCTTCAAAGCCGCCAAACTTTTTGTGTGCTACAAAATCAGCATGCCCCGGTCGTGGAAATGCTCTTTGTTTTTCATAATCACCAGACCTTGTATTGTTATTTTCAAACATGATCATTAAGGGAGCACCGGTAGTTTTATTTTGAAATATGCCACTTTTAAAAATTGGTGCGTCTGTCTCTTGTCTTGGAGTTGTACCTTTTTGTGTTCCTCCTTTTCTACGTTCGATATCTGTTGTAAAATCGGCTTCGGATAATTCAATTCCTGCAGGACATCCGTCAATAATAATACCGACAGCGGGACCGTGCGATTCTCCAAATATGCTAATGCGGAATAAACGACCAAATGAGTTCATATTATTTGTTATCGGTTAACGAAACTTTAGCTCCTAGTGATTGAATATGATCCCAAAATTGAGGATAAGATTTATCTACTGCATCGGCTCCTGCTATCACAAGCTCTTTATCTGCCTTTAAACCTGCTACCGCTGTTGCCATGGCGATTCTATGATCGTTGTGAGACGAAACTTCTCCTCCCTTTACCTGGGAATTTCCTTCTATCAACATTAAATCATCCTGTAATTTTATTTGAACACCCATCCTGCCAAATTCCTGTTGTAAGCTAAGGGCACGATTGCTTTCTTTATGAGTAAGACGGTTGGTCCCTTCAATCACTGTTGTTCCGTCGCAGTAAGAAGCAAGGGCTACTAATGGGGGAAATAAATCCGGACAATCAAGGGC
>Ga0157380_10000557_pt1 | contig 22909 bp, 25 predicted proteins | sample S35metaG_FD_119757 | JGI IMG/M metagenome (GOLD analysis project Ga0157380, IMG submission 119757) | Switchgrass rhizosphere microbial communities from Kellogg Biological Station, Michigan, USA - S3-5 metaG | ecosystem: Host-associated > Plants > Roots > Rhizosphere > Soil | place: USA...
TGGCTGCGCTGGACGCTGCCGCGTTTCCGGTACGACCAGTTGATGTCATTCGGGTGGAAGGTGCTTTTGCCGCTGGCGACGGTGAACCTGCTCGCCACGGCCGCGGGGGTGCTGTACTTTGGCCTCTGATGCCCTGCTCTTCTACGTGTTTGCCGCCGTCACCGTCATCGGTTCCCTGGTGGTGGTATCGCAGCGAAACCCGGTCTACAGCCTGCTGTCGCTGGTCGGCGCATTCTTCGGCCTCTGCGGCCTCTATGTGCTGCTCGAAGCGCCGTTCCTCGCGGTGGTGCAGATCATCGTCTATGCCGGCGCGATCATGGTGCTGTTCCTGTTCGTCGTGATGGTGCTGAACGTCCCGCGCGAAGACGCGGCGGAGTGGGATCGCGCGCATCCGCTCTATCGGCCGATGGCCGTCCGCGTCGGCGGCGCGCTGGCAGTGTTGCTCGCGCTCGAGTTCGGCTGGGCGCTGTCGAAGACCTCCGGCATGTCGATCGGAGTCGCCGACGGCAAGCCCGCTGTGTCCTCGGTCGGCGAGCTGGGACGCATCCTCTTCACCGATTACATGTTCGCGTTCGAAGTCACGTCGATCCTGATCATCGCGGCGATGGTCGGCGCGGTCGTGATCGCGCGCAAGAGGGACGAGTAGCCATGCCGATCGGCCATTACCTGGTGCTGTCCGGCCTGCTGTTCTCCATCGGCGCGGCCGGCGTATTCCTGCGCCGCAACCTCATCACGCTGCTGATGTCGGTCGAGATCATGCTGAACGCCGTCAACCTGACGTTCGTGGCGTTCGGCCGGCAGTTCGGCGAAGTCGATGGCCAGATCATCACATTCTTCGTCATGACCGTCGCCGCCGCCGAGGCAGCGGTGGGTCTCGCGCTCGTGATTGGCCTGTTCCGCCATCGCGAATCGCTCAATCCCGAAGCGTTCACGACGCTGAAATGGTGATCCGGTGTTAGCGCTCATCCCACTCCTCCCGTTCGGCGGCTTCCTCGTCAACGCCTTCCTCGGAAAACGCCTGCCGAAATCGATCTCCGGGGGCCTCGCCACCGCGGTGATGGCCTTCTCGTTCGCGATCGCCGTGATGCAGGTGCTGGCGCTGGCCGGCATGCCGCCCGAGAGCCGCCAGATCGTCCAGACGCTCTTCAACTGGATCAGCGTCGGCGACTTCTCGCTCGATCTGTCGCTCCGGCTCGACGCGCTGTCGGCGGTGATGATCCTCGTCATTACCGGCATCGGCTCGCTGATCCACCTCTACTCGACCTCGTATATGCACGAGGAGACGGATCCCGAGTTCGCACGCTACTTCTCGTACCTGAACCTGTTCTGCTTCTTCATGCTGATGCTGGTGCTCGGCTCGAACGTCCTCGTGATGTTCGTCGGCTGGGAAGGCGTCGGGCTGTGCTCGTATCTTCTGATCGGTTACTACTACGAGAAGAAGTCGGCATCGGATGCGGCGAACAAGGCATTCATCGTTAACCGCGTCGGCGACTTCGCGTTCATCCTCGGCGCGTTGATGCTGCTGGTGGCGCCGGTGCTGCCCGGCGGCGAGGCGATCGGCTCGCTCGACTTCGTGACCATCGCCCTCAAGGTCAAGGAGATTCCTGCCGAAGCGGCCTTCGGCGGTTTATCGCTGCTGACGCTGCTCCTCTTCATTGGCGCAACCGGCAAGTCGGCGCAAATCCCGCTGTATGTGTGGTTGCCCGATGCGATGGAAGGTCCGACCCCGGTGTCGGCCCTGATCCATGCCGCGACGATGGTCACGGCGGGCGTCTACATGATCGGCAGAAACGCGGTGCTCTTCGAGCATGCGCCGATTACGCTCTCGATCGTCGCCGCGATTGGCGCAGCGACGGCGCTTTTCGCCGGCACGATCGGCCTCGTCCAGAACGACATCAAGCGCGTGCTCGCGTATTCGACAGTGTCGCAGCTGGGCTACATGTTCCTGGCGATGGGCGTCGGCGCCTTTGGCGCCGGCATCTTCCACCTCTACACGCACGCGTTCTTCAAGGCCTGCCTGTTCCTGGGATCGGGTGCGGTGATCCATGCGCTTCACGGCGAGCAGGACATCCGCAAGATGGGCGGCTTGAAGAAACACATCCCGATCACCTACTGGACGTTCGTGATCGCGTCCCTGGCGATCGCCGGCGTGCCGCTGCTCGCGGGATTTTTCTCGAAGGACGAAATCCTCTTCGAGACCTTTCTGCACGGCAATCGCGTGCTGTGGGGGATGGGCATCCTCACCTCGCTCCTCACCGCCACGTATATGTTCCGCTTAGTGCACCTTACTTTTCATGGTGAGGAGCGTTTTGCCGGTGCAGCGGTGCATCATGAACCCGACAGTGCAGGGGTGCATGGCTCGCACGCAGCTGTGCACAGTGCACAAGGCACCCATGCACCCATGCACGCCCACGATCACGGTGCACCCTTGCACCCGCACGATGCCCCCTGGCCGATGGCGACCGCGCTTGTCGTTCTGGCAGTTGGATCCATTCTCGCGGGCTATGTTGGCATCCCGCACGCGCTCGGCGGCCACAACAACCTTGGTGCCTGGCTGGAACCCGCGTTCCAGGCGACCAACTGCGGCGCCCCGGTGACGACCGGCGCGCTGGCCGGCCTGGCAATCGAAAACTGCGCGCCTGGCGAAGGCGGCGAGGCCGGCGAACATGCCGGTCTCGAGATCACGCTGATGGCCGTGTCGTCGCTCGTCGCGCTCGCGGGCATCGGACTCGCGACGTTTCTCTGGTTGAAGCGCAAGGAGATTCCGGCACGCCTCGCGGCGCAGTATCCGGGTGTGCACCGATTGCTGCTGAACAAGTACTACGTTGACGAGGTGTACGACGCCACCATCGTCCAGCCGATCAAGGTCGTGTCGACCGAGGGTTTGTGGCGCGGCTTCGACGTCAAGATTGTTGACGGCGCCGTCAACGGCGCCGGGTATTTCGTGAGCGGCCTGAGCGTCGTGCTTCGCCTGTTGCAGAACGGGTCGGTCAAGACTTATGCGGCGTCGATGTTCGTCGGCGCGGTCGCGGTGCTGGCCTTCTACTTGTGGAGATAGCGAACAACGTGCCTGGCCTGCTGACCCTCGCTATCACCCTGCCCATCATCGGGGCCGTGCTGTTGATGTTCGTCCCGAACCGCGACGGTTCGAAGGACGGGCTCGTCCGCTACTTCGCGCTCGGCGTGTCGCTCGCCACCTTCGCGGTCACGCTGGTGCTGTGGGCCGGATTTGACGCCGCGAGCGCCGAACCGTTCCAGTTTGTCGAACGCGCGTCGTGGATCGCCGCGTTCAAGATCGAGTACTACGTCGGCATCGACGGCCTCAGCCTGATGCTGCTGGTGTTGACCGGCTTCCTGACGCCGATTGCGCTCCTGTCGGGGTGGGAAAGCATCGAGAAGAAGGTCAAAGAGTTCTCGATCTTCATGCTGCTGCTGGAGGCGTCGATGGTCGGCGTGTTCTCGGCCCTCGACATCTTCCTCTTCTACGTGTTCTGGGACTTCGTCCTGATTCCGATGTACTTCCTGATCGGCATCTGGGGCTACGACCAGCGCATTTACGCCGCGGTGAAGTTCATCCTCTACACCATGGCCGGCAGCGTGCTGATGCTCGTCGCGATCATCGGCCTGGCGTGGATGCACCAGACCGCGACCGGCGACTACAGCTTTGATCTGCTGAAGCTCTACGAGCTGCAGATTCCCACCGACACGCAGTACTGGCTGTTTCTCGCGTTCACGATCGCGTTCATCATCAAGGTGCCGCTGTTCCCGTTCCACACGTGGCTGCCCGATGCGCACGTGCAGGCGCCGACGCCAGGCTCGGTGATCCTGGCCGGCGTGATGCTGAAGATGGGCGGTTACGGATTGATCCGGCTGGCCTTCCCGCTGTTCCCGGAAGCGGCGTGGTTGTTTGCGCCGCTACTGGCGACGCTCTCGGTGATCGCCATCGTCTACGGCGCGCTCGTCGCGATGGTGCAGCCGGACATGAAGAAGCTGGTCGCCTATTCGTCGGTGAGCCACATGGGCTTTGTCGTCCTCGGCATCGCTGCGTTCAACATCCAGGGCGTGCAGGGCGCCTCCTACCAGATGCTGGCGCACGGCGTCAGCACGGGCGCGCTCTTCTGTCTCGTCGGCATGCTGTCGGATCGCCGTCACACCCGCCTCATCAGCGAGTTCGGCGGCTTGAAGAGCCTGATGCCGCGTTTTACGGCCGTGGCCCTCATCATCACGCTCTCGTCGATAGGACTTCCGGGCATGAACGGCTTCATCGGTGAATTCCTGATCATGTTCGGCGCGTTCCGGTGGGATTCGCGCTTCGTCGTGATCGCCGCGCTCGGCGTAATTCTCTCGGCGGTCTACATGTTGTGGATGTTCCAGCGCGTCTTCTACGGCAAGGTCACCAACGACCACAACAAGGGCCTGTCCGACCTGTCGTTCCGCGAATGGGCCATCGTCGGCCCATTGGCCGCCGTCGCCATCGGCATGGGCGTCGTGCCGAACGTGTTCCTCAAGCCGATGGAGCCGGCCGTGCAACGGCTTGTCGATCGCGTGCAGTCGAGGAAGCCGGTTGTTGATATTCGGGCTGGCGCCGTGTTGCCGCCGTCGATGAAGCCAAAGACGAGAATTCCTGGCACTCCAAGACCCAAGACCCAGCACCCAACACCTCAAGTGATGCGTGTTTCTGAGGAGCCTGTCCTCCGTAGCCTTGGCGAAGGAGCGCGATGATCAGCGGTCAATTCGACGCCGTCATCCCGATGCTCTGCGTGACGCTGGCGGGCCTCGTCGTGCTGCTCGCGGAGGCGTTCCGCAGTCGCGGCGAGCGCATGCCGCTCGGCGGCCTGGCGGTCATCGGCCTCGTCGGCGCGGGCATCGCATCGATCCTGTTGTGGGACAGCAACGCCGAAAGCTTCGGCGTGGTCTCCGCGGACAACTTCGGCCTGTTCGTCAACCTGGTGCTGGTGGTTGTCGGCATCCTGACCGTCGTGTTCTCATCGCAGACGATCGAACGCGATCGCCTGCCAGCCGGCGAGTACTACGCGATCATGCTCTTCGCCGTCGCCGGCATGATGCTGATGGCGCAGGCGATGGACCTGCTGGTCATCTTCCTGGCGCTCGAGACGATGTCGATTTCCGTCTACATCCTGACCGGCATGCGCCGCGATTTGCAGCAGAGCACCGAGGCGGCATTCAAGTATTTCCTGCTCGGCGCCTTTGCGAGCTCGTTCTTCCTCTACGGCATCGCGTTCATCTACGGCGCCACGCAAACGACCAATATCGACCTGATCTCGACCGAGATTGCCAAGCAGTCGATGAGCGAAAACCCGATGATCTTCCTCGGCATCGGACTGCTCATCATCGGCTTCGCATTCAAGATTGCGGCGGTGCCCTTCCATATGTGGTCGCCGGACGCCTACGAAGGCGCGCCCACCGTGGTGACCGGCTTCATGTCGACCGGCGTCAAGGCGGCCGCGATTGCGGCGTTCGTGCGCGTGTTCCTGAAGGGCCTTGATCCGATGATTGCCGACTGGGCGCCGATCCTGTGGTGGGTGGCGGCCCTGACGATGATCGTCGGCACCGTCGTCGGGGTGGCACAGACCAGCCTCAAGCGCATGCTGGCGTATTCGAGCGTGGCGCACGGCGGCTACATCCTCGCCGGCCTCGTCGCCGGCAACGACACCGGCAAGGCAGCCATCCTCTTTTATCTCGCGGCTTATGCGCTGACCAACCTCGGCGCGTTCGGCATCATCGCGCTGCTCGGCACGCGTGAGCGCGCCAATGACGACCTGCGCGACTACGCCGGCCTGTGGCACTCGCATCCGGGCCTCGCGACGCTCATGACCTTCTTCCTGCTGTCGCTCGGCGGCTTCCCGCCGACCGCCGGTTTCATCGCCAAGTGGTATGTGTTCTCGGCGGCGGTCGGATCGGGCTACTACGGCCTCGCAATTATCGGCGTGCTGTCGAGCGTTGTCTCGGTCTTCTTCTACCTGCGCATCGTCGTGATGATGTACATGACCGAGCGCGACGCCCGGCCGATCCCGGCGCCGGTATCGGCGATCGCCATGGCCGGCCTCGTCGTTGCGATGCTCGGCGTGCTCTACCTCGGCGTCCTGCCGTCACGCCTCATCGACATCGCTCAACAGTCGATCACGACGATTTTCTGACACGGACGTAACCACGGAGACACGAAGGCACGGAGGAAAGTGGCTCTGTCTTCCTTCCCGGTATACGATACGCCTCGATGGTGTGTCGGGTGTTTGCTGCCGGCGCTCTGTTCTTTCTGACGGTGTGGGCCGGAGCTGTCGGTGTCCTCTGGGCCGGAGAGCCATACCTCGTCTTCAATGCCGCAATGAGCCGGTCGTACGCCGCGCTGCCTGACCCGAAGATCTTCGAGTCGCGCGTGTTCCCGGACGGTAACGGTGCCTCGCTGAATGCGCTCCAGCTGAAGCATGCGGATGGCGAGGATCGCTATTGGATTCTTTTCTGCTTGCCTGCGGGCGCGTCAACGCAGGTGCGAGACATTCAGGGCCAACTCAAACGGCTCTGGACCCTTGGCTATGACGTCTTCGCCTTCGACTATCGCGGGTTTGGTGCCAGCAATGGCAGTCCGACCGAGCAAGGGTTGTACGACGATGCCACCGCTGCCTATCGATATTTGATTCGGACCGAGCGTGTGCCGGCAACGCGAGTCATTCTTGCAGGCCGGTCGCTTGGTTCCGCGGTCGCCGTGGATCTCGCAGCGAGACTGCCGGCTGCAGGACTGCTTTTATTCGCGCCAATCGATTCGGTCCCCGCGGTGGCTGCACGCGTCTATCCCTGGGCGCCGGTGCGCCTTCTGGGAAGCTACGAGTTCGATAGCTTCGCCAAGGCGGCGACGATCGACCTGCCGGTGGTGATGTTCCACGGGTGGCCGGACTCCTACATGCGGCAGTCCGACGCCCGGATCCTGCTCGGACAGTTTCGAGGTCAAAAGCTGTTGGTGAAAACGGGCGGTGGCCATCACCACGCAGGTTTTGTGGATTCTGCCGTTCTGTACCGAGCCCTGGCAACCTTCTGGCCGCCGAAAGCCGTTGCCTCTTCGCCGATGTAGGACACACGCGGACGATTCCTCCCGCTGCGTTATGCTGACCAGCGTAACAAGCCGTGCGCTCTGGCCGAGTGCCGGGAGGGGTTGCCGCGCGCCGCTTGTTCGTCATGAATCTAAAAGGAAACCATGAAAGACAGCTTATTGACTTTGCTGTTACTGCTCGGTCTCTCGTCCCAGGTCTTTGGTCAAACACAGGCGAAAGACTTTGAAGGTTCGTGGCAGGGTACGCTTGACGCGGGCGGAACGAAGCTTCGTTTGGCCCTGACCATTACGAAATCGGACGCGGGCGTCTACGCCGGTAGACTAGACAGCCTCGATCAAGGCGCGGCCATCCCGATTGACACCATCACAGTCAATGGTGATGCCGTGCGCTGGGAAACCAAATCGCCCTCGATCGTCTTCGAAGGCGCTATGAACAAAGAGCGCACGGAGTTGACGGGGACTTTCACCCAGGCCGGCCAACAGTTCCCGCTCACCTTCAAGCGCAGCGAGCAGGCAGCCGTAACGCCGCCGCCGAAGCCAAAGCCCGATTACTCCGCGCCCGCTGACGCACCCTACATCGCGGAAGAGGTGGTGGTGACGACGCCCGCCGGCCACACGCTCGCAGGCACGCTGACGCTGCCCAAGGGCGCGAGCCGCACACAACCCGTGAGCGCGATCGTCACCGTCACGGGATCCGGGCCCCAGGACCGCGACGAGAACATCGGGCTGCCGGGTTTTCTGCCCTTCCGCCAGATCGCGGATTCGCTGGCGCGCCGCGGGATCGCGGTGCTGCGCATGGACGACCGTGGAACCGGGGCCTCGGGTGGCACGTTCAAGGGCTCGACCAGCGCCGACTTTGCCGAGGACGCGCGTGGCGGCCTTGCGTATCTGCGCACGCGGCCCGAGATCCGGGCTGACCGCCTCGGCGTGCTCGGCCACAGCGAGGGTGCGCTGATCGCTCCGATGGTGGCTGACAAGGAACCCACGTTGCGAGCCATCGTGCTGCTCGCAGGCATCGCGCAGCCCGGGCGGAGCGCGCTCCACTTTCAGCTCAAGAACCAGATTGAGCACAACACCAAGCTCACGCCCGAAATGCGCGACTCGCAAATCGCGGAGATCCCGAAGAGGATTGACGCCATGATGGCCGCTGACCCATGGATGAAATTCTTCCTCACTTACGATCCTGCTCCTACCATGCGCCGCGTGAAAACGCCGGTGCTGATCCTCACCGGCGCGCGGGACCAGCAGGCCGTACCCGAGCAGGTTGCGCTACAGGAGGCCGCGTTCAAGGAGGGAGGCAACAAGGACGTGACTGCGCGCGTGCTGCCGGACCTCAACCATCTCTTCGTGCAGGACACCGACGGCTTTCCAGGCAACTATGCGAAGCTCCCGCCGCCGCTAATGATGCGTGCCGACGCCGTGGGGATGATTGGCGACTGGCTCGTGCAGCGCCTCCGTTGATGCCTGGCGCTTTGGTAATGCGTCCGTGACAAGCGCCGTCGATCTGCCGCAGGATTTCTAAGTCATGGCGCTGGTCGACAACCTTGACCGCTTCGTCACCGCGCAAGATGCCGTCTACCATCAGGCGATTGCGGAGTTGCGGGCCGGGCGCAAGCGCTCGCACTGGATGTGGTTCATCTTTCCCCAGATCGCGGGCCTGGGATCGAGCCCCATGGCCCAGCAATACGCGATCCGTGATCGAAGCGAGGCGCGAACGTACCTCGAGCACGCGGTGCTCGGCCCGCGGCTTGTCGAATGCACCGAGACCTTGCTTGGGTTGATCGGAGTCACGGCGGCCGACGTGTTCGGCCATCCCGACGATCTCAAGCTCCGCTCGAGCGCGACGCTCTTCGCCGAGATCTCCCACCCGGGATCGGTCTTCGATCGGCTGCTCGCGAAGTACTACGACGGTGTCCGCGATCCGCTCACCCTCGAACGGCTCGCGCCCTGACAACCACGTAACCACGGAGGCATGGAGACACGGAGACACGGAGCAATCTTTTGGTAAATGCCAGAGCTGCTGAGCGGCCCTAGCGCTTCACGCGAAGTTGCGCACTGAGCTGCTGCGACGGCTCCCGTTCGAAACCACGATCGCGATCTGCAATGGACGCGACGTTACGAGGCTGATCGACATCGCCCCTTATAAGAGCGAACGGGCAAGGTCCGATGTCGTTCGATTCATCAGCGTGCTGACCGAGTCGCCGCGCTCGAAACCGGCCCTGCCGTTGACGTTTCCCCGGCGCGGGCCATGGCTCGTCAAGATTCTTGCGAGGGACCGGCGTTTCATCGTTGGCCAGTATCGCCGTCATCTGAAGACCATCGGCTACCTCGGCGGAATCGATCGCGTGATTGACGTGCCCGTGACGACGCGGAGCTGGAGCACGATGGCATCAATCGGCCGAGTGCTCGCTGCGGCCCGTCCATAAACAAGCCTGTCGATCTGGCCCGCCCCCATCCGACGTATCTATGAAGGCGCAAGAATGCGCCCAAAAACTGAAGGAGAGACAGTCGTGAAATTCCTGATGATGATCAAGCACGCCGAGGGCGCCCCCGGCCTGGAACACCCGCAGGGCCTCTACGAGGCGATGGGCAAGTTCGTGGAAGAGAGCTTCAAGAGCGGCATCCTGAAGGACACCGCCGGGCTGAAGCGGACCGAGCACGGCTATCGCATCGCCTCCAAGGGCGGAAAGCTCACGAGGACCGACGGCCCGTTCACCGAATCGAAGGAAGTCGTCGGCGGCTATGCCATCGTCGAAACGAAGACGCAGGCGCAGGCGGATGCCGTCGCCCAACAGTTCATGGAGTTGCATCGCGAGCACGTGCCGGATTTCGAATGCACGTGTGAAGTCAGGCCGCTCGAGGACCTCTGATCGGTCCTCTCAGACTCCGTTATGGTGTCGATGGCGAGCCGATCATTTCGCCAGCCATTTGATCGTGTTCTGGAGGTAACGATACGTGTCGCGCTCGGTGGGATCAAACACCGAGTAATAGCGCGGCATCCCGCCGTCGAGCACCCATCGCCGATTGTCGGTCTCTCGCACCGCAATCGACGGTTCGCCCAATCGATTGCGGCCGACGATTTGGAACGGATGGTTCGCGACCGGCAGAAAGTCGGTGTCACACTCCTCGCCGAAGATGTCGACGCGGTCCGCGATGCTGCCGACGCCGTCGAAGACCGCATGCGTCGTCAACTCGGCGCCGATGCGGGCTCGCGAGAACACCTCGATCTGCGAGCCGTCGCTAAATCGCGGCGTGATGAGTTCAGTGACGTGCGACTGAAACATCTCGGGCAATTGGAAGGCCTGGAGCACGTGGTTGGCGTGATCGCGATGGCCAAGTCCGGCAGCAATGAAGTAGCTCGGCACCGACTGGGCCGGCGTTGCCGCGGGGGTGGTGAACTTGGCCAGCAGACTCTGAAAGGCCGGACTATCCGTGGGCCAATCCGTCGGATCGTGATCGCCGCCCGACAGCAACCACACCTGCTGATACTCGGTCCACGGCCGAGACGGAAAGTTCTCGAGCACCATCAGGCTCTCGTTTTGGACGCCGGGCTTCTCCGGGTAGAACGACAGGAATCCGACCGCGCCAAGCAGGGGCACGCCCGGAATCGTCGGCAGACCCGGAGCGGCGGCCGGATCGACGTACTGCATGAAGTAGTACTCGATCTCAACTTGCTTGCAGTCCTTGACGATGCGCGGCAGCAGCGCGTTGTGAAAATCACCGCCGTCGCCGGACCACCACCCCGACTTCATGTCGATGATGAGGAGCCGCTGCGGCTTGGCGACACACGCCGCCGCATCGAACGGCGGATAGTCGACCGGCGGCAGGGGTTGGGCCCAGGCTCCCGTCGCCTGCAGGAGTACGAGGATGGCCGGAAGCAGAGCAAGTGGGAGACGCATGATGATCCTCGGCTGGATACGCGCGACCTGCCCGAGAGTGGAGTGAACTCTACTACATAAATCTCAGACGCTTTCGTCGGTTAGACGATTGACGCGGTGGGCAAGTTCGTCGGGCTGAAATCGCGGCAGTTCATGGATCTGCACGGCAAAACACGTCCGGCCGCTACCAGAACACCTTCTGCAATCCGACCGCGTTTCGGCGCCTCATCGTCCAGTAGATGATGAGGCCGCTGATCGTCAGGGCGGCGAGCGCGATCGCCCAGAACATCGCGAACACGAGCCCGCCGTCGCCGAACCACTCGCCGCTGTGGACGCGATGGAGCAGCGGCTTGTCGGCATAGGCGTCCTCTTTGACGAGCGCTCCGGTCGCGGCGTCGAACGCCATCAATCGATCTTCGCCGCCACCGGGCTTGCCGAGATAGATCGTGACCGTCGGCTGATTGCCATTGAACTGCGCGGTGATCTTGTCGATCGGCGCGCCCGGCGCGCGTTCCCGTGCCGCGGTCATCGCCTTTGCGATCGGATCGGACCAGGCCGGCGCGGCCGACGCTGTTGAGACGGGGCTCGTGAGGTCGCGCGTCGCTTCGCGCAGCGCTTCTGCTTCGCCGAAGAATTCCGTGGCGGCGACGAGGAAGCCGGTCATTGCCGCAAACAACAGGAAGAGCGCCGCTGGAAAGCCGATCCAGCGATGCCATCGCCGCCACCACGCCGTGTGCATGCGCATCATTCTATTGGTGATTGCTCCAGTAGCGACGTCAGCGCCTCGTCCTGATCCGGCAGCACGGTTCGCAGATCCAGGACGACGAGGTCGCGTTCGATGCGAGCGATGACCGGCGGATCGAGCGATCGCAACCAGCGTTCGGTCGCGTCGGCCGATTCGCCGTCCTTCGCGATCGACAGCAACACCGTCGGCAATTCCAGCCCGGGCGCGCTGCCGCCGCCGACCGCGGACGAGCCGCTGACGAGTGCGACGCGCCAGCCGCTGGCGGCCAGTGTTTCGGCGAGCACCTGCGCTCGCGTCTCGATCTCCTCGGCGGAAAGGTGCAGCATGCGTTGCACCGGGATCGTCGATGCCGCCCGTCCGGCGCGATATTCCGACAGGGTGGCCTCGAGCATCGCGAACGTGATCTTGTCGGCGCGCAGCGCACGCATCAGCGGATGCGTCCTCAGCTTATTGATCAGCGCCGCGCGGCCGGCGATGATGCCGCACTGCGGCCCGCCCAGCAGCTTGTCGCCGCTGAAACACACCAGGTCGACCCCGGCGGCGATCGACGCCTGCACGGACGGCTCGCCGGCAAGATCCGCCGCGAGGCAACCACTGCCGATGTCCTCGACGATCGGCACGTTCGTTTCACGCGCGAGGCCGACGAGGTCAGCGAGCGCCGGCCGTTCGGTGAAACCCTCGATGCGGAAGTTCGACGGGTGCACGCGCAGGAACATCGCCGTCGCCGCCGACACCGATGCCAGGTAGTCGGTGACGCGCGTCCGGTTTGTCGTGCCGACCTCGCGCAGCAACGCGCCCGACTGGCGCATCACGTCCGGAATGCGGAAGCCGCCGCCGATTTCGACCAGCTCGCCTCGGGAGATGACGACCTCCCGACCCGCCGCGAGTCCCGCGAGGATCAGCATGATCGCCGCCGCGTTGTTGTTGACGACCAGCGCGGCTTCGGCGCCGGTGATCGACGTGATCAGCGATTCGGCGTGAACGGTCCGCGATCCCCGCGCGCCTTTCTCGAGGTCGTATTCGAGATTGCTGTAGCCGCGGGCGAGCGAGGTGACCCGCTCGATGGCCGCGTCGGCGAGCGGCGCGCGTCCCAGGTTGGTGTGGATGACGACACCGGTCGCGTTGATGACGGGCCTGAGCGATCCGCGCGCCCGGCCTTGGAGGGCGGTGCGCGTCATGCTTTCGATCGTATCCGCCGCGTCGGCAACATCCTCGCCGGCCGCCAGGCGCGCCCGCACCGCGTCGGCGCCGGACCGCAGCGCCTCGACGGCCGCCTCCGCGCCAAACGCCGCCTCCAGGGCGCGGACGCCCTCACGCTTCCGGAGGATGTCGATACTGGGAATGATCCTGAAGTCGGGCACTTGCCGAAATCATAACTTTGAACCGGGAACCGGGAACGGGGAACCGGGAACCAAACTGTGGAACGTTGTGGAACTTCTGGAACCCGTGGAACCAATCGGGTACGATTTGCTGTCCTTGTCCACCCAACGTAAATATCGCCCCGTCGAGAGGTACTGGCCCTACGTGGAGAAGCCGGAGGAGCCGACCGCGGAAGAACTCGCCGCGCTCGATCCGGATCTGCACACGACGCTCTTCGGTCCGCGCGAGCTGCCGTTTTCCCTCACGCTCGTGTTTCCGCCGTTCGAGGGCGGGAATTTCGACAAGGCTCTCGCCAAGGCCAAAGCGTCCCAGGAATTCATCGAGACCGGCGAAGGCGCCAACCGCCGTTATCGCGCGCGGTTTTTCTCGAGCGACGCGCTGCAGCTGCGCGATCTCTTCGAGCTCGTCGGACCCGTGCCTGGCACCGAGGTGCTGATCGATGATCGGCCGGTGCCGTACTCCAAGGAGCTGTGGCTGCCGCTCCTCTGGTTTCACCTGCTCGGTTAACCGTGTCAATCCAGAAGCCGAAGTCGGAATTCGAGCAGCAGATGATTTACCTCGAGGCGGAAATCCGCCGCCTCGAAGCCGAGTTCAACATGTTCTTCGCCGGACGCCTGCCGCGTCCGCCATGGGAAACGCGCGCGAAGGTCAACGCCCTCGTCAAGAAGCACGATCAATCGTTCATCCGAAATACGGCCGATCGATTCCGCTTCGAGTCGTTGCAGAATCGCTATCAGAAGTTCCTGGAGTTATGGGAGCGGCAGATGACCAATCGCGAGCTGGGGCGCCCGATCATGGGCAAGCGCGCCTCGCCGCCGCCCCCGCCGCCGAAGCAGAAAGAAGAACGGGCACAGCCGAAAGACGAGCCGGCCGATCCGGCGCTCGTGCGCTTCAAGCACGATCAGGGGCTGGCCGAGGATCGCGTCAAGCAGTTGCACGCGCAGTTGACCGAGGCCAAGAAGCAGGCGGGAGAATCACCGGTCGCGATCGATCGGCTGGCGGCGCTCGTCAAGGCGCAGGTCGAGAAATTCAAGTCGGAAGGCCAGGACGTGACGTTCAAGGTCGCAGTGAAAGACGGCAAAGTCTCGCTGACCGCGACGCCGGTGAAAGACGAATGAGAAGTTAAGAGTGGGGAGTGGGGAGTTCAGAGTGGAGAACGAGAACCGATGCCGGGAGGGAGCCCGGCACCGGTTGGATCAAGAGGTGGAGCTAGGCGGCGCGGGTCACGTTACCGGCCTGCGGACCCTTAGGACCGTCGACGATTTCGAACTCAACCGGCTGTCCCTCTTCGAGGGAGCGGAAGCCGGCACCCTGAATCGCCGAGTAGTGCACGAACACGTCGCTGCCGCCTTCGCGCTCGATGAATCCATAGCCCTTGGCGTTGTTGAACCACTTGACCTTGCCTGTAATACGCATCGTTCTCTTCCTGTCTTACTGGTGGCACGAAGCCACCGTGCTGAACTACCTCCAACACACCGCTGGATGAGCTGGGGGCAACAAAAAAAGGCCGCAACTTGCGGCCTTCTGGTCCGCAGAAATGGACTGCGGGGATGATACCGGGCCGTTACATTTGGTGTCAATTCCGAAAACTCGATCCTAACGTTGAGTTTTCGTTTTCCTTTCGATTTGGCGAGGTCGACGTTTGATGCGGCGTGCGATTCTGAGTGTTTCCGACAAAACCGGCTTGATCTCATTGGGGAAGGCCCTTGCATCGCGTGGCTTCGAGCTCGTCTCGACCGGCGGCACGGCGAAGGCCCTCGCGGAGGCGGGGCTTCCGGTCGTCAATGTGAGTGACGTGACCGGCTTCCCCGAAATGATGGACGGACGGGTCAAGACGCTCCATCCCAAGATTCACGGAGGCATCCTCGCGCGGCGCTCACATCCGGAGGATCTGGATCTCGCCAAACAGCACGGCATCGATCTCGTCGATCTCGTGGTGGTCAATTTGTATCCCTTCGTTGAAACGGCTGCCAGGCCAGGGATCGCGTTCGACGATCTGATCGAGCAAATCGACATCGGCGGGCCGAGCCTCGTGCGCGCCGCCTCGAAAAACTTTCGTGACGTGTTGATCGTCGTGTCACCGGACGATTACGACGCGGTGATCGCCGAGCTCGATAGGACCGGCGGGCCGTCGCCGGCGTTCCGGTTCGAACTGGCGCGCCGCGCCTTCGAACACACCGGCGCGTACGACACCGCGATCGCGTCGACGCTGGGTGAAGTGAAGGTTGAGGGCGAGAACTTTTCAAGACCGCAAGACCGCAGGCCCGTAAGCCCTCAAGACACCAGGCCCGCAAGCCCGCAGGACCTCACGATCCACGCAGCGAAGCTGCGGGACCTGCGCTACGGCGAAAACCCGCACCAGCCCGCGGCGTGGTACGCCCTCAATCCGCCGGCAGGTCTGGGCGCTCCGGCGGTGCTGCAAGGCAAGGAGCTGTCGTTCACCAATCTGCTCGACCTCGACGCGGCCGCGCGGATCGTGCTCGAGTTCGACGAGCCGGCGGCAGCGGTGATCAAGCACACCAACCCGTGCGGCGTCGCGACCGGCGCGTCGATTGCCGACGCCTACGTGCAGGCGCGCGAAGCGGATGCGCTCGCCGCCTTCGGCGGCATCATCGGCCTCAATCGCACGCTCGATGAAGAGACCGCCCGTGCGATCGTCTCGACATTCATCGAAGCGGTCATCGCTCCCGACGTCGAGGACACCGCGCGCACCATTCTCGCCAGCAAGGCCAACCTGCGCGTCGTCGCCGCCGACTTCCGCAAGGTGGCCGACACGCGCGAGTACCGATCGATCCTCGGCGCGATGCTCGTGCAGGAGCGCGATCGCGTCAGCGAGGCGCAGTTGCCCTGGCCGACCGACGAGATCAGGGTCGTGACGAAACGGCAGCCGACCGCGGAGGAGTGGCAGGCCATGCGTTTCGCCTGGCGCGTGATGGCGCACGTGAAATCGAACACCGTGATCTTCACCGACGCCGTCCGCACGCTGGCGATTGGGGCAGGGCAGATGAGCCGCGTCGATGCGGTCAAGGTTGCCGTCAACAAGGCCGGTGGCTGGAAAGGCGGCACGGCGCCGACGCTCAAGGGATCCGTGGCCGCGTCTGATGCGTTCTTTCCGTTCCGCGACGGTCTTGATGCGGTCGCCGCGGCCGGCGCCACCGCCGTCGTGCAGCCGGGAGGCTCGGTGAAGGACGCGGAAGTGATTGCCGCGGCCGATGAGCATGGCTTGGCGATGGTCTTCACGGGGCGCCGCCATTTCAGACACTAGGCCGATCGCGGATCTCGCCGAGCTGCTGCGCTCAATGCGGCCGGTCCTGAACGACGGAGTCTATTGCTTCGTGAGGGTCCCGTCAGGCGCTGATGTGATCTCCGTCAATCCGATCGCGACGTTTCTCGAGCGCGAAGGGCTGAGCCTGATTGTCGAGGAGCACATCGCCGTTTCTCACAGGTTGACGCCGGCGTTTCGTGCTGCGTGGATCACGCTGACGGTGCATTCCGACCTGAACGCCGTTGGCCTGACGGCTGCCGTGTCAACGGCGCTCGCCGATGCCGGCATCAGCTGCAACATGGTTGCCGCCGTGCACCACGATCACTTATTCGTGCCGATCGATCGCGCTGCCGACGCGATGAGTACTCTCCGCGATCTTCGCGATCGATCAGGATAGCCGCCATGCCCGCAACTCGATGGCGCCTGGCCGTCGCGGTTGCGGGGCTGGCGACAGCCGCTTGCAGCTCCTGGCGGCGACGAAGATACGTCGATCACACGGAGCGCGGAGCATCGCCAGCCGTCAGTGGATGAGGTTGCGGCGCTGAAGCGTCTTATTGCCGACGTTCTGAATCGCCCCTGATCCCCGATCCCTGATCCCTGTATATATTGACCCCATGCCCTTCAAGAGCAAGGCGCAACGGCGCAAGTTCGCCGAGCTGCTGCTGAAAGGCGAGATCTCACCCGAGACCTACGAGGAATGGAACCGCGAGACCGGCGGCAAGGTCCTTCCCGAGCGCGTCAAAAGGAAGGCAAAGAGCAAGAAAAGGAAGGCCAGGAAGAAGACGGCCAGGAAGGCGGAAAAAACCGCCGGGCGCGCACGGAAAGGGTGATATTTATCGCCGCATGAAATACGCGTCCGCTCTGGTCGCCGTTCTCGTGCTGGCCTTCACCGGCGCCGGCTTGACCGCCACACCAAGCGTCCTGTTCATCGGCAACTCGTTTCTGTTCGGATCGGGTTCGGCCGTCCGCTTTTACCGCGCCGACACGGTGACCGACCTGAACCACGAGGGCATTGGCGGCGTTCCCGCGCTCTTCAAGTCCTTTGCCTCGCAAGCCGGGCTCGACTACGATGTGTCGCTCGAAACGCGCGGCGGCACCGGCCTCGATTTTCATCTTGGCAACAAGCTCACCGAGATTGGCAGCCGCGGCTGGGACACCGTGGTGATGCACGGCTTCAGCCTGCTCGACGCCGACAAGCCGCGCGATCCCGCGAAGCTCGTGGCCACGAGCAAGCAGATGGCCGACTTCCTGCGCGGCAAGAATCCGAACGTCAGCATTTTCCTGATCTCGACGTGGCCGCGCGCTGACAACGTCTATCCGGAAAAAGGCGCCTGGCACGGACAAAGCGTCGAAGTGATGGCGCGCGACATCCGCGCCGCCTACGATCAGGCCGCGAAGAACGCCGGCATCAAGTCGGTGATTCCGGTGGGCGAGTCGTGGCTGCGCGCGATGCAAACCGGAGTGGCCGATGCGAATCCCTATGATGGCATCGAGGCCGGCAAGCTCAACCTCTGGACCTATGATTCGTATCACGCCAGCACGCACGGGTATTACTTGCAGGCGCTGATGATCTTCGGGACGCTGACCGGCAAGGATCCGCGAGCGCTCGGCGACAATGAATGCTCGGCGTTCGAGCTCGGCATGTCGCGCGCCGAGGTGAAGTCGCTCCAGCAGGTCGCGTTCGAGCAACTCGGCGGCGCCGTTACCGCGGCCCCAAAAGTGTCGGCGAAGCCGGTTGCCGCCCAGCGTTGCGCGGCGGTAAAATGAGGAGCAGCTAGCTCGGTTTCTTCTTATGCCCCCTTCGAAGCTTCAGCCCCCACTGAGCCGCGTCGACGAAGCGGTGACCGGCGATCTCTCGATCGCCGCCCGCAACGCCGTGACGATCGATCGAGCGCCGGTCGGCATCGCGCATTTCGATCCTGAGGGCCGGTTCCTCTTCGTCAATCCGCAGCTGTGCGCGCTCTTCGGCTTCTCATGCGAAGAGTTGCTGGCGATGACGTTCCAGGATATTTCGTTCGCCGAGGACTTGCCCCACTGCTTCGTGCTACTCGAGCAGCTGACGGCCGGCGCCATTCCGCAATTCACGCACGAGAAGCGATTCGAGCGCAGCGACGGCACCTTCATCTACACGCGCGTCATCGTTTCCGCGGTGCGGGACGACAACGGCGCCGTCGTCTTTTTCCTCGCCATCGTCGAGGATCTCTCCGAGCAATGGGCGCTCGACCAGGCGCGCAGGGATGCCGAGGCACGGCTAATGCTCGCGCTCGAGGCGTCGGGCACCGCCATCTACCGCTACGATTTCCGCAAGGAGGCGCTCGACTGGTCGCACAACCTTGCGAATGTGTTCGGCTTCGGGCCAGGCTGGGAACTGCAGTCGCTCGAGCGCCTGCTTGGCGCCATTCATCCCGACGATCTGCCCACAGTCCTCGAGCACTACGAGCGCAGCCGGACGGAGGGCGCCGATTTCGATCACGAGTTTCGGATCGTTCGCCCCGACGCCAGCGTGCGGTGGATTTCGGATCGAGCGCGAATGAGCTTCGATGCCGACGGCACGCCGCGGTTCCTGACCGGCGCCTGCATCGACGTGACGGCGCGCCATGATTTGCTGTCGCGTGAGGACGTCGCGCGCGGCAATGCCGAACGCGCGATCCGCGCACGCGACGAAGTGCTTGCCGCTGTCGCGCACGACCTGCGCAACTCCGGCCATGCCATCCTGATGAGCGTCGCGGCCGCTGAGTCGCCGGTGTTGTCTGCCGCCGGTCGGGACGAGCAACTGTCCGTGATACGCCGCACGGCGCGCTCCATGGATGACCTGATCTGCGACCTCCTCGACGTGACGCAGATCGAGAAGGGTCGACTCGTGATCGAGCGGGGGCGGGTCGCCATCGGCGCCATCGTCAATGACGCGATCAACGGCTTCGCGCCGCGCGCGGCCGCGCGCGGCATAAGGCTGGCCGCCGACATCGCGCGCAATCTTCCGGAAGTGAACGGCGATCGCGAGCGGCTCTCGCAGGTGCTCCACCATCTGATCGGCAATTCGCTGGAACATACACCTGACGGCGGCGCAATCAGGGTCACGGCGCACCCTTGCGGCGACGGCGTCGAGATCGCGATCGCCGACACCGGCTGTGGAATTCCCGCGCCGGAACTGCCCGTCATCTTCCAGCGTTACTGGCAGCTGAATCGCGGCTCGCATCGCGGCATCGGCCTGGGCCTGGCAATCGTCAAAGGGGTCATCGATGCCCATGGCGGAACGATTGCGGTGACGAGCGCGATCGGTGAGGGCACGACCTTTCGCTTCACGCTGCCGGCATAGCAGCGGACGTGTCCATCCACGTCGTCCTCGTACACCCGGAAATTCACTGGAACACCGGAAACGCCGGCCGCACCTGTCTCGCTGGCGGCGCCACGCTGCATCTTGTCGAACCCCTGGGCTTTTCGCTCGATGAAAAGCAGGTCAAGCGCGCCGGGCTCGACTACTGGGAGCATGTCGATCTGCGAGTCTGGAAGGACTGGGACGCATTCGAACGAGAGTTGCCAGCGCTGGGCGAACCGTATTTCTTCTCCACGAAGGCGACAACGAGGGTTTGGGATGCGCCGCTCGGCGCCGCGAGAGCCGTGGTGCTGATCTTTGGGCGCGAGACCGGCGGCTTGCCACAGACGATCCACGATCGCTATCGCGATCGCTTCGTCGGCATGCCGATCGTGTCGCCGCTGGTTCGTTCCCTCAACCTCTCGACGAGCGTCGGCATCGCGGTATACGAGGTGCTGCGCCAGCGGAAGGGAGCGTGAGATGGAGCGTCCACACCTGGTGGGCTGTCTCGCCGGCCTCGCGATCGCGCTGATCGTGGTGGGAATCGTCAGCGGCACGATTCTGCGGCACAGCGTGCAGATCGTTCCTGTCGTCGCCGCTGCGATTGTGGTGATCAAACGCCCCGCCGCTGGCGCCTATGCTGCGCTGCCGATCTTTGTCTTCTGGACGTTGATCGTCGTCCTTATCTGGTTATTCCTACTCGGCGTGTCGCGGATCGCGAACGGTCACTACACAATTGCGGAGATCATCTCGACGTTCGTGATGGCGGCCAGTTGCGTATTCGGCGCCGTTCGGGCCGTGCAGATTGGACGGCCGTCCCCGATCGGTTGGCGTATCGCGATGTTTATCGGCTTCGCCGCCTTGCAATTACTGGCGATGTGGATCAGTTTCACTCCGTCGATCGCGAATCGATAGGACCGTGTGGATAAGAATCACGACGCTCGCCGTCTGCATCGGGGTCATGGCTTGCGGTGCCCGGCCGGTCGAACTGGGCTTCTGGATCGAGCCGGTGTCTTTCGCCTCGCCACGAATCGGCGGAGCGATCTCCGCGAGCGAGCTTGCGACCATCGAGGTGCTCTCGCGGTCGGAGATCGTCAAGGCGTTCGAGCCATTCGACGTCCCGCTCACCGCTAACCGCAACGCACGCTACAGCGTCCGTGTAGTCCAGCGATTGAACGACGCGCTGATGTTCCGAAAAGCCGACGTCGCCGGGCAGTCCTGGGCCGCGAGCGGCTTCGGCGGCTCCGGCGAGGTCAGCTTCGACTTCGTCGCCAACGGCGCAATGGTCTATTCGCCTGAAGACGCGCCCCGCTCGGCGGTGATCGAAGCGCTGGGCCGCGCGCTCGGCCGTGTCGCGGTGCACGAGTTCGCGCATCAGCTCGTGCCGCATAAGCAGATCCACGACACCCGCGATCCGAACAGCTACGAGAGCCCGGTGTCGGCCGCCCAATACTTTGGCGACATGCACTGGGACATCGCCGGTCCCGTGCTCGAACAACGGCTCAAGAGGCGATAGGATGCCCGTTCTATGAACGCTCGCTTCTATCAGGAATTGCCGGAGTGGTGGCCGCTGTTCTCGCCACCGGAGCACTACGTCGAGGAAGCCAGCGATCTGCTGCGCCGGCTGGCGCCGCTGCCGCCGCCGGGCACGGCGACGATGCTTGAGCTAGGATCTGGCGGCGGCAGCCTCGCCTCCCACCTGAAGGAGCAGTTCAAGCTCACGCTCACCGATCTCTCGGCCGGTATGCTGTCAGAGAGCCGCGCCATCAACCCCGAAGCCGAGCATCTCCAGGGCGACATGCGCACGTTGCGGCTTGACCGGGAGTTCGACTACGTTCTCGTGCACGACGCCGTGTGTTACATGACGACCCTCGACGACTTGCGGAAAGCGATCGATACCGCGGCGGTGCATTGCACACGCGGCGGCACCGTGATCTTCCTGCCGGATTTCGTGAGCGAGACGTTCGAACCCGGCACCGATGACGGAGGCGAGGACGCTCCGGACGGGCGTGGCTTTCGATATCTCGAGTGGAAGTGGGATCCCGATCCGCGCGACACCACCTACCTCGTCGACTATGCGTTCCTGCTTCGAGAAGCGAACGGCGTCGTCCGCGCGGTCCACGATCGCCACGTCGAAGGCGTGTATCCGCGAGCGTCGTGGTTGGAGGCCTTCGACGCAGCTGGTCTCTCGGCAAGAGGCGATCTCGATGAATGGGGACGCGACGTGTTCGTGTCGCGCAAACGATGACGACCTACATCGGCGTACTGCGCGCCATCAATCTCGGATCGCACAACAAGATCGCGATGAGCGATCTGCGCGCGATGCTGGAGAAGATTGGCCTCGAGGATGCGAGGACGCTGATCCTGAGCGGCAACATCGTATTCAAATGCGCGACGAGCTCCGTCGACAAGGTGGAGAAGATGCTCGAAGCGGCGTCCACGAAACATCTCGGCGTGACGACGGATTACTTCGTGCGGACCGCGAAAGAATGGCAGGCGATCATCGACGCCAACCCGTTTCCGAAAGAGGCGAAGACCGACCCCGCCCGCCTGGTCATGATGTGCCTCCGCGACGCACCGTCGGCGGCTCAGGTGAAGGCATTGCAGGCGGCAATCAAGGGCAGGGAGATCGTCAAGGCCAGCGGCAGGCAGGCTTACTTCATTTATCCTGACGGCCAGGGCCGCTCGAAGTTGACCATCCAGGTCATCGAAAAGGCGCTTGGTACGCGCGGTACCGCGCGCAACTGGAACACCGTCCTCAAACTGAAGGAGCTGGCGCAATGAGATACGTCACAAGCTTCGTCTTCGCGCTGATTCTGGCGGTCGCGGCTGCCGGAGCGCAATCGTATCCAGACACCGTCGACGGACACGTCGCTGCCGCCAAGGCCGCAGCGGGTTCGGAGTACGGCGGCATCGTCGCGCGCATCTGCACCGCGCCGGCGCCGCCCGCGCCGCGTCCCGCCGCCGCTGCCACTCCAGCACCGAGACCGGCGGGCGCGCCCGCGCGGGACACGTGGTACGCGAAGCCGGTCAAGGTCTTCGACAATCTCTATTTTGTCGGACAGACGGAGTATTCGGCGTGGGCCGTGACGACGTCGGACGGCATCATCATCATCGATCCGATTTTTGATTATTCGGTCGAGGAGGAGGTCGTGAACGGGCTGAAGTCGCTTGGCTTCGATCCGAACACCATCAAGTACGTCCTGATCAGCCACGCGCATTCCGATCACGTCGGCGGCGCGTCGTACTTGCAAGATCGCTTCAA
>Ga0157380_10000559_pt1 | contig 22850 bp, 21 predicted proteins | sample S35metaG_FD_119757 | JGI IMG/M metagenome (GOLD analysis project Ga0157380, IMG submission 119757) | Switchgrass rhizosphere microbial communities from Kellogg Biological Station, Michigan, USA - S3-5 metaG | ecosystem: Host-associated > Plants > Roots > Rhizosphere > Soil | place: USA...
AGAAAGGCGCTAGAGTCGACGATCGCGAGGTCGGGCTCGCCCAGATTGCGCGCCAGCCATTCGGTTGTCACCAGCGAGTCCATGCCAGGTCCTTCGCAACTGCCATGTTGTAATTGGCAAAAGCTATCGCAATGACAAGGGTGATGAACGTCAAGCTTCACCCCAGCTGGCTGGAACCGCTTCGCCAGGAATTCGACCAGTCCTATATGGTGGAGCTGAAACGCTTCCTGCTGGCGGAGCGCGGGGCGGGCAAGCGCATTTTCCCGGCGGGCGCCAATTGGTTCCGAGCGCTCGACCTCACCCCGCTAGATGAGGTCAAGGTCGTGATCCTCGGCCAAGACCCCTATCATGGTCCTGGTCAGGCGCACGGGCTGTGCTTTTCGGTACCGGACGGAGTCCGGCCGCCGCCCAGCCTGGTCAATATCTACAAGGAACTGGCGAGCGACCTCGGCATCCGCGCCCCGGCGCATGGCTTCCTCGAACATTGGGCGCGGCAGGGTGTGCTGCTTCTGAACAGCGTGCTGACCGTCGAAATGGGTCTCGCCGCCTCGCACCGCGATAGGGGGTGGGAACGATTCACCGATGCGGTCATCCGACTGGTCAACGCAAAACAAGAGCCGGTCGTATTCATGCTGTGGGGCAGCTATGCGCAAAAGAAGGCGAACTTCGTCGATACGGCACGCCACCTCGTGCTGAAAGCCCCGCACCCCTCGCCGCTGTCGGCCCACAGCGGGTTCCTAGGATGCCGCCACTTCTCCAAGGCAAACGCCTTCCTCGAGAGCCACGGCATGGAGCCGATCGACTGGGCGTTGCCCGAATGCGCCATCAGCGCCTAAGAGGCGCGCCATGTCCAGGACGCCCAAGCACCTCGGTCAGGCCAGCGCCCCCCCCGCGTCGCCGGAGGAAGCCGAGCTCGACTACGTGGCCAATCCGCGGCCCGGTTCCCTCTATCTGGTACGCTTCACGGCGCCCGAGTTCACCTCACTCTGCCCGGTGACCGGCCAACCCGACTTCGCGCATTTGGTGATCGACTATGCGCCAGGCGAGACGATCGTGGAATCGAAGAGCCTCAAGCTTTTCCTCGGCTCGTTCCGCAATCATTGCGGCTTTCATGAGGATGTGACCGTCGGCATCGGCCAGCGGCTCACCGACGAGATGAAGCCTCAGTGGCTGCGGATCGGCGGCTATTGGTATCCGCGGGGTGGCATGCCGATCGACGTCTTCTGGCAATCGGGCATGCCGCCGGCGGCCCTGTGGCTGCCCGACCAGGGAGTCGGCAGCTATCGGGGTCGCGGCTGACCAAGGTCATCGTCCTTGGCGCCGGGTCGATCGGGTGCTTCGTCGGCGGTTGCTGGCAAGTTGCCGGTCTCGATGTCAGCTTCATCGGCCGCCCGAGTTTCGACCGCGAAATCAATGACCATGGACTGACCCTCAGCGACTACAGCGGCTGGGAGGCAAGGCTGAAGGCCGAGGAGGTTGATTTCCAGACGGAGCCAGGGGCACTTGCCGGCGCAAACGTCGTCGCGCTGTGCGTGAAGAGCGGTGCGACCGCAGAGGCGGCTAAGCAGATTGGTCAGGTCGGGCGCGATGGCGCGACGGTCATCAGCTTCCAAAACGGGATCAGCAATGTCGAGGTGCTGGAGCGCGAGCTGGGCGAGCGGTTCACGGTCGTGCGGGGGATGGTTCCCTACAATGTGGCTTATCTCGGCAATGGCCGCTTCCATAAGGGCGTGGCGGGCGTCCTTTATGCCGACGGCTGCCCTGCTACGCGCGACTTGTCACAACGCATTGGACAATCACCAGCTTCTCTCAAGCTGTCGAGCGACATGCTCGGCATCGCTTGGGGCAAGCTGCTGATCAACCTCAACAATGCGGTCAACGCGCTTTCGGGAAGGATGCTGGTGGAGCAGCTTCGCGAGCGCGACTATCGCCGGGTGGTTGCGGCCGCCCAGCGCGAAGGGCTGGGGTTGCTGGAGAAGGCCGGGATCGAGCCGGCCAAGGTCGGCGCAGTGGGACCCAAGTTGCTGCCCTGGGTGATCGGCTCGCCGGACTGGCTGTTCCACAATGTATTCATGAAGGCCTGGAAGATCGACGCTAAGGCGCGCTCATCGATGGCCGACGACTTGGCCGCCGGCCGCAGGACCGAGGTCGACTATATCAACGGCGAACTGGTGAAGCTGGCCGACAGGCTCGGCGCAAGGGCGCCAGTCAACAGGAAGATCGTCGAGCTGATTCGGCGGGCAGAGGCAGGTGCCCCACCCCTGCCGCCCGCAGACCTTCGGCGCGAGGTGCTCGGCCGCTAACGGCGCCCATCAAGGCACCAAATTGATGGGAACCCTAGCGCGGCGCAGCTTCCGTTGGCGGGAACGCGGCGTCACCAGGAGCCGGCGCATCCGAAGCCCGGTTCTTAGTCCAATAGTAGAGCGCCCCGATGGACAGCGAAAACACAACCAGGCTGACGAGCATGACCGCCGAATAGGGCTCAACGAGCGCAAACACGTTGGCGCTGTCGGAAGAACCGGCCTTCTCGGCCCCGGCAACCGCGAATGCGTAGACGACGCCCATCAGGCTTTCGCCCACGATCAGGCCGGTCGCCATGAGCACCCCCATCCGTTCGGCGAAGGCGGGGCTCTTCGATTGCGTGGCCCAGCGATTATAGAACCATCCGAGCACGGCGCCGAACGGGATCAGCAGATCCGCCTCCAGCGGCAAATAAATGCCCATGCCGATCGCCAATGGCGGCAGGTGCAGCCGCTTGCCGGATACGCGCTTCAGCACTTCGTCAACGATCACCGCGACCACGCCGATGATAGCGCCTTGACGGATGAGGCCCCAGTCGAGGCTACCGCCCAGCACTCCCTGAGCGATCGTGGAAATGATGGCTGCCTGCGGCGCGGCCAATGCCGTCGCCTTTGCCCCGGGCGCGCCTTCGAAGGTGAAGGCGGTGTTCATGAGATCGAGGATCGGCGGGATGACGATCGCGCCGAACACCACGCCGAGGATGAGCGCGACCTGCTGCCGCCAAGGAGTAGCTTCGACCAATTGTCCGGTCTTCAGGTCCTGGAGGTTATTGTTGGAGATAGTTGCAACGCCGAAGATGATCGCCGTCACGAACAGCGCGAAGGCGACCAACGCCTTCGTCTCATCCCCACCGGCACCTTTGAACAGCGCGGCCAGAATGAGCGAGATGCCGAGGACCGAGAGAATTCCGACACCGGAAATCGGGCTGTTCGACGCGCCGATCAGGCCCGCCATATAGCCGCACACCGCCGCGATCACGACGCCCGCCACCAAGGTGTAAATGATGCTGAGTGTGATCGTGAGGCCAGGCTCCGCCGCAATCGGCGCCGTATTGCCGAACGCAAGCAGCAGCAGTCCGATCGGAATCATTGACAAGAGGATCGTGCCGGCGACGATGCCGATCGGAATATCCCGCTCGGTCAGCGGAAGATCAGCACCGCGACCTGCCTTGCGCTCGCGGTTTGCAGCGATGGCGGAGCGGATACCGCGTGTGATCGGGCCCATGATGCGCAGCAAAGTCCAGATTGCGGCGACGCCGATGGTCCCGGCGCCGACCATTCTCGCCTTCTGCCGGAACGCAGAGCTAACCAGTTTTTCAAGATCGCCCGCCGCCTGGGCGATGAGGCCCGCATCCTGAGTCCAATGGGGCACGATGAACGCCCAGGTGATCAACATGCCGATGACCATGGCGAGGCCGACTGCCACGCCGACGAGATGGCCTACGCCGATCAGCGCCATCGACAGGCTGGCGGAAATGCCCGACGCGCCAGAGCCGACCCGGAAGACGCGGCCGGCAGTGTCCGTCAGCAGCCGGGTCTTCGCGACGATAAAGTAAAGCGCTGCGACGAGCGTCGATCCGCCAATCAATACCAGCCCACGCCGATTTTCTTCCGCGCCGCCGACGCCACTGCCGACCTTGAGCACCTCGGCCGCGGCGACGCCTTCGGGATAAGGCAGGTCGGTGCCAGTCACCAGTGCGCGCCTGAGCGGTACCGAATACATCACGCCGAGGATGCCGCCGATGCCGATCACCGCTACCGACAGCCAATAGGGAAAGTTGGTCCACCATCCGACCATGATCAGGCCAGGCAGCACGAAGATGATTGCGGACAGCGTGCCGGCCGCCGACGCGATGGTCTGGACGATGTTGTTTTCCTGGATGGTGGCGTCGCGAAACGCCTTCAGCACCGCCATCGAAATTACCGCGGCCGGAATCGAAGTGGCGAAGGTAATGCCGATCTTGAGGCCCAGGTAAACGTTGGCGGCGGTGAATACGACGGTGATTAGCGCTCCGAGGATGATGCCGCGAAGGGTGAGTTCCTTGATGCTGCTCGGGACTGCCAAGGTTGCCATGCTACTCTTCCCATTTCTTATTGTCGGCGGGCGCGGGGAGGTCTTCCCGCTCGAACCGGATCACGGTGTCGTAACGATTGAGCAACAACCGGTCACCCTCGATTTTCAACGCCTGTCGATTGAATTTTGGCTGCTTGAACTCGCCCTCCATCCGGGTAGCCGTCAGATAGACGGTCGAGCCATCCGACAACCAATTCCCCTCCGCGCTTTCCGAAACCGCACCATAGTCGAGCTGGTACTGAAAATGACCGTCGCCATCGAGCTCGAGGGCAGCGCCGATCTCGATCTGGTTCGATCGGTAGAAACCTGTGACCGGCGGCGCGTCCGCGGCGGCAAGCAACAGCGCAGCAAATATCATTCCCATCCTCTTTCCAGGAAGCGCATGGCAAAAGCGCAATGCATGGCGACGCCGCGCGGTAGTACGGCTTCGTCCACCATCATGCTTGGATTGTGGAGCGGCGCCCGATCCGCGGCGTTGCCGTCCGGCGGCGCGACGCCGAGAAACGCCATCGCTCCCGGCACCTTCTGCAGCACGTAGGAGAAATCCTCGGCACCCATGATTGGCGCCGGCATGTCGTAATAAGCCCCCTCGCCAAATTGCTCGCCGGCCAACTCGCGGACCAGCGCCACGGCGCGGCGGTCATTGATCGTCGGCGGATATCCTTCCTCGATCCACGCGCCGGCGGTCGCGCCATGGGCTTCGGCGACTTTGGTGATAATCCGTTCGAATGCCTCGCCGAGCGCCTGGCGCATCTTGTCGGACAAGGTGCGCATGGTGCCCATCAGTTCGACGTCGTCTGGGATGACATTGTGCGTGGTGCCGGCCGCAATCTTGGTGATCGACAGGATTGCCGGGTCGGTGAAGGTGGTTCGCCGCGCGATGTAGGATTGCAGGGCGAGCACCGCCTCGCACGCGATCGGCACGGGGTCGATCGCGTCATGAGGCATGGCGGCATGACCGCCTTTCCCGCTGATCATCGCGCCGACTTTGTCGGCCGAGGCGAGCATGGCGCCCGGCCGGCAAGCGATCGTGCCTCCTGGCAGCATGTTCGGAAAGACGTGCAATGCGAAGGCCGCCTCAGGCGTAGGATCGTCGAGCAGCCCCTCGTCGATCATATACCTCGCGCCGTGCATTCCTTCCTCGCCTGGCTGAAACATGAAGAGGATTGTGCCGGCAATATCGTTGCGACGTGCGCACAGGATTCGGGCGGCGCTGGCCAGCATCGCCGAATGAGTGTCGTGGCCGCAGGCATGCATGTGGCCATGCATCTGAGAGGCGAAATCGAGCCCTGTCTCCTCGACAATCGGCAGGGCATCCATGTCGCCGCGGAGCAGCACCGTCCGGCCTGGCCGGGCGCCGTCGAGCCGGGCGATAAATCCGCTGGTCCTTTGGCTGTCACGGATGTTGAGCGGCAAGCCGGCAAGCGCGGCCTTCAGCTTTTCCGTCGTCCGTGGACAATGGAGACCAAGTTCGGGCTCGGAGTGAATTGCGCGGCGCAGGGCCACGAGCTCCTGCTGGCCCGCCTCAGCGGCTGTTGTCCATTCGGCAAGCTCGGCGACGCTCATCGCCCGAGCCTAGCGTCCGATGCCGCCAACCTCAATTGGACATCAGATCGCGGTAGCGCTCGTCGCTAGTCAGCCGGTAATCGTCAACGTCTCGCTGCGCATTGGCCATGGCCGCCGGCCGCTTCGTTCCCATCGCCGTATCGAACTTTACCAGCGCATCGGACAATGCCGCTGCCTCGGGCTGGCAAGCCGATTTCACCGCCGTGGAATAGGCTTCGGCGGCCACTTTGGCTTCACGCTGGTTGGTTTCAAAGCTCTTCAGGCAAGCCTGGAACGCCTTGCGCGGTGCTTCGATCGCACCCGGATTTGGCGGCGCCAGTGCAAGCGCTATCACAAACGCGATCATACCCGTCCCCTCATTACGGACATATCAACGTTTGAGTAGAATGACTCTTCCGGAAGGAAAATCAACCATCTCGTAAATAAGTCAGTCGATTTTGACCCCAGCGGGAACCGGCGAACTATGGCGGCGGACAACCCGCCACGTCTCGCCTTCGCGTACCCAGACGTCGGTCAGCAACACGCGCTCGTCGATCAACTGGCCGAGATAGCGGACCTTCCATTGGGCATCGACCGTGGCGACGATCGCGTTTTCAAGCGCCACACATTCGGTCACCCGGACTTCGAGGCTAGCGATGTCCATCCGCTTCAAAGCGTCGATCCACTGCGGCAGGTCCACAGCAACAGAACCGGTCGAGCGAACCCCCACCAGCTTGAATTGCGGATGGATCAGGCGGCGGAGCACCTCCTCGTCCTTGGCGACCAGCGCATCGCGCCATTCGCGCTCGAGGTCCCGCACATCCAGGCAGGGCGCGTCAGCGGCCACGGAGCAATCCTCCAAAAATGCCGCGCAGCAGCGAATTGCCGAGCTGCCGTCCAACCGATGATGCGATCGAGCGGCCGGCCGATTGGATCATCTTGTCGGCCATGGTCGGCTTGGCCGCCTCGCGGGCGCGGCGAGCCTCTTCGCGCTCGAATTCGCGCTGGCGTTGCGCTTCGAGCCGATCTGCTTCGCGCTGCTGCCGCGCTGCCTCCTTGTCGGTCGCAGCCCGTTCCCGGGCGGCTTCCTTGTCAGCGACGGCCTGCTGCCGGGCAGCTTCGGCCGCCGCCTTCTGCGCGTCAGTATCGGCCTTAGCCTTGGCCGCAGCGGCCGCCGCCTCGTCGCCCTTGGCTTTCAAGATTTCCTCGGCGCTGTCGCGGTCTAGCAATGTGTCATACTTGGCGCCGATGACGTCGGTCTGGACCAGGATCGCCCGCTCCTGCGCGGTCAATGGCCCGACCCGCGAGCGCGGCGGCTTGATCAGGGTGCGCTCCACCGGCGAAGGAGAGCCGTCGGCCAGGAGCAGCGACACCAGCGCCTCGCCGATCTTGAGCTCGGTAATCGCGCTTGCGACGTCGATCTCCGGATTGGGACGGAATGTATCGGCTGCCGACCTGACCGCCTGCTGATCGCGCGGCGTGAACGCATTGAGCTTGTGCTGCACCCGATTGCCGAGCTGTCCCGCGACCTTGTCGGGAATGTCGATCGGATTCTGGGTGATGAAATAGACGCCGACACCCTTCGAGCGGATCAGACGGACGACCTGCTCCACCTTTTCCTGCAGCGCGGGCGGGGCGTCCTCGAACAGCAAATGGGCCTCATCGAAGAAGAAGGCCAACTTGGGCTTGTCGGGATCGCCGACCTCGGGGAGCAGTTCGAACAATTCGCTCAGCAGCCACAGCAGAAACGTCGAATAGAGCCGCGGGCTCGACATCAGCTTGTCGGCCGCGAGAATGTTGATGATCCCCTTGCTCGCCTCGTCGAGCTTCAGGAAATCCTCCAGGTCGAGCGCCGGCTCGCCGAAGAAATGATCGCCGCCCTGGGCGCGAAGCTGGAGCAAGGAGCGCTGGATGGCACCGACGCTCATCTTCGAGACATTGCCATATTCGAGCGTCAGCTCGTCGGCCTGCTCGCCGCAATGAACCAGCATCGCCTGCAAGTCGTCGAGGTCGAGGAGCATCAGCCCCTCCTTGTCGGCGACGGTGAAGGCGATGGTCAGCACGCCTTCCTGCACATCGTTGAGGTTCATCAGCCGGGAAAGGAGCAGCGGCCCCATCTCGCTGACCGTGGTGCGGATCGGATGGCCCTGCTCGCCGAACAGGTCCCAAAACTGAACCGGGTAGCCGGCGTATGACCAGTCGGCGTAGCCGATCTCCTGGGCGCGGGCGGCAAAGGCTTCGTGCGGCTTGGCGGTAGCGGCGCCCGGCATCGCAAGGCCGGCAAGATCGCCTTTTACGTCCGCGACGAAGGTTGGCACCCCAGCATCTGACAGACCTTCGATGATCCCTTGCAGCGTCACCGTCTTGCCGGTGCCGGTCGCGCCCGCGATCAGCCCGTGGCGGTTGGCGCGTTTCAGCTCCAGTTGCTGGGGTTTCGCGCCGCCGCCGCCCGCGCCGATGAAAATGCTCGCCGTCGGATTGCTAGCCATGCGGTCGCGTCGCTCCTACCAGCCTTATCGCAATGGGCTGAGGGAGCCCCGCTCCCTCAACCCAAGCGGCAGTAACTAGGCCCAAGGAGTGTCGGCAACAAGACGGGCTTTTACTGGCTCGAAATGTCGACCCCGACGAACGCTTCGGGCGCCTGACCGCGCTTGACCAGCAACAATACGCTCGTCCGGCCGGCACGGCGCGCGGTGTCGACCGCGGTCAGTACCTGTGCCGGCGTCGTCACCGCCTGGCGATTGACCGACAGGATGACGTCACCGCGACGAATTCCCTTGTCGGACGCATCGCTTCCCGGATCGACCGAGGTAATGACCACGCCGCGGACCGTCTCCGGCAAGTTCAGCGCGCGATTGATTTGCGGGTTCAATGGCTGCAGCGACAGGCCGAGCGCAGTGCCCGGAGCAACCGGCGCTTCCTGACCGAGCGCCTGATCTTGATCCTGCCCTCCGCCGGACTGGCGCGCGAGCTCCTCTTCAGTCGGCCGCTGACCGACCTGGACCTGCACCGTCTGGCGGCGGCCATCGCGGATGATCTCCAATGGCACGCGGCTGCCGACCGAAGTGTTGGCGATGATGTAGCTGACGGTTTCGTCGGGCGTGACGTCGCGTCCGTTGACCCGCAGGATCACATCGCCCTGCTGGAGCCCGGCTTTAGCGGCGGCTTCGCCCGGCACGACCGAACGAACCATCTCGCCGAAGTCCTTGCGCAGGCCCAGGCTGTTGGCGATGCCTTCGTCGACCGGCTGGAGCCCGACACCCAGATAGCCGCGCTGCGGCCGCTGCCCGCGACGAAGCGAATCGATTACCGGCTTGGCCGCCTCCGCCGGGATGGCGAGGCCGATACCGACACTTGCGCCGGTAGGTGAGATCAGCGCCGAATTGATGCCGATGACATTGCCGGCCATGTCGAACATCGGGCCGCCTGAATTGCCCATGTTGATACTCGCATCCGTCTGAATGTAGCGGTCATAGGCGCCCGCACCGGTGATCCCGCGATGCAAAGCCGAGATGATGCCCGCGGTCACGGTTCCGCCGAGACCGTAGGGGTTGCCGATGGCAACCACCCAATCGCCGACCCGGGCCTGGCGAGAGTCGCCCCAATTGACGAAAGGCAGGTTCGACCCTTCTATCTTGAGCAGGGCGAGATCCGATGCCGTGTCGCGCCCAATGATGCGAGCCGGAAACTCGCGGCGGTCGGCCAATGTCACCGTGACGCTGTCGACCGTCCCGGTGCCGTTGACGCCCTGGATAAGATGATTGTTGGTGACGATGTAGCCGTCCGACGAAACCAGGAAGCCGGAACCCAGCGAACCCGCCTCACGAGTTTGCGGACTATCCTGGCCTTGGCCCTGCCCTTGCCCCTGGCCCTGGCCCTGGCCCTCGGGGACCTGCCCCCCGAAGCGGCGGAAGAATTCCTCGAACGGGTCGACCTGGCGCCGAACCGGCACGCGCTGCTTGGTGGAGATGTTGACCACCGCCGGTGCTAGGCGCGCCGAAAGGTCGGCGAATGAAGTCGGTGCCCCCGCCCTTGGCACGATCGTCGACGGAGCATTCTGCGCTACTTGAGCTCCGGCCTCGCCGGTCGCAACCGAAAATGCGGTTCCTCCGAGCAGCAGGGCCATGGCGACCCCATAGGCATAACGCACGGGTCGAAACTCCTTAGTCGGCTTCATTCTATTCCTCGCTTGGCTTTCGCGGTCCACCGGCGACGCTAGGTCAAGCGCATGAACGCGAATTGAACAGGGCTGGCTCCTATCGTCCAGTAAATTCCTTCAAATATTGATCATTTGGAGACAGGATGATGTTAGTCGATGCAGGCTTGCTACCGTTGACGCCCAGAAAGGTCGTCTCATAGCTCTGCATTGCCCGGTAGAAATTGTAAAACTCCGGGTCCTTGCCGAACGCCGCAGCATAAGTGCGAGCGGCCTCTGCATCGGCCTCGGCGCGGATGATTTGGGCGTTCTTCAGGCCCGAAGCCTCAATCGAGCGAGCTTCCTGCTGACGGGCCGTACGCATCCGGTCGAACGCGGACTGAAGCGGCGTACCGTCGGGCAGGTCCGCCTTCTTGATGCGCACGTCGATGATCTCAGCGCCATATTGGCGCGCAACCCGGTCGAGCCCACGCCGGATATTGCCCATGACGCCCTCGCGCTCGGGCGACAGCAGCGAGGCGAACGGCCGCTTGCCGAGCTCGTTGCGGAGCTGCGATCCCAAGATCGGCGCGAGCGAGCGTTCGAACTGATCGGTCGACCGGGCACGGATATACATGCGCAGCGGATCGACTACGCGATAGCGGGCGAATGCGTCGACCTCGAGCCTCAGCTGGTCGGTCGACAAAACCTGCTGCTTGTCCATTTCGATGTCACGGACGCGCTTGTCGATCCAGTCAATGCGGTCGACGAAGGGGATGCGGATGGCAAGGCCAGCGCCTTGCCCGCCAATTTGTGCTCCGTCCTTGTAGCGGTTGATGATGCGCACCGGCTTGCCGAAGCGGGTGATGATCCCCTGTCTGGTCTCGGGCACGATCGAAATGCTGCTGAGCAGCGTGATCAGCAGGAAGAATCCGACTAGCAGCGACGCAATAGGGTGGCGGCGGATGGCGTCGGTCATTGGCTGGCCCTTGGCGTGCTGCGGCGGAGCTCGCCGAGCGGCAAGTACGGCGTTACCCCGGGAGTCTCGACGATGGTCTTGTCGACGTTCTGCAGAATCCGCTCCATCGTCTCATAATACATGCGCCGCTTGGTCACGCCCGGCGCCAGCTTATATTGTTCATAGACCTTGTCGAAGGAGGTCGCGTCGCCCTGAGCTTTCTGGCGCAACTGCAGCGCGTAGGAATTGGCCTGGTTGACGTAGCTCTGGGCCTTTTGCTGAGCGGCATTGACCTCCTTGAAAGCGTCGTTGACCGCCGCCGGCGGATCGGCCTGCCTGATCGCCACGCCCTGGATCACGACGCCCGATTGATAGCCGTCAAGCGTCTGCTGCATTTCCTCTTGGACTCGCGATTCAATATCGCCGCGCTTGACGCCGATCGCATCCTGCAACGTTACTTGGGCGACAATCTGCCGCATCGAGCTTTCGGCTACCTGCCGGATAGTTTCCTCCGGCTCCGCGAGCTCATAGAGATATTGCTCCGGATCGCGGATCAGCCAGCGGACCTGATAAGCGATGTCGATGATGTTCTGATCGCCGGTCAGCATCAGCGTTTCCTCGGCGGCCGAACCGATATCGATGTTCCGAGTTTCCCCGACATTTACCTTCTGCACCCGGTCGATCGGCGCCGGGAGGGTGAAGCCGATACCTGGCGAAAGCGTATGACTATAGCGTCCGAATTGAGTCACCACGCCGCGCTCCTCGGGGGCGATACGGTGCATGGTTGTCGTCAATAGCCAAAGGGACGCGACGGCAATCACGGCCCACATGACCAATGAGCCATTTGGCCTGCCCCCAAAGCCGAAGCCTCCGCCGGGTCCTCCACCGCCGAAACGGCCCCGGCTTCGCTTGAGAAAATCATCGAGGGACGTGACCGGGGCCGGGCGGCTCCCGCGGCGCTTGGGCTGCTCTCCCCAAGGGCCCGAAGGTTCGTCGCCCGAAGGCGGATCGCCGCCACCCGAGCCGGGGGGTGCGCCCCATGGCCCCTTGCTTTCGCTGAAAAAGGCACGCCCTCGAGCGCCCCACCCGGATAAAATCGACATGACCCCATAATAAGTAGGGTTTCGCCGAAAAACAGTGCCGCCTGTCGAAAAGGCGATTAAGGGCGCTTGCCGATGAGCAGCCAGGACACTCTCGACACCCTCAGCAGCCTGCCGGACGGCGATCGCATCCGCTCGCGAAGGCTGGTCGGCGACGTTGCCACGATCGTCGCGGATGCCTCCGGCCTGAACGATGACCAGCGGATCGCCCTGGAAGCGAGGCTGCGCGCCGCGGCACTCGCCCTGCCGGGGGTAGCCGAGGCGCGGGTCGCCCTGACCGCCTCAAAACCCGGCCGCACCTTCATCGCGATCGGTTCGGGCAAAGGGGGTGTCGGCAAGTCCACGATAACCACCAACCTGGCGATCGCGTTGGCGCTAATGGGGAAAAAGGTCGGTATCGTCGACGCCGACATTTATGGTCCCTCCCAACCGACCTTGCTGGGTGCGCACGGGAAACCCCGTGCGGAGAATGACAAGCTGGTGCCGGTTGAAGCCCAGGGCATCAAGCTTTTGTCCGTCGGACAGTTGGTTTCGCCTGGCCTAGCGCTGGCCTGGAGGGGACCGATGGCGTCGGGTGCGCTCGCTCAGCTGATCGAAGGCGAGTGGGGTGATACCGAAATCGTCCTGGTCGACCTGCCACCGGGCACGGGAGACGTGCAGCTGTCGCTGGTGCAAAAGTCGCGCCCCGCTGGCGTGGTGATTGTCTCGACCCCCCAGGACCTGTCGCTGATCGACGCGACGCGAGCCATCGATCTGTTCAGCAAGACCAGCGTGCCGGTGCTGGGCATCATTGAGAACATGGCCGGCTATCAATGCCCCCATTGCGGCGAGAGCAGCGACCCGTTCGGACTGGGGGGAGCGGAAGCCTCGGCCAAGGAGCTGGGTGTGCCGTTCCTTGGCCGTCTGCCCCTCTCCACCAGCTTGCGCGAGGCCTCGGATGCCGGGAAGCCGCCCGCTGGGCAGGGTGGGCCGGCCGCCGGCGCATTCGCCGAAATTGCTCGCCGAATGTTGGCCGAGCTGGAGAAAGTGGCCGGCTGAGGCATTATTGCCCCCAAGGAGATTGCCGATGCCATTGACCCGAGACGAGGACATCAGGGAATTGCTGACTGGCGCTCGAACCATCGCCATGGTCGGTGCATCCGATCGACCCAATCGGGCCAGCAACGGCGTAATGAAGTTCCTCCAGGGGCACGGATATCGCGTCATCCCCGTCAATCCGACGATTACCGGCGAGCATGTACACGGTGAATATGTGTGGCGTGAGCTCGGCCAAATTGGCGAGCCGATCGATATCGTCGACATCTTCCGCCGCAGCAGCGAGGCCGGATCTGCCGTCGACCAAGCCATCTCGATTGGCGCCAAGGCGGTCTGGATGCAGCTCGGCGTAATCGACGACGCGGCCGCGGCTCGAGCCGAGGCGGCGGGACTAAAAGTCGTTATGGACCGCTGCCCGAAGATCGAAATTCCGCGGCTGGATCTTTGTCCCATTTCGGAAAATTACCGTTAACCCAAACACTTGACTCCGACGTCATGGAGGCAGAGCTTCTGTCGAGCCGTGGCCTTGGAGTGTCGGCGGGAGGTTCGGCATTGGGGGTTTTTGCGCCGCAAGGGGGCTAGCTAGCCATGAGGAATGCTTGGTTCGGGCGCGTCGGCGCGTCGGTTGTAGCCTGTTCGATCGCTGCCAGTGCGCTGGCGGGCACCGGTCACCAGTGGGGCAATTATTTGTGGGACTACACCTATAATCCCAACGTCCAGAAACAGCTGAATCTGGACGTCTATTTTAAATTCTCGGCCAGTTCGAGCTCGACGTGGTCGGGATATTACACCCAGGCGCTCGGCAAGTGGGAAAACAACCCGCGTTCGCCGCTCGACCTCACGAACGAGGGTCAGGCCGGCGGTACGACATCCCTCGCCTGCGACCATATGCCTGGGGTCGTTCTGGTCTGCGCAGACGTTTACGGAACTTCCGAAGGCTGGGTAGGGATCGCGGAAATAGACGCCGTCGAAAACAATATTCAGTGGGCCACCGCCAAGTTCAACGACAGCTATTATAGCCCGTCGTCGCCCTACGCCGGCACCTATAACAACGATGCGCAGCGCCAGTTCGTGGCGTGCCACGAGATTGGGCACACCTTCGGGCTCGGCCACCTCGACACGTCATTCTATAATAAGAACAAGGGAAGCTGCATGGATTACACCGCCGATCCCGATGGAAGCGGCAGCAACCCTGATAATCGCAGTCCCGGTACGGTTGACTGGGATGTGCTGAACAGCAGCACGATGTACGGCACCCTCAGCGGCACAAAGCCCGGAAAGGGCGGTGGCGGACGGCCCAACCGACTCGACCCATTCGAATTCCGAACGGTCGGCGCAGGGCCGCCCGAAGGCTCGCCGTCCGGCCGCTTCGGAATGATCGTCGGCTACGACGCCGAGGGACGGCCCAACGAATATGTCCGCTATCCTGGTGGCGGCCACGAACGGCGCATTTTTGTGACCTGGGCCAAAGGCTATCGGCCGGAGCACTCCAAGTAGGGGGTTTAGCTCGAAGCCACCGTCATCTGGGGCACCAGTAGCGTCGGGCTATCGATACCCCGGCGGAAGCGGAGATCGCTGGCGGGTTCCAGAGTGGCGAACATCTGCTTCAAGTTGGAGGCTATGGTGATCTCCGCGACCGCCGGGCCAATTTCGCCGTCGCTGATCAGGAAGCCCGCAGCGCCGCGCGAATAGTCACCGGTTACGCCGTTGACGCCTTGGCCGATCAATTCTGTAACCAGAACGCCATGTTTGACGCTCGCAATCATTTCATCGCGGCTACGATTGCCCGGCATGAAATATAGGTTGGACGGCCCGGCGCCCGGCGCGCCTGACACGCCGCGGACGGCATGACCGGTCGGCTGAATGCCAAGTTGCCGGGCCGAAGCGCTTTCCGCGAGCCAGGTCGTCAGTACGCCGTCCTTCACTAGGTCCATCAGCTTGACCGGCAGCCCCTCCCCGTCGAACGCGCGGCTTCTGAGACCACGCTTGCGGAATGGATCGTCGTGGATGGTGATTCCGGGCGCAAAGATCTGAGTTTCCAGGGCGCCGAGCAGAAAGCTTGATTGGCGGGCGATGGCGGCGGCGCTGATCGCAGCGACGAAATGGCCAAGCAGGGTAGTAGCGACGCGAGGATCGAACAGCACCGGCATCGCGCCCGCCTTGACGCTGACCGGCGCCAAACGTGCGACCGCCCGCTGGGCCGCCCGGAGGCCAACGTCTTGCGGTGCTTCGAGATCGGCGGCGTGGCGCGCAGAGTGCCAGGCATAGTCGCGCTGCATCGCCCCCGGTCCGCCGGCGACGACGCTGGCGGAATTGCTGTAACCGGTGGCGCGCGTCGAACCGGCGAAGCCGTCGCTGGTGACGATGGCGAAAATCGAGGCCGAAGCAGTAGCGCTGGCGCCGTTGCTATTGGTAACTCCTGCGAGCGACCGCGCCGCGTCCTCAGCGGCCAGCGCTTGCTCCTTAAGCACGGCTGGATCGGGGTCGCCACCATCATCGAGATCGAGGTCCATGGGCTCGCCGCGGAACAGCATTTGCTCGGGCGCGAGCCCGGCATATCGATCCTCGGGTGCCTCGGCCGCCATTGCCAGCGCGCGGTCGACCAAGGTCGTTAGCGCCTCCGGCGACAGGTCGGAGGAGCCGATGGTAGCGTTACGCCGGCCGACGAACACGCGAAGGCCGATCTCCTCGCCCTCACTGCGGTGGACATCCTCGAGTGCGCCAAGCCGGACGCTGACGCCTTGCGATCGCTCCCCGACATAGACCGCGTCGGCCGCATCAGCGCCCTGCCTGCGGGCTAGTTGGACCAGCGATGCGGCCTTGTCGCGGGCGGCGGCGGGGGAAAGCATGAGCGATCGCCTAGGCGGTCAATCGAATGACGACAAGCCGACCGCGAGGAAGCCGAGGAACAATAGCAGCCCGGTAAAGCGGTTGGAGCGGAACAGGGCCAGCGCCAGGGCTACATCGTCCGGATCGGCCTTGGCGACTTGCCAACCAAGGTGACCCGCACCGGGCAACAGCGCCAACAGCGCGACCCAATCCGGGCGGACCTGCCAGATCGCCGCAGCCCACCCGAGCGACGCCATCGCATAGCAAATACCAACGCCTAGCCGGACCTTGGCGCCCAATGCGCGAGCGCTCGACTTCACGCCGACCAGCTCATCATCCTCAATGTCCTGGATCGCGTAGAGCGTGTCGTAGCCGATTACCCAGAAGATACTGCCGAACCACAACAGCAGCGGCGGCAGCTCGAACTGGCCAGTCACCGCCGGCCAGCCCACCAGCGCACCCCAGCTGAACACCAGCCCGAGCCAGGCCTGCGGCCACCAGGTGATCCGCTTCATGAAGGGATAGGCCGCGACCGGAATGATGCTGATCAGCGCCACGCCTTGGGCAATGCGGGGAAGCTGGAGCAGAACGAACAGGCCGATAATCGACAGGCCGATCGCCAACCCCGATGCAGCCTTCAGCGAAACCCTGCCTGAGGCCAGCGGTCGCAGCTTTGTCCGCTCGACTTGCATGTCCAGCTCGCGGTCGACGATGTCATTATAGACGCACCCCGCCGAGCGCATGACGAAGGCGCCGATTAGGAGCCAGCCGAATAGCGCCCACTCCCCTCCTACTCCCGCCAGCGCCACGCTCCACCCGCAGGGCCAAAAGAGAAGCCAGGTGCCGATCGGCCGGTCGACCCGCATTAGCGACGCGTAAGGACGCAACGCCGCCGGTAGCGCGCCGATCATCCCAGTTCGCTCGCTGTCGGGAACCAGATCGTTCACGCCGCCTCGGCGCGATCGAGCCAGTTCACCAGCGCGGCAAGCGAAGGAAGCTCGATAAAGCGCGGATGATCGGCTGGTGCCGGGCGCTGCTCATGGCTCCAGCCGAGCGGCTGCGGGATATAGGCGGCCCAAGCGCCCGCCTCGAGCGCGGGGAAGACGTCGCTACGCATCGAATCTCCGGCCATCAGCGCATTGGCCGGCTCCACCCCGTTGCGGTCGAAAATTCCTGCAAAGGTGCTCGGCTTCTTGTCGCTGACGATTTCGATGCCCGTGAACAGGGCGCCGAGGCCGGAGGCGGCGAGCTTGGCCTCCTGGTGGAACAGGTCTCCCTTGGTAACCAGCACCAACCGAGCGCGGTCTGCGAGCGCAGCCAGCGTATCGCCAATCCCCTCGAACAGCTCGACCGGGTGCGCATGCAGCGTCTTTCCCGCGTTGAGAATGTCGCGGACGACCGATGCCGGTACATCGTCGCCGCCCAGCTCCAGCGCGGTCTCGATCATCGACAAGGTGAAGGCTTTGGCGCCGTAGCCGTAGAGCTTGAGATTGCGGATCTCGCATGCCTCCAGCGCCGAGCGCGCGATGCCGGCATCGGCGAACGGCTCCAGCATCCCCACCAACGCGTCCTGCGTTTCGTGGAAGAAGCGCATGTTGTGCCAAAGCGTGTCGTCGGCATCGAGGCAGATCAAGTCGATGGGCATGGGCGAGGCAATAGCCTCGTCGGTTTGCGGATGCTAGGCGGCGGGGATGCCTGCCACGCCTGCCTGGCCGCCCCGAAGCTTCCCGCGCCTCTACCTCGAATCCCCGATCGACGTGGGCGCGCGGATCGAGCTCGAGGCCGCCCAGACCAATTATCTCGGCAAAGTCATGCGGCTAAAACCGGGAGATCAGTTGCTGGTCTTTGACGGCTTTTCAGGTGAATGGATGGCCGAAATCGCCGAGGCCGGCAAAAGGCGAATGACGCTCGCCGTGATCGAGCCGACAAGGCAGCAGGAAAGCGTACCCGATCTGTGGCTGGCGTTCGCGCCAGTCAAGAAGGGCCGGGTGGACTGGCTGGTCGAGAAAGCTGTCGAGCTGGGAGTAGCGCGATTGCTTCCCGTCATCACCCAACGCACCATCGTCGACAAGCTGAATCTCGGGCGGATGAAGGCGCATATCGTCGAGGCGGCGGAGCAGTGCGGCCGCACCGCTTTGGCTGACATCGTAGAGCCGGTTAAGCTCGAAACTTTCCTCAAGGCCCGGGAAGCATCGCGCACCCTCTATTTCGCCGATGAAACCGGCGGCGAGCCGGCAGCGACGACGTTCAAGCCGGGCCCGGCGCTGATCCTGACCGGGCCGGAGGGCGGCTTTGCGCCTGACGAGGCCGAGCTGATCCGCGCTGCACCCAATGCGGCGCCAATCAGCCTAGGGCCACGCATCCTCCGCGCCGAAACGGCGGCGCTGGCCGCGGTTTCTGCATGGATGGCGGCCGCCGGAGACTGGCGATAAGCCAGGCCAATGCAGGCATAAAACGGAAGCGCTAGCGCGGCCTCCATCGCGCGGCTAAGCCCCCTTCAGATGACGACGAGAACCGACCTTTCCGCGAGCCCGACGATCGAGACCCGCGACGACCTGCTGTCCGTGTTCAAGGGCGGCGAGAAACCGCGCGAAGACTGGCGGATCGGCACCGAGCATGAGAAATTCGTTTATCGTCTGAGCGACCATCGCGCGCCCAGCTGGGACGAGCCAGGCGGGATTCGCGACCTGCTTTCCGGCCTCACCGAGTTCGGCTGGCGGCCGGTCGAAGAAGGCGGCAAGATCATCGCTCTGACGGGGGTCGATGGCACGATCAGCCTCGAGCCGGCGGGTCAGCTGGAGCTTTCGGGCGCGCCGCTGCAGGACCTTCACCAAAGCTGTGCCGAGAGCGGGCGGCACCTCGAGCAGGTCAAGGCGGTCGGCGATCGCCTCGGCCTCGGCTTCCTCGGCCTCGGCATGTGGCCCGACAAAGCGCGATCCGACCTGCCTATCATGCCCAAGGGCCGCTATGAGATCATGCTTCGGCACATGCCGCGCGTGGGCAATCTCGGGCTCGACATGATGCTTCGCACCTGTACCATACAGGTGAATCTTGACTATTCATCAGAAGCCGACATGGTAAAGAAGTTTCGTGTGGGCCTGGCGCTGCAACCGGTCGCGACCGCGCTATTCGCCAATTCGCCGTTCACCGAGGGCAAGCCCAACGGCTACAAGAGCTTCCGCAGCCATATCTGGGAGGACACAGACCCAGCACGAACCGGCATGTTGCCATTCGTGTTCGAGGAGGGCTTCGGCTACGAGCGCTACTGCGACTATGCTCTCGATGTGCCGATGTATTTCGTTTTCCGCGACGGAAAATATATCGATGCCGCTGGCCAAAGCTTCCGCGACTTCCTCGACGGCAGGCTCCCTGCCCTGCCCGGCGAGAAGCCGAGCATCGCCGACTGGACCGACCACCTCTCGACCGCATTTCCGGAAGTCCGCCTCAAAAGCTTCCTAGAGATGCGCGGGGCGGATGGCGGCCGCTGGGGCCGGATCTGCGCGCTACCGGCGCTATGGGTGGGCCTGCTTTATTCGTCGACCGCGCTCGATGCCGCCTGGGACCGGGTCAAGCATTGGACCATCGAGGAACGCGAAACGCTTCGCCACGTGGTACCGAAGCTCGCCCTGGATGCGCCGGTCCCAGGTGGAGGAACGGTGCTGGATCTCTCCCGCGAAGTGCTCGATATCGCCACTGCAGGACTTCGCGAGCGGGCCGAACTGAACCCCGCCGGAGACAATGAAGGCGGCTTTCTCGATCCGCTGCGCGACGTTGTCGCCAGCGGCAAGACGTTCGCCGACAGGCTGCTCGATCGCTACCATGGCGATTGGAATGGCGACGTGGCCCACGTCTATGAAGAGTTCAGCTTTTGATCTCTGTGGCCGATGCGCCGCAACGCCCGTGAATAATTCGCGTAACGGCTCCGTCACATTGACTCGACTGTAAGCCTGCGTAGAGGCGCGAAGGCATGGGGGGCGGGGCGAGAGAAAAGGCCCGTCCATAGCCTTTTCAAGAAAGACTCCGATGCGCCGCACCTCGCAGACCTCGCTCCTCGCGCTGGCCACCGCCTGCGTGTTCGCAATGACCGCCACACCGGCGCTAGCCCAGGCTACCGGCGACACCGACACGCCGGCCGCGGACGCGACCCAGGCGTCGGCCGAGCCGTCCCAAGGCCTTGGCGAGATCGTCGTCACCGCTACGCGGCGGAGCGAGAATCTGCAGGACATCCCACTGTCGGTCGCGACCATCAGCGACGAGACGCTGGCGGCGGTCAATGCCGGCGGCGCCGACATTCGCGGCCTGTCGGGCCGGGTCCCGAGCCTCAACATTGAAAGTTCGTTCGGCCGCACCTTCCCACGCTTCTACATTCGCGGCCTGGGCAACACCGACTTCGACTTGAACGCCTCGCAGCCGGTCAGCCTTATCTATGACGACGTCGTCCTCGAAAACCCGATCCTGAAGGGCTTCCCGGCGTTCGACGTCGACCGGATCGAAGTGCTGCGCGGGCCGCAGGGCACGCTGTTCGGCCGCAACACGCCGGCGGGCATCGTCAAGTTCGATACGGTGAAGCCCGGCAAAGGCCGCAACTATGCGCGGATCAGCTACGGGTCCTTCAACACGATCAACGCGGAGGGAGCGGTCGGCTACCAGTCAAGCGACGACTTCGCGGTTCGCATGTCGGGCCTCCTGCAGCATCGCAGCGACTGGATCGACAACCTGGACGAGCCCGGTGACAATGACCTGGAAGGTTACACCGATATTGCTCTTCGCGGGCAGATTATGTGGAAGCCCACCGAGGATCTGACGCTCCGGCTGGTCGGTCAGTACCGCCATTTGGACGGCGATGCGCGAGTTTTCCGTGCCAGTGCATTCGAACGTGGCAGCAACAAACTGGTCGGCGTTGACGGCGGCGATTTCGAACGCGACGAAGTGCGCACCGATGGTACCAATTTCCAGAAGCTCAAGACCTGGAACGTCGCCGCTACGGTCGAATATGATTTTGGCCCGGCGACCCTCTATTCCGTTACGAGCTATTGGAACGGCGACCTCAAGAGCCGCGGCGACATCGACGGCGGCAGCTTGTCCGACCCCGGCCTGATCCCATTCTTTGCCGAGAGCCAGGACAATATTCCGAGCCTCGACCAGTTCACCCAGGAATTGCGGATCGCCTCGAACAACACCACCGGTCTCGGCTACCAGGCCGGACTGTTCTATTTTGACGAGGACCTCAACATCGAGAGCCTCGATTTCAGCACCGCCGACCCAATTTTTGGCGCGGGCCCGGACACCGGCGGACCTGGCTCTTCGAACCCGACTGCCATCGTCAACCAACGCCAGGAAGCCAAGGCAATCGGCATTTTCGGTTCGGTCAATTACAAGTTTGATCAGGGCCTGACGCTGCAAGCCGGGGCGCGCTGGAACCATGACAAGAAGAAGCTGGTTGCGGAGCGCAACTTCGACATTCGCTTCGGCTTTGTCGGCGGAGGGCCAGTTCCCGAGACGACGACCAAGGTCAAGGACAGCGTGCTGACCTGGGACCTGAGCGCGATCCAGGAACTCAACGAGGACATCAATGTCTATGCTCGCGTCGCCAAGGGCTATCGTGCCCCGGCGATCCAGGGCCGGATCCTCTTCGACCGCGACGTATCGACGGCGAAAAGTGAAAACACCATGTCCTACGAGGCGGGTATCAAGACGGTGCTGCTCGACCATCGGCTACGCTTCAATCTCACCGCCTATTATTTCAAGACCAAGGACTTGCAGCTGTCTGCGGTCGGCGGAGCCGCCAACGCCAACCTGTTGCTCAACGCAGATGTCGTGAAGGGCCACGGCTTCGAAGCCGAACTAGAGGCTCGCCCGATGACCGGCCTGACGATGACCGCCGGCGTCAGCTACAACAAGACCAAGATCCACGATGACAATTTGACGGTCGAGACTTGCGGCGCATGGCGCTTCGACGACTTCGCGAACCCGTCGATCTGCACCGTGCTGGATCCGATCGTTGCGCCGGCGATCCCCTTCGGCCAGCCATCGATCGTGTCGATTGACGGCAACTCGCTGCCGCAAGCGCCCAAATGGACGCTCAACTGGACGGCGGGCTACGAACATCCGGTTGGGCCTGGCTCAGTCTATGTCTTCACGGACTGGTATTATCGCTCCAACATCGACTTCTTCCTCTACAAGTCGGTCGAGTTCAGCGACGATCATCTGATGGAGGGTGGCCTGCGCATCGGTTACCGGACCGACCGCTACGACATCGCCGGCTTCGTCCGGAACATCACCAACGACGAGAGCGCGGTCAGCGGGATCGACTTCAACAACCTGACGGCGATGGTCAACGAGCCGCGCATTTGGGGCATCGAAGCCGGCATCAAGTTCTAATCTGAGTATGACAGACGATTTGGCGGGCGGTGGGCTTCAACTCACCGACCGCCTTTCTTATCGTACCTGCGCATGCCGACCTCGCTTCCGATAACCGACGCCAAGCTCCTGCTGATCTTCGGCGCTGACCGCGAAGACCAGTTCCGGACCAAGCACGGACGAACCAAATTGAGCGGTTCGTCAGATGTGTTTGAGCTGATTGGCCCCAGCCACCCTCATCACCGACTGCAAATTACGCGCCAGTTCCTGCGCCAGAAGCGGCGGCCCAATTTCGCCCCCTACCGTCATATCCTCAACCTGATCACCGAGCCCGAGCACAACGACGGGGTTCTGAACAATCTGCGCAAATTGCTCCGTGGGGTGTCTGGCAAGGTCATCAACCACCCGGAAGCGGTGCTCCGTTCGACCCGTGACCAGACAGCCAAACGCCTGTCCGACATCCCCGGGCTGGTGGCGCCGAAAGTCGTGCGCCTGCGGACTGCCAAGCCGCGAG
>Ga0157380_10000560_pt1 | contig 22835 bp, 29 predicted proteins | sample S35metaG_FD_119757 | JGI IMG/M metagenome (GOLD analysis project Ga0157380, IMG submission 119757) | Switchgrass rhizosphere microbial communities from Kellogg Biological Station, Michigan, USA - S3-5 metaG | ecosystem: Host-associated > Plants > Roots > Rhizosphere > Soil | place: USA...
AGGTAGGTTGACCCGCCCGAGGTCATTTTCCGCCCGACGACGCGTTTCGCGTACTGAACGGGAATGCGCCGCTGCCCCTCCTGGACGAAGACGATCGCGACGATCACCGCCAGCGCGACGAAGGGCATCATCACGATGAAGACCTGGTCGGGGTTGGTCCACCATGCGGTGATCCCCTGGGGCAGTTCGGAGACGATCGAGGCGAAGATCAGCAGCGAGATGCCGTTGCCGATGCCGCGCTGGGTGATCAGCTCGCCGAACCACATCAGCAGGGTGCAGCCCGCCGTAAGGGCGATCACGATCAGCAGGATCTTGGCGCCTCCCAAGCTGCCGATCGCGTTGTTGCCCGCTTCCTGGCCGAACGACTGGAACAGGTACACGTATCCAAACGACTGGCCAAAGGCCAGGCCGACCGTGAGGTAGCGCGTGTACTGGGTGATCTTCTGCTGGCCGACCTCGCCTTCTTTCTGCAGCTTCTCCAGCGAGGGCACGACGACCGTCAAAAGCTGCAGGATGATCGAGGCCGTGATGTAGGGCATGATCCCCAGGGCGAAGATCGAGAGGCGCGAGAGGCTCCCTCCCGAGAAGGTGTTGAGGAGGTTGAGGATGCCGCCGCCGCCGAAATTGCTCTCCAGTTCCTTCACGGCGTTGAGATCCACGCCCGGGGCGGGGATGTAAGCGCCAAGCCTGTAGAGAAGAAGCATCGCCGCCGTGAAGGCGAGCTTCTTGCGAATGTCGGCGACGCTGAAAGCGTTCGCAATAGTCCGGAGCATTAGGGCTCCAGAGTGTGGCAGGAACCGCCCGCCGCTTCTATCTTCTCCTTCGCCGCGGCGCTGAAGCCGTGCGCTCGCACCGTCAGCTTCTTCGAGATCTCACCGCGAGCGAGGATCTTCACCGGATCGGAGCGCTTGGCGAGCCCCTTCTCCTTCAGCGTCTCTGGAGTCACCTCGGCGTCGGCGTCGAAACGCTCCTCCAGGTCGGCGAGGTTGATCGGCTGGGACTTGGTCCGGAAGTTCTCGAAGGGCATCGACTGCTTTTTGTGCGGCCCGCGAAGCTTTCGCATCCGCATGTGGATCGGGTTCTGGCCGCCTTCGTAGTTGGCCTTGCGCTTGGACCCCGAACGCGACCCCGCGCCCTTGTGCCCCCTGCCGGAAGTCTTGCCCAGCCCCGAGCCCTCGCCACGCCCCAACCGCTTCCGCGGCCGGCGCGACCCGGGCTTCGGCTTCAAGTTATGCAGCCCAATCTCCTCGGACCGAGGCGTCTCAGCCATCAGCCATCCACCTCGACCAAATGAGAAACAACCCGAAGCTGCCCCTCCAACTGAGGACTGCTCTTCCGCTCCACAGCCTTCCCGATCCGCCCCAAGCCAAGCGCCTTGAGCGTCGCTTTCTGGCTGGGATTGGACCCGTTGGCCGACCGAACCTGCTTGATCTTGACCCCGCTCACGAGGTCTCCTCAGCTTTCGGCTCCTCGGTCGCCGGGGCGGTCGCTTCCTCGGCCGGAGCCTCCTCAGCTTTCGCGACATCCGCCTCTCCGGCGGGTGGCGCTGTAGGGGGAACCGCCCCCGAGGACGCTTTAGCGACCGCAGGGGGTGGTGGGTCCCCTGCAGCGACAGGGCCCGCCGGCGTGGGCTCGCTCGCGTCCTGCGCCGCGACAGGACCCGCGGCCGACCCGTTCGAACTCACACCGAGTACCTGGGCAACTGTCAGCCCGCGCAACTCGGCGACCTCCTCGGGCCGCCTCAGGCGAATAAGCCCGTCCATCGTCGCCTTCACCAGGTTGATCGGGTTCTGCGTCCCAATGCTCTTCGTAAGCACGTCCTTCACCCCACCGAGCTCGAGCACCGCGCGCACTCCGCCACCAGCGATCACGCCGGTACCGGGGCTGGCCGGACGCAGGACGACGTGGCCCGCGCCGAAGCGGCCGATGATCTTGTGGGTGATGGTCTGCCCGTATTTGGGGATGCGAATCAAGTCCTTGCGGGCGTTCTCTACGCCCTTCTGGATCGCCAGCGGCACCTCGCGCGCCTTGCCGTAGCCGATCCCGACCACGCCCTCTTCGTCGCCGACGGCGACGAGCGCGGTGAAGGAGAAGCGACGGCCGCCCTTGACCACCTTGGCAACGCGGTTGATCTCGATCACGCGCTCCTGTAGGTCAAGCCCGCGCGGGCTCACCGTTTCGACGTTGGTTGTGTCCATTCCCTTCATTGCGAGCGGCCCAAGGTACTAGAAGACCAGTCCTCCCTCTCGTGCTCCTTCAGCCAGGGCCTTTACTCGGCCGTGGTACTGGTAGCCGCCACGGTCAAAGACGCAGGACTCCACGCCGGCCGCTTTGGCGCGCTCGGCCAGCAGCTCACCGGCACGCTTGGCCTGCTCGCTGGCGGTGAGCTTGCGCAGCTCGGGCTCGATCCAGTTGACGGCCGCGACCGTGTGGCCCTTGCCGTCGTCGATCAACTGGGCGAAGACGCCGCGATTGGATCGGTAGACGGACAGGCGCGGCCGCTCGGCCGTGCCTGTCACCCGGGCGCGCACGCGGCGGCGGCGGCGCAGGCGGCGCTGCCTGGTCGTGAGAACCGTCATCTCAGGCCCTCTTTCCGACCTTGCGAGCGACGTGCTCGCCTCGGTAGCGGATTCCCTTGCCCTTGTAGGGCTCCGGCGGACGGCGCTTGCGGATGTCCGCCGCGACTTGCCCGACGAGCTGCTTATCGATCCCCCGCACGATGATCTCGGTCGGCTGGGGGACCTCGAACTCAATGCCCTCCGGCGCCTCGATCGAGACGGGGTGCGAGTAGCCAAGCGCCATCTCCAGGTTCTTGCCCTTGAGCTGGGCGCGGTAACCGACGCCCTGGATCTCCAGCCGCTTCTCGAATCCCTCCGTGACGCCCTCGACCATGTTGGCGATCAGGCTGCGCGTGAGGCCGTGCAGGGCGCGGTGCTCGCCGCGGTTGGTCGGGCGCTCGATCGTGAGCACGCCGTCGGCCTGCTCGACTTTCATGTCCGTCGAGAGGACCTGAACCAACTCCCCTTTCGGGCCCTTGACCTCGACCCGGCCTGGGGCGACCTCGACCGTTACGGCGTCGGGCACGGAAATGGGCTTTCTTCCAATTCGGCTCATCGTGAAATCACCAGACGTAGGCGACGACCTCGCCGCCGACGCCCTTTGCCTTGGCTTCGTGTCCGGTCATCACGCCCACCGAGGTGCTGACGATCGCCGTGCCGGTCCCGCCGTGAACACGCGGGACCTGCTTGTGGTCGACGTAGCGGCGGCGTCCCGGGCGCGAAACGCGCTCCAGGCCCAGAATCACCGGGCGACGGTCCTCCGTGTACTTGAGGCGGATCTTGATCGCCTCTCCCACCGTCGCCGGCTGCTTGGCGAAATCGAGGATGTAGCCCTGCTCCTTGAGGATCCGCGACATCTCCACCTTGAGGCGCGACGCGGGTATCTCCACCTCGTCATGCCCCGAGCCGAGGGCATTGCGGATTCGAGTTAGGTAATCGGCTATCGGATCGGTCAGCATTTCGGGTCTACCAGCTGGACTTGGTCATACCGGGGATGTGGCCCTCGTGCGCTGCCTCACGCAGGCAGATCCGGCAAAGGCCGAACTTGCGGTAGTAGGCGCGCGGCCGGCCACAACGACGGCAGCGGTTGTATTCGCGGGACTTGAACTTGGCCTTCCGTCCCTGCTTCACCTTAAGCGAAGTCTTGGCCATCTAGGAATCCCCCTTATCGGTGCCTTCGGAATCCGCCTCTCCGGCGGGTGGCGTGGAGGATGGCTCCTCGCCCGCAGCTTGCGAGGACGAGGAGTCGTCCTCCGCGACAGGACCCGCCGGCTCCTCCGGCTTGGCGTAGGCGTCCGGATTCTCTTCCTTTAGTTGCTCCAGCGCAGCCTGCTCGGCCTCGGCTCGCAGACGAGCCTCCTCCTTGCGCTTCTCCTCCTCGGCTGCCGCCTCTGCCTCCGCATCGGCATCGGGTTTCCCGGGGCGGCCCTCCTTGGCGAAGGGCATCCCCAGCCCGAGCAGCAGCTCGAAGGCCTCCTCGTCGGTCGGGGCCGAGGTCGTGATCGTGATGTCGAGGCCACGCACCTCGTCGATCGAGTCGTAGTCGATTTCGGGAAAGATCAACTGCTCGCGCACACCCATCGAGTAGTTGCCGCGGCCATCGAAGGAGCGTGGGTTGAGGCCACGAAAGTCGCGAATGCGCGGAACGGCGATCGAGCAGAGCCGATCGAGGAACTCCCACATGTAGGCGCGGCGCAGGGTCACCGAGATGCCGACCGGCATCCCCTCGCGGACCTTGAAGGAAGCGATCGACTTACGAGCACGGCGCACGCTTGGCTGCTGACCGGCGATTGTCGCTAGCTGCTCCTGCGCGGCTTCCTGCATCTTCGCGTTCTGCTTCGCCTCGCCGAGCCCCATGTTGAGCGTGATCTTCTGCAGGCGGGGAGCCTGCATCGGCGTCGAGTAGCCGAACTTGCGGGTCAGCGCCGGCAGGACGTCCTGCTCGTAGCGCTCGCGCAGACGTGGCGGCGGCGCGGCCTGGCTCTGGGGTGTCGCGGTGGCCTCCACTAGAACGACGCCCCGCTCCGCTTCGCAAAGCGCTCGCGCTTGCCGCCTTTGTCGCGGCGCACGCCGACGCGCGTCGGCTTGTTGTCTTTGGGGTCGAGCAGCATCACGTTTGAGACGTGGATCGGCCCCTCCTTCTCGACTATGCCGCCAGCCTGAGGGTTTTTGAGGTCGGCCTGCGAGCGCGCGCGTTCGTGTCGCTTGACCATGTTGAGGTGCTCGACGTAGACGCGGTCCTTCTTCGGGTCGGTGCGCACCACCCGCCCGGTCTTGCCCGCGTCCTTGCCGCCGATCACCATCACCTGATCGTCCTTGCGGATTCGCATCGACTTGGCCATCGCTACAGGACCTCCGGCGCGAGCGAGATGATTTTCATGAAGTTGCGATCGCGAAGCTCGCGGGCCACCGGGCCGAAGATGCGCGTCCCGCGCGGGTTGTTGCTCGCGGGGTCGATCAGCACCGCGGCGTTTTCGTCGAAGGCGATGTAGGTCCCGTCTGGCCGGCCGAGCTGCTTCTTCGTGCGCACGACGACAGCCTGCACGACCTCGCCCTTGCGGACGCCCCCCTGCGGACTCGCCTGTTTGACCGTTGCCGTGATCACGTCGCCGACGCCGGCGTAGCGGCGATGCGAACCGCCCTTGACGCGGATGCAGAGGATCTCGCGAGCGCCGGAGTTGTCGGCGACCTTCAGTCTCGACTCCTGCTGGATCACTTGGCACGCTCCAGAACCTCGACCAGGCGCCAGCGCTTGGTCTTCGACAGCGGCCGGGTCTCGATGATGCGCACCGTGTCGCCCTCGCCCGCCTCGTTTTGCTCGTCATGAGCGTGCAGGGTGCGCGAACGCCGCACCACCTTCTCGTAAGTCGGGTGCCGCCGGGCGATATCGATTCGCACGGTGATCGATTTCTCGCCTTTGTTGGAGACGACGATCCCCTGCCGCGTCTTCGCTGCCACGGAGTCCCGCTCGGCAACAGGAGTCCCGGTGCCGGCAGTCTTCCCAGCTTTAGCCGCAGCCCTTTCTTTCCGCCGCGACTCAGCCTTGCGCTTGCGCTGCTGAGCGCGCTCCGAAGCTCTCTCCTCAGCGGTCTGAGCAGGACCGGCTTTATGGGGCCTGCGCGAGCGCTCCAGCCTGCGACGCTCCTTCCAAGGAAGCTCGTCCTCAGGATTCGGCTCCGCAGCAGGCTTTTCAGCTACCTCGGCGTCGGCCTCACCGGCGGGTGGCGTGGAGGATGGCTCCTCGCCCGCAGCTTGCGAGGACGAGGAGTCGTCCTCCACGACAGGACCCGCCGGCGTGGGCTCGTCCGAGTGCTCCTCGCCCGCAGCTTGCGAGGACGAGGAGTCCTCTGCCGCGACAGGACCCGCGGCCTCTGCGCCCTCGTCCTTGGGCGTCTCCTCAGTCACGTCTTTCTTCTCCTCGTCACTCATCTCTTCAACTCTCTCTCAACGTCGATCCCGCGCTCCTTGGCCACCGTCAAAAGCCTGGCGATGTCGCGCCGTGCCATGCCGGTGCGGGCGGTGTTCTCCAGCTCGCCAGTCGCCTGCCGGAAACGCAGATTGAAGGCCTCTTGCTTCGCATCGATCAGCTTCGCGATCAGCTCATCGTCTTTGAGGTCGTGCGCTTCGGCGCCCTTCACTGCCCTTCGACCCCCTCGCGCCTCACGAACTTGGTCCTGACCGGGAGCTTGTGCCCAGCCAGGCGCAGGGCCTCGCGGGCGAGGTCCTCGGGCACGCCGGCCAGCTCGAACATGACCTTGCCCGGCTTGATCACAGCCACCCAGCCCTCGGGATTGCCCTTGCCCGAACCCATCCTGGTCTCGGCCGGCTTCTTCGTGTAGGGCTTGTCGGGGAAGACGTTGATCCAGACCTTGCCGCCACGTTTGATCTTGCGGGTCATCGCGACGCGGGCGGCCTCGATCTGGCGGTTGGTGATCCAGCCGCGATCGAGTGACTTCAGCCCGTACTCGCCGAAGGCGACAGTGCTGCCGCCCTTGGTGTTGCCGCGCATCCGGCCACGCATCTGTTTGCGGTGCTTGACCCGCTTCGGCATCAGCATGGGCGATGCCTCCTTCCAGCGCAGTGCGACTCAGCCGAGCGAAAACCAAGCTGGGCAAGGACGCAGGGTGCAGCCTTTGGTGGTGCCAAAGGCAAACCCGAGGACGCAGATCCAGCGCCGGTTTGCAGCCGGCTGAGGTGTGCTGTGTTGGAAGGAGTCATCGCTACCTCCCGCCTCCGCGTCCGCCACGACCGCGGTCGCCGCCGCCCGAGCCGCCACGGTCCCCACCGCGACCGCCGCGCTGGGCGCCGCTCGGGGCGGAATCGCCCTCGTCGGTGAGCTGGTCGGAGCGGAAGCCCTCAGGCATGACCTCGCCCTTGTTGATCCAGCACTTGACGCCGATCCGCCCGGTGGTGGTGCGTGCCTCGAAGAATCCGTAGTCGATATTGGCCCGCAGCGTGTGCAGCGGGACGCGGCCGTCCGAATAGCCCTCGGTCCGAGCCATCTCGGCGCCACCAAGGCGACCGGACACCTGGACCTTGACCCCCTTTGCCCCGGAGCGCATCGCCGAGGTGAGGGCGCGTTTCATCGCCCGGCGGAAAGCGACCCGGTTCTGAAGCTGCTCGGCAATCGACTGGGCGACCAGTTTGGCGTCGAGCTCAGGCCGCTTCACCTCGCGGATGTTCACCTTCACCGGTTTGCCGGTCAGCTTGTGCAGCTCTTTGCGCAGAGCGTCGACTTCGCTGCCCGACTTGCCGATCACGATGCCGGGGCGAGCGGTGTGGATGTCCACGGCGATCTCACCGTGGCGCTCGATCGTGATGTCGGAGAGGCCGGCGTGGGCCAGCTTGCCCTCGATGTGATCGCGAATCTTCAGATCCTCGTTGAGGATGTCGGCGAAATCTTTCTCGTCGAACCAGTTTGACTTCCAGTCCTGGATGTAGCCGACGCGGAACCCGCCGGGATGGATCTTCTGTCCCATCAGATGCCCGCCTCTCTGGCGAAGTGCGCCTGGGGGCGCGGCTGGTCGAGCAGATCAAGGACGCAGGGCGCAGCCTTTGCCGGTGGCAAAGGCAAGCCCGAGGACGCAGAGATGCGATGTGCCAGACGCGTCATCCAGGTGTGCTTGGTCGGAGTGGCGGGCATCTCAGTCCTCGTCTTCCGGGCTCAGGGCCACGGCGATGTGGCTGGTTCGCTTGTTTATGCGCGAGGCGCGCCCCAGCGCCCGCGGACGGAAACGGCGCAGCGTGGGGCCTTCGTCGACCGTGATCTCGGCGATTCGCATCTCGTCGGCGACCAGGTCGTGGTTGTTCTCGGCGTTGGCCGCCGCCGACTCGATCAGCTTGCGGATGTCCTGCGCCGCGCCGCGAGGCGAGAACTCGAGCAGGGCTCGGGCCTGGTCGATGTGCAGGCCGCGGACCTGGTCGGCTATCAGCCGCGCCTTGCGCGGGGCCACCCGCACGTAGCGCGAGCTGGCTCGGACGACTACCGGGGCAGTCACGCTATTCACCCTTGCCCGTGCCGGAGTGCGAGCGGAAGGTGCGAGTCGGGGCAAACTCGCCCAGCTTGTGACCGACCATCGACTCGGAGATGAACACCGGGACGTGCTTGCGGCCGTCGTGGACCGCAATTGTGTGGCCGACCATGTCGGGGAAGATCGTCGAGCTGCGCGACCAGGTCTTCAGCATCTGCTTGTTGCCGGACTCGTTCATCGCGGTGACGCGCTTCATCAACGCGCCTTCCACCCACGGGCCCTTTTTGGTCGAGCGTCCCATCAGCGATGCCTCCTTCCAGCGCAGTGCGACTCAGCCGCGCGAAAACCAAGCTGGGCAAGGACGCAGGGCGCCGCCTTTGGTGGAGCCAAAGGCAAGCCTGAGGACGCAGATCCAGCGCCGGTTTGCAGCCGGCTGAGGTGTGCTGTGTTGGAAGGAGGCATCGCTATCGACTCTTTTTCTTTCCTCGGCGCCTGCCGCGCACGATGTAGCGATCGGACTGCTTGCCCTTCTTGCGCGTGCGGTAGCCGAGGGTCGGCTTTCCCCACGGGGTCACGGGATGGCCGCCCGGCGTGTGATGGGCCTCGCCACCGCCGTGCGGGTGGTCGACGGGGTTCATCGCCACGCCACGCGTCTGCGGGCGCTTGCCCTTGTGGCGGTTGCGGCCGGCCTTGCCGACCTTGAGGTTCTGGTGCTCGGCATTGGAGAGAGTGCCCACCGTGGCCCGGCACTCGGCGCGAACCAGCCGCATCTCCGAGGACGGCAGCCGCAGGGTCACCATCTCACCCTCCTTCGCCACCAGCTGGATCGAGGTCCCCGCCGAACGGCCGAGCTTGCCGCCCTGGCCAGCGGTGAGCTCGACGTTGTGGACGATCGTGCCGGTCGGCATTTCACCGAGGGCAAGCGCGTTGCCCGGGCGGATATCGGCGCCAGGACCGGACTGCACCTCGTCGCCCACCGAGATCGCCGCGGGGGCGAGGATGTAGCTCTTGGCTCCGTCGGCGTAATGCAGCAAGGCGATGTAGCAGCTGCGGTTGGGGTCGTACTCGACCGTCGCAACCTTGGCCGGCACGCCATCCCGCAGGCGCTTGAAATCGATTTGCCGGTAGCGCCGCTTCGCGCCGCCGCCACGATGGCGGGCGGTGACGCGCCCGTTCGCGTTGCGTCCCCCCGATTTGCGCAGTCCCTCGGTGAGCTTGCGCTCCGGCCGAGAGGCGGTCAGCTGCTCGCGCAGCGGATACGTCGCGAAGCGGCGCCCCGGACTGGTTGGTTTTGTTTTTCGGTTCGGCATCCCTATCCCTATGCAGTCTCTGCGCCCTCGAACAGCTCGATCCGCTCGCCGGGGGCGAGCTGGACGACAGCCTTCTTCCAGCCCCGCGTCTTGCCCTGGTGCAGGCCGCGGCGCTTGGGCTTCGGCCGCACTTTGGCAGTGCGCACCGCAGCGACCTTGACCCCGAAGATCTCCTCGACCGCGTGAGCGATCTGAGTCTTGTGGGCGCGGTCGTTGACCCTGAAGGTGTACTTGCCCTCCCCGATCAGCGCGTAGCTCTTCTCGGAGACGACGGGGCGAACGATCACTGTGCGCGCGTCCATCAGCCGAGCCTCTCCTGCAAGCTGGCCAGCGCACCTTCGGAGAGAACCAGCGATGCGGCGCCGATCACGTCGGCGACGCCAACCGCGCTGACCTCGGCGACCTGGACCCGGGCGATGTTGCGGAAGCTCTTCGCCGCGCCGCCCTCCTCCGGGGCTAGCACGACCAGCGTCGAGCGCTTCGCGCCCCACTTGTCGAGCGCCTCGGCGGCGGTCTTGGTTGAGGGAGTCTCGAAGGTCTTGGCGTCAAGCAGGGCAACGCTGTCACGCTCGGCGTGGGTCGAGAGCGCCGAGCGAAGCGCCTTGCGACGGGCCTTGCGGTTGACCTTGACCGTGTAGTGACGCGGCTTGGGGCCGAAGGCGACGCCTCCGCCGAAGCGGCTCGGAGAGCTGAGGGCACCGACGCGGGCGCGGCCAGTCCCCTTCTGGCGCCAGGCCTTCGCGCCGGTCATCGTGACCTCGCCGCGAGTGAGCGTCGAAGCCGTGCCCTGGCGGCGGGAGGCGAGGTCAGCACGGGCGGCCTCGTGGACGAGCGACTGGTGAAAGGGCTCGCCGAAGATCTCCTTGGGCAGGTCGGTCTTTGTCGTCTTGCCGAGCACGGCGGCTTTAGCCATCGGTTCTCACCTCGACGAGGGCGTTGCGCGACCCGGGGACCGACCCCTTGATCAGGAGCAGGTTGCGCTCGGCGTCGACGTCGGCGACCTCGAGCCCCTTCTGGGTGATTCGCTTGTTGCCCATCTGCCCGGGCATCCGCATCCCCTTGAAGACGCGGGCGGGGAAGGTGCTGGCACCAATCGAACCGGGAGCGCGGACGTTGTGCGAGCCGTGCGTGACCGGGCCACGGCTGAAGTTGTGGCGCTTGATCCCACCCTGGAAGCCCTTGCCGATCGAGGTTCCCGAGACCTTCACCTTCTGGCCGGCCTCGAAGGAGGCGACGGTTACGTCGTCGCCGATCTTGGGCGCCTCCTCGGCGCCGAGATCCTCGTCGCGAAACTCAACCAGGTGGCGCATCGGGGCCGCGCCGGCCTTCTTCAGGTGACCTTCCTCGCCCTTGCTCAGCTTGCCCTGCTTGACCTCGCCGAAGGCAAGCTGAACCGCTGCGTAGCCATCGCGATCCGGCTCGCGCACCGCGGTGACCTTGCACGGACCAGCCTCGATCACGGTGACCGGCGTGACGGTGCCGTCCTCGCTGAAGACCTGCGTCATGCCGAGCTTCTTGCCGAGGATCGCAGCCATGTCCCTAGAGACGGATCTCGATGTCGACGCCGGCCGGGAGCGAATCCAGGCGCTGCAGCGAGTCGACCGTTTTCGGCGAAGGCTGGAGGATGTCGATCAGGCGCTTGTGGGTGCGCATCTCGAAGTGCTCGCGCGAGTCCTTGTCCTTGAACGGCGAGCGGATCACGCAGTAGACGTTCTTCTCGGTGGGCAGCGGCACAGGGCCCGAGACGCTGGCGCCGGTGCGCTCCGCGGTTTCGACGATCTCGCGGGCAGCCCGGTCTATGGCGTCATGGTCGTACGCCTTGAGCCGGATCCTGATTTTCTGTGCTGCTATCGCTGCCACGGTCTGAGCTTGTCTTGTCTTTCTTGCGCGTCCTACCGCGCATAAAGGGCGGGGCCCCTTTTGGTGGGGCGCCGCCCCGGTCGTATGTCCTTGCAGTTGTCTCGCCGCCGGACGGCGGCGACTGGCGGGCCGAAGCCGGCCATCGGTCGTTTACTCGATGATCTCCGAGACGACCCCCGAGCCAACCGTCCGGCCACCCTCGCGGATGGCGAAACGCAGGCCCTGGTCCATCGCGATCGGCTGGATCAGCTCGATCGTCATCTCGACGTTGTCTCCCGGCATCACCATCTCCGTCCCCTCGGGGAGGTTGGCGATCCCGGTCACGTCGGTTGTGCGGAAGTAGAACTGGGGCCGGTAGCCGGAGAAGAACGGCGTGTGACGACCACCCTCCTCCTTCTTCAGGCAGTACACCTCGGCCTTGAACTTGGTGTGTGGCGTGATCGAGCCGGGCTTGCAGAGAACCTGGCCACGCTCGATCTCCTCGCGCTTGGTGCCGCGCAGGAGAGCGCCGATGTTGTCGCCGGCCTGACCCTCGTCGAGGATCTTGCGGAACATCTCGACGCCGGTAACGACGGTCGTCGTGGTGTCCTTGATGCCGACGATCTCAACCTCGTCGCCGGTGTTGACGATGCCCTGCTCGACGCGGCCGGTGGCGACCGTGCCACGGCCGGTGATCGAGAAGATGTCCTCGATCGGCATCAAGAACGGCTTGTCGAGCTCGCGCACCGGCTCGGGGATGTAGGAGTCGAGCGCGTCGGCCAGTTCGAAGACCGCCTTCTGGGCCTCTTCGTCACCCTCCAGAGCCTTCAGCGCCGAGCCCTTGATGATCGGGGTGTCGTCGCCGGGGAAGTCGTACTCGTTGAGCAGGTCCTTGACCTCCTCCTCGACCAGCTCGATCAGCTCGTCGTCGTCGACCTGGTCGACCTTGTTGAGGAAGACGACCACGTGCGGGACGTTGACCTGGCGGGCGAGCAGGATGTGCTCGCGCGTCTGGGGCATCACACCGTCGGCGGCCGAGACGACCAGGATCGCACCGTCCATCTGGGCGGCGCCGGTGATCATGTTCTTCACGTAGTCGGCGTGGCCCGGACAGTCAACGTGGGCGTAGTGGCGGTTATCGGTCTGGTACTCGACGTGCGAGGTCGCGATCGTGATCCCGCGCTCCTTCTCCTCGGGAGCGTTGTCGATCTCCTCGAAGCTTTTCGCCTCGGCTCCGCCCTTCGTGGAGAGGGTCTTGGTGATCGCGGCCGTCAGCGTCGTCTTTCCGTGGTCGATGTGACCAATCGTGCCGACGTTCACATGCGGCTTATCGCGCTCGAACTTCTCCTTGGACATCTCTCTCCGTTCTACCTTTCGAAATTGGGATTAGTTGTCTGCCTGCGGGCGAACCTGGGAAATATAGCCAGAATCAAGAGGTGGCTCCGACCGGCTCGCCCGAACGGTGCTCGACGATCTCCTCGGCGATGCTCGAGGGGACCTCCTCATAGCGCTCGAACTGCATCGTGTAAGTGGCGCGCCCCTGAGTCATCGAGCGCAGTTCGGTCGCGTAGCCGAACATCTCGCCGAGGGGCACGAAAGCCTGTACCGCGAGCGCGTTACCGCGCTGGTCTTGCCCTTGCACCTTGCCACGGCGGCGCGAGAGGTCGCCGATCACGTCGCCGAGGAAGTCCTCGGGGGTGACGACCTCGACCGCCATCACGGGCTCCAGCAGAACGGGGTTCGCCTTGCGGGCGGCATCCTGGATCGCCATCGAGCCGGCGATCTTGAAGGCCATCTCCGAGGAGTCGACGTCGTGGAAGGAGCCGTCGACGAGTTCGACTTTGACGTCGACCATCGGGTAGCCGGCCTTGACCCCGTTCTCCAACGCCTCCTTCATGCCCTGTTCGGCAGGGCCGATGAACTCGCCGGGGATCACGCCACCCTTGATTTTGTTGACGAACTCGAAGCCCTCGCCGGGCGCGGGCTCGACGTTGATCACGACGTGGCCGAACTGACCGCGGCCACCGGTCTGGCGGACGAAACGCGCCTCGACCTTCTTGACCTCCTTGCGGATCGTCTCGCGGTATGCGACCTGCGGCTTGCCGACGTTGGCCTCGACCTTGAACTCGCGCAGCATGCGGTCGACGATCACCTCGAGGTGGAGCTCGCCCATGCCGTGGATCAGCGTCTGGCCGGTTTCCTCGTCGGATTCGATGCGGAAGGTCGGGTCCTCCTCGCCGAGCCGCTGCAGGGCGTTGCCCATCTTCTCCTGGTCGGCCTTGGTTTTCGGCTCGATCGCGACGGCGATCACGGTCTCGGGGAATTCGATGCTCTCCAGCGCGATTGGCGCGTCCGGAGCGGCAAGGGTGTCGCCGGTGCCCGTTTCTTTGAGGCCAACGCCGGCGCAGATGTCGCCGGCATAGCACTCGTCGATCTCCTCGCGGCTGTTGGCGTGCATCATCAGCAGGCGCCCGATCCGCTCGGTGCGGCCGGTCTTGACATTGAGGACGCGCCCGCCTTTCTCCAGCTTGCCGGAGTAGACGCGGAAGTAGGTCAACTTGCCGACGTAGGGGTCGGTCATCACCTTGAAGGCGAGGGCGGCGAAGGGCGCGTCGTCGGAGGCGGGGCGCTCGTCCTCGACGTCCTCGGCCTGGCCCTTTCCGGCGGGCACGACGCCGGTCACGGGCGGCACCTCGAGCGGTGAGGGCAGCAGCTCGACGATCGCGTCGAGCAGGGGCTGCACGCCCTTGTTCTTGAAGGACGTGCCGCAGAGCACCGGGGTGACCTTGGTATCGAGGCAGGCGCGGTGCAGCGACTTGGCGATCCGCTCGTGGGGGATCTCCTCCTCGGCGAGGTAGGCCTCCATCAGCTCGTCGTCGTAGTCGGCACAGGCCTCGATCAGCTGGGTGCGGTATTCGTCGGCCTGGTCTTTGAGATCGTCGGGGACCTCGACCGTCTCGTATTCGGCGCCGAGCTCGTCGGTCCAGATCAGCCCCTTCATCTCGATCAGGTCTACAACGCCTTTGAAGTTGTCCTCATTGCCGATCGGCAGCTGGATCGGCAGCGGGTTGGCGCCGAGCCGGTCCTTCATCGTCTGCACGGAGTTGAAGAAGTCGGCGCCGGTGCGGTCCATCTTGTTGATGTAGGCGAAGCGCGGGACTTTGTACTTGTCGGCCTGCCGCCAAACGGTCTCCGACTGCGGCTCGACCCCGGCGACCGCGTCGAAGACCGCGATCGCGCCGTCGAGGACGCGCAGGCTGCGCTCGACCTCGACCGTGAAGTCGACGTGGCCGGGCGTATCGATGATGTTGATGCGGTGGTCCTTCCACTCGCAGGCAGTGGCGGCGGAGGTGATCGTGATCCCGCGCTCCTGCTCCTGCTCCATCCAGTCCATCACGGCAGCACCCTCGTGGACCTCGCCCATCTTGTGGGTGCGGCCGGTGTAGTAGAGGATGCGCTCGGTCGTCGTCGTCTTGCCGGCGTCGATGTGCGCCATGATCCCGATGTTGCGCGTCTTCTCTAGGGGAAAGGTGCGTGCCATGGTTCCTAAGGTAAGGGTTTGAATGTGAAACGGGGACGGAACAAACGCAACCGATCTGGCAAGAGCCGGGATCGGCGCATGAAAAAGGCCCTCACGGGCCCGGCGAAGCGAACTGCCAAAAAACTGCCTGAGCGACGCGCGATGATAGCAGCGGCGCAGCGGCGCATCCGCTTGGCGCTCGCCGCGACCGCGAAGGGCACCCGGAGGGTCGACCGGTGGGCGGCGCGGCGGATCGAGATCGCGCGCCCGGTGGCCCTCCGCCGGCTGCGCCGGCTGGGCGCGGCGGGAATGCGCCTCGCGAAAGCGGCGGAGAAGCGGGCCCGCCCGCCGGCGGTCCTCCTCCTGCGAGTCTTCTCGCGGGGCGAACGCGCGCTGCGCAGAGCCACCGCGGCATCGACGCGGGCCGCGACCCGCGCCAGCGCGATGGTCACTCCTCAACGCGCGGTCTGCGCCGTCGTCATCGCCTCGGCGATCTGCCTGATCGTCGCCCAGTTCGTCTCCTACCGCAGCGTCGAGATCGGGCAGTCCGCCTACGCCGGCCTGCCGGCCGCCTCCCCGCCCACCGAGGACGCGAGGGTCGCCGGCGAGGCCCATACCTACGTGCTGATCCCGATCGCGCTGTTCGCCGCCGTCGCCGCCGTGCTGGCGTTGCGACCCGGGCGGCGCGGCATGGGCCGGGTCGTCATCGCCCTCGGCCTGCTCAGCATCGCCGTGATTCTGCTCGTCGACCTGCCCGCCGGCCTCGACGAGGGTGCCCAGGCTTCCCGCTTCTCAGGCGCAACGGCGGTGCTCGAAGACGGCTTCTACGCCGAGGTCGCGGCAGCGGCGGGGCTGGTCGTTGGCGGTCTGCTCTACTATGCGCGGCCGTGCCGAATACGAATCAACTTGTCAGGAAGGGCCGCAAGCGCCCGAAGAAGAAGACGGCGACGCCGGGACTCAAGTCCTCGCAGGGCCGCAAGAAGGTCGTCTCCGCGCCGCAGCGGCGCGGCGTCTGCACCCGTGTCGCGACCGTAACGCCGAAGAAGCCGAACTCGGCGCTGCGCAAGATCGCCCGTGTGCGCCTCACCAACGGGATGGAGGTCACGACCTATATCCCGGGCGAGGGCCACAACCTGCAGGAGCACTCGGTCGTGCTCGTCAGGGGTGGTCGCGTCAAGGACTTGCCGGGCGTCCGCTACAAGGTCGTCCGCGGCACCCTCGACGCCGCCGGCGTCTCCGACCGCAAGCAGGCTCGCTCGCGCTACGGCGTCAAGGCTTCCTAGTTATGCCCCGCCGCTCCGCAGCGCAAATCCGCCCGGTCGAACCTGACGCGCGCTTTCGCAACCGGCTCGTCCAGCAGCTGGTCAACAAGGTCATGCGCGACGGCAAGAAGCAGGTCGCCGAGCGGATCGTCTACGCCCTGGCGGTCGTCGGCGAGCGCTCCGGCGAGGATCCGATCGAGACGCTCGAGGCCGCGATCAAGCAGCTGACCCCGGTGCTCGAGGTCCGGTCCCGCCGCGTCGGCGGCGCCACCTACCAGGTGCCGGTCGAGGTACCTGCCCGGCGCGCCCGCACCCTGGCGATCCGCTGGTTGGTCGACTACGCCCGCAACCGCCGCGAGTACTCGATGGCCGAGCGCCTGGCCAGCGAGATCCTCGATGCGACTCAGCAGCAGGGCAGCGCCTGGAAGCGCAAGGACGACATCTACCGCATGGCGCAGGCCAATAAGGCGTTTGCTCATTACAGGTGGTGAGGGAGGGTCGTGGGACTCCTCTCGCCCGGACAAACGCCAGCCTAATTAGGCTGGCGTTTTGAGTATCCGCCCGTTCGAGAGGAGTCCCACGACCCTCCCTCGCAGCGAATGAGGCAGCACCAGCAGAAAAGCACCATGCGGCAGATGCAGATTGAGAGCTTTTGAGAGCATGAGTCGGCCGATACTTGCTGTGGATGTGGATGGGGTGATCTCCTTGTTCGGGTTCGAGGAGGCGCCGGATCGGGCTACGGCGAAGTTCGAGCTGGTGGACGGGATGGTGCACTGCATCTCCCTACTCGCCGGAGAGCGGTTGCTGCGGTTGAGCGAGCACTACGAGCTGGTTTGGGCTACCGGCTGGGAGGAAAAAGCCAACGACTACCTGCCCAACATCCTCGGCCTGCCCGAACTGCCGCACATCTCCTTCGACGGCGCGGCACGGTTCGGCTCAGCGCACTGGAAGCTGGGCCCGCTCGAGGAGTACGCCTCCGGCCGAGCCGTCGCCTGGATCGACGACAACTTCAACGAGGGCTGCTACGAGTGGGCCGAACAGCGCACCGAGCCGACCCTCCTGGTCCCCACCGAACCCCATCTGGGGATCGAGGAGGCACACGTGGCCACCCTCGAATCCTGGGCTGCCGAGCTCTGACCCCCACCCCACCCCCGCCGACGGGACGATTTCCATCGATATGGGGACATTCCAGTCCCGTCGGCGGAGATCGGGTCTAGACTGGGCCTGGTGGAGGGGTTCTGGCCAATCTTCTTTCTGCTGGTCGTGCTGAAGATCCCGGTCTTCGCCGCACTCTGGCTGGTCTGGTGGGCCAGCCAGCCCCCTGAGCAGGAGGCTGCAGGAGGAGACTCCGACGAGGGCTTCAAACGCTGGCGTCCCCAGCCAGTGCGCCCGCGAGGTCCCCAGCACGGTCCGAGCAGCAGCGCCGTCAGGAGGGGACGGGGTGCCCCTCTCGCGCAGCGGCGTCCTGTTTTTCGCAGCAGCCACGATCCTCGCAAGGCCCCCACCTCAACAGGCGAAAAACCCAGCAAGCGGGAGGGGCACCCCGTCCCCTCCCGTCACATTCGCTGAGCAGCCCGCTTCCTCTCGCGGCGAATCTCGCGAAGATACGGCTGGAAGTCAACCTGGATCGTGTGGCGCTTGGAGGCTACGTAGCGCTTTCGCATCTTCGTTTCGCTTGAAGCTATCTCGGCCCGCATCTCTGCTGGCGACGGCAGCGTTCCGCGGCCTCCGAGCAGGTCCGCGACCCACTCCGATTGCGCCTCGGCGAGCGGCATGATCGCGCCGAGCGGCTGGATGAAGCCGATGAAGTAGAGGCCGGGGTGCTCGACCGATGCGACGCGGCGGTAGAGCGGCAACCGGTTGTCGGCCGCGGAGACCACGCCCCCGTCGAAGAAGGGGAAGGTGATCCTGTAGCCGGTGCAGTAGACGACGAGGTCGGCCTCCTCCTCGCTGCCGTCGGCGAAGCGCACCGTGCGCCCGCCGGTGAAGCGGTCGATGTTCGGCTTGACCGTGATGTCGCCGTGCCCCAGCCGTGAGAGCAGCTCCGCCGAGACCGTCGGGTGGGCCTCGAGCAGCTTGTGGTCGGGCGCGGGCAGCCCGTAGGCGGTCATGTCGCCGGCGGTCATGCCCAGCAGCCGCGACAGCACGAAGCGCTGCACGGGCAGCGGCATCATCGTCAGCAGCTTCGAGGCGGCTTCGTCGGTCGGTTTGCCGTTGAGGTACTTGGGCATGACGTAGGCGCCCCGGCGCATCGCCAGGAAGGTCTCCTCGGCGATCCGCGAGGACTCGACCGCGATGTCGGTGGCCGAGTTGCCGATCCCCAGCACCAGCACCCGCTTGCCGCGCAGCACCTCGGGCTCGCGGTAGTGGTGGGCGTGCATCTGCTCGCCCTCGAACTCCTCCGCGCCGGCAAAGGCGGGTTCGGGCCAGCGAGGATTCCAGTGGTGGCCATTGGCGACGACCACGGCCCGGTAGCGCCGTGCCTCGCCGTTGCCGTCGGAGTCCTCGACGGTCACCTCCCACTCCCCTTCGACGGGGAGCACGCTCTTGACCTCCATGCTGAAGCGGATCTTCTCCCGCAGGCCGAAATGATCGACGTAGTCGTCGAAGTAGCGGGCGATCTGGAAGTGGTTCGGGTAGTCGGGGTAGTCGTCCGGCATCGGGTAGGTGGCGTAGGCCATCAGTCCGCGCGAGGTGTTGATGTGCAGCGAGCGATACGCCGACGACATCCCGTTGTCGTTTTCGTAGCGCCAGTTCCCCCCCACCTCCGACCCCTTCTCGAAGCAGTCGAACGCGATCCCCCGCGCGTTCAGCACCTGACAGGCAGCAATCCCCGAGGACCCGGCACCAATCACGCAGACCTTCTGAGCAGCCGCCACGCCGGGAAATCTATTGAAACTGGCCACCCGGCCAGCCCCAGCTCTCCCGCTCAAGATCGAGCAGACCACGGAACCGTCTGGCGAAGGGGGCGGGGTGCCTCCCGAACTGGCGGATACTCAAAGTGCCGGTCTAATTTAGACCGGCACTTGTCAGGGCGGGAGGCACCCCGCCCCCTCCCCGCCTACGACTCCTCAGAGGTCTGCTCGATCTCCTGAGCGAGCTCCTCGAGCTCCTCCGCGAACGAAGGCCCGAAGCTCTCGACCGGGGTGTCGTCGCCGTCGAGGCCCAGCTCTGCCGCCAGGTCTTCTTCGTCGAGCAGGCCCTCCTCGTTCGGCGGTTCGATCGGGACCGCGGGCTCGACCGCAAGCGTGCGGTAGTGCTTGAGCCCGGTCGCGGCCGGGATCAGCTTGCCGATGATCACGTTCTCCTTCAGGCCGACGAGTTTGTCTCGCTTGCCCTCCAGAGCCGCGTCGGTGAGCACCTTGGTCGTCTCCTGGAAAGAGGCAGCGGAGAGGAAGGACTCGGTAGCCAGCGAGGCCTTGGTGATGCCGAGGATGACCTCCTCGGCCTTGGCCGGCGTACCGCCCTCTTCCTTGGTTTTCTTGTTGAGCCGCTTCAGCGCGCCGCGGTCTTCCAGCTGGCCGGGCAGCAGGCCGGTCGAGCCCTTGGATTCGATCCGCACCTTCTTCAGCATCTGCCGCGCGATCAGCTCGATGTGCTTGTCGTTGATGTCGACGCCCTGGGCGCGGTAGACCTTCTGCACCTCAGCCACCAGGTAGAGCTCGACGTCGGTGCGGCCACGGATCGCCAGCAGGTCGGCGGGATAGAGCGAGCCCTCGTTGAGCTGCTGCCCGACCTCGACCTTTTCGCCGTCGGTCACGTGCAGGCGGGTCCGGGGCGGGAAGCTGTAGGCGTGCTCCTCGCCGCTTGACTCGGTGACGTGGACTTTCAGCGCTTTGTCGGTTTCTTCGACCGTGACCTTGCCGGCCGCCTCGGCCATCTGCGCGAGTCCCTTCGGTTTGCGCGCCTCGAAGAGCTCGACGATTCGCGGCAGGCCCTGCGTGATGTCCTGGCCGGCGACGCCGCCGGTGTGGAAGGTGCGCATGGTCAGCTGCGTGCCCGGCTCGCCGATCGACTGGGCGGCGATGATCCCCACCGCGTCGCCGATGTTGACAGTGAAACCGGTGGCCGGAGCGACTCCATAGCAAGCACGGCATACGCCGGAGTCGGCGTCGCACTTGAGCGCCGAGCGGACCGGGACCGGGACCTCTTCCTCGCCGAACGCCTCGGCGATCGCCTCGACGTCGGGCAGGGTGATCTCCTGGTTGCGTTTGAGCAGCTCGCGCCCGCGCTTGGTTTCGAATTTCTTCGCCGCGAGGCGGCCGATCAGGTTGTCGTTGAGCGAGTTGTCGTCCTTGCGGATCGCCATCTCGATGTGGTCCTTGGTCTTGCAATCCTCCTCGCGCACGATCACGTCCTGGGCGACGTCAACCAGGCGCCGGGTCAGGTACCCGGAGTCGGCCGTGCGCAGCGCCGTGTCGGCAAGACCCTTTCGGGCGCCGTGCGTGGAGATGAAGTACTCGAGGACCGAGAGGCCCTCCATGAAGTTGGCCTTGATCGGCCGCTCGATGATTTCGCCCTTCGGATTAGCCATCAGACCGCGCATGCCCGCCAGCTGACGGATCTGCTTGAAGGAGCCGCGAGCGCCCGAGTTGGCCATCATGAAGATCGGGTTCAGCTCGTCGAGGTTGTCCTCCATCGCTTTCGCGACCTCGTCCGTCGCTTCGTTCCAGTGCGACGTGACCGCCTCGTGGCGCTCCTCGGCCGTGATGTAGCCGTCGTCGTACTGGCCCTGGATCGCCGCCGTCTGCTTCTCGTAGCGTTCGAGGATCTGCTCCTTGTCGGGCGGCGAGACGACGTTGTTCTTGGAGACCGTGATGCCGGCCTGGCTCGCGTAGTGGAAGCCGAGGTCCTTGAAGGCATCAAGCACCTGAGAGACCGCCGGCGCCCCGTAGGCCTCGACCAGGTCGGAGACCATCTCGTTGACGTCGCGCTTCTTCAGCGCGTGGTTGACGAACTCGAACTGCTCGGGGTCGAAGTCCTCCCCGAGCGCGTCGGCGAGCGCCCGCTCGATCTTCTCGTTGAAGATGATCCGGCCGACCGTGGTGAGGAAGTGCTCGTGCCCGGCACGACGGTACTCGGCCTGGTCGTGCAGCTTGCAGCCGCCGTTCTCGTAGACGAGCTCGGCCTCCTGCGCGGAGCGGAACACCTTCGGCGAGGAGCCGTTCCGCTTGGCCCCCTTGCCGGCCTTGAGTCCCTCGTCGATCTTCGCCAGCTCTTCCTCCCCCGGGCCGTAGGTGAGGTAGTAGATGCCCAGCACCATGTCCTGGGTCGGCGTCGCCAGCGGCGCGCCGTGGGCCGGCGAGAGAATGTTGTTCGCCGAGAGCATCAGGATCCTCGCCTCGGCCTGGGCCTCGGCGGAGAGCGGCACGTGCACGGCCATCTGGTCGCCGTCGAAGTCGGCGTTGAAAGCGTGGCAGACCAGCGGGTGAACCTGGATCGCCTTGCCCTCGACCAGCACCGGCTCGAAGGCCTGGATGCCGAGGCGGTGCAGGGTCGGCGCTCGGTTGAGCAGCACCGGGTGCTCGTGGATGACGTCCTCGAGCACGTCCCAGACCTCGGGGATCATCGACTCGACCATCTTCTTGGCCGCCTTGATGTTCTGGACCGACTTGCGCTCGACCAGCTGGGCCATGATGAACGGCTTGAAGAGCTCCAGCGCCATGAGCTTGGGCAGCCCGCACTGGTGCAGCTTCAGGCTCGGCCCGGAGACGATTACCGAGCGGCCGGAGTAGTCGACGCGCTTGCCGAGCAGGTTCTGGCGGAAGCGGCCCTGCTTGCCCTTGAGCATGTCGGAGAGCGACTTCAGCGGGCGGTTGCCGGGGCCCGTGACCGGGCGGCCGCGACGGCCGTTGTCGAAGAGGGCGTCGACCGCCTCCTGCAGCATCCGCTTCTCGTTGTTGACGATGATCTCGGGGGCACCGAGGTCGAGTAGGCGCTTGAGCCGGTTGTTGCGGTTGATCACGCGCCGGTAGAGGTCGTTGAGGTCCGAGGTGGCGAAGCGGCCACCGTCGAGCTGGACCATCGGGCGCAGCTCCGGCGGGATCACCGGCACGCAGTCAAGGATCATCCAGTCCGGCTTGTTCTCCGAGTTGAGGAAGGCCGAGGCGACTTTCAGCCGCTTCACGGCGCGGGCCTGTTTCTGGCCTTTAGAGCTGTTGATGACCTGCTCCAGCTCCTCGCATTCCGCTGCCAGGTCGACCTGTTCGAGCAGGTCGCGCACGGCTTCCGCGCCCATGCTGCCGCGGAAGTACTCGCCCCAGCCGAAGGGCGAGCCAAAGCGGTCCTTGAGCTCACGGAAGACCGTCTCGTCGTTGACGACGTCCTTCGGCTTCATCTCGGTGAAGATCTTCCAGACCTCCTCCATCCGCTCGACCGCCTCGTCGATGTAGGCCTCGGTGTCGGAGATCTCCGCCTCGAAGGTCTTGCGCAGCTCTTTGGTCATTTTGGCCCGCTCGTCGTCCTTCAGCTTGCGCAGCTGGGTGGCCGTCAGCTTCAGCGAGTCGGCCCAGATGTGGTCGTCGTCGTCGAACTTCGTCTGCGTGCCGTCCTCGAGGAACTTGATCCGCCGTTCGAGCGACTCGTTCAGCTCCTGAGTCCGTTTCTGCCTTTCGGCCTCGTAGGAGTCGGTGACCTTTTTGACCTCTTTCTCGAGCATGCCGAGGTCCTTGTCGCGGGCCTCAACATCTACCCAGGTGATCATCGACGCGGCGAAGTAGAGGACCTTCTCGAGCTCCTTGGGAGCCATGTCGATCAGGTAACCGATCCGGCTCGGCACGCCCTTGAAGAACCAGATGTGGGAGACGGGGGCAGCCAGGTCGACGTGGCCCATGCGCTCGCGGCGAACCTTCGAGCGCGTCACCTCGACGCCGCAG
>Ga0157380_10000561_pt1 | contig 22831 bp, 17 predicted proteins | sample S35metaG_FD_119757 | JGI IMG/M metagenome (GOLD analysis project Ga0157380, IMG submission 119757) | Switchgrass rhizosphere microbial communities from Kellogg Biological Station, Michigan, USA - S3-5 metaG | ecosystem: Host-associated > Plants > Roots > Rhizosphere > Soil | place: USA...
GAAGTAGAGCTAGATAAGCGCGTACTTCCCTAACACAAAATCCGAAATCCGCATTCCGAAATCCGAAATCGCCAGATAGGGACCGGCCTTCAATTTACGGCTGTACGGCTCGCGGCAGCAGTGAACGTGATCTCGACCCGTCGGTTCTTCGATCTTCCCGCCACTGTTGTGTTTGGAGCGAGCGGATTTGAAGTCCCCATACCGTTCGCCTGGATTCGCACCGGGTCAACACCGGCAGTCTGAAAGCGTTCTGATAATGCGCGCGCTCGTTCCTGAGTAAGCTGTTGCAGCGACACTTCGTCACCTTTGTTGTCGGTGTAAGCCTCGATCAGTATCTGATAATCGGGATTACTCGCCACTAACGCCGCCAACGGTTCAAGTTTCGCGGTTGACGCCGGTGCGAGATCCGCGGTGCGAGCGCTACTCCAAATAGCTTCGGGTAACACGAGCCGGAAACCGGTGGCTGTTTCTTTGACCGTGCCGTACTTCGCTAAGGTTTGCTTCAGCGTAGCTTCCGTCGCTTTGCGTTCCTGTGCGCGGCGTTCGGCTTCGACGCGAGCGGTCTCAGCCTGCTTCTCACCCTCCAGTCGAGCCAATTTGATCTTGGCCGCCTCGCTTTCTGTTCGAAGCTGCTGAACTTCATCTCTTAAACGCCCGATCTCCGCACGCTGTTCGCGCAGATGGTCGTTCGCCATGTCTCGATCACGTTCGGCAAGTTCTCGAGCGCGTGTTTCTTTGTCAAGAGCTGTTTGAAGCTGATTAAGTTCACGTTGCAGAGTGGCTGAAGTTTTCTCCGCTGCTCGGACGGCATCGTCACGACGCTGAATCTCCTGACGGTTCAATCTCGCAGTACGATGCGCGACAGCCACTTCTTCCGCGTGGGCTCCGGAGGAAGTCGCCTTGCGAGCGCGCACGTCAATCTCAGCAACCGGTTGGTCCATACGCCAGGCCTCTTCTGCGCTCTGCAACTCTTCCTCAGCCAGGCGTAACTCTTCGGGAGCGTCCTGGCTGGCACCCGCAAACTTAGCAAGTTTGATAGCCTGTCGTGCGCCGAGAAGCGAGACCGGTGTCTCGCGATAGTCGCGATCGGCAATCTCAGGAACCTGCACGTTCTTGAAGTAGTCGCTCGAATTCCCGATGTATTGAACGTTGACCGTTTCGATCTGCGATCCTGACACACGCTGAGGAGGCAGGTTCTCCATAACGACCGCCCGACTCGGTACCTTCATCCGAAAATGAGGTTCAGCAGTCAGGATCAGCGCGAAAGATTGCAGCGGCGTTGTGACATCAAGCTTCGAATTTACAAACGAGCTGCCACTCCTCTTGATCTCACCGAGGTTGTCAACGTGACCGTCAGGAGTGATGGCCCAAAGTATGTAAGTCGTGTAAATCCCACCGAGCTCGGAAGCACGCGGCAAGTCGTCGATACTCAGCTCGACACGAGTTCCGCGTCTTGCCGCGCGTCTGACTTTCGCTTCACCTTTGAGTCGAGGGAGCAGTGTGGTGCCACGAAACTTTACCGTGAGAGTCTCCTCGAGCGGATAAGTTATTGCTACCGTCTGCCGTGGTGTGTCTGACTGCGCATTAACAGTTGGGGCCACGCAAGCCAGCGTGATTAATAGAAGAGTGGATAGAAGAGCGCATCGCTTCAAAGCAGTTGTTGATGTCATCGCAGGCAACTCCTGTTCAACTTGGGATTGGCCGGGAGAGCATCTCAGGCTCAACGGATCACAATGTTGTTGATGCCGCAAACAAACGCATTGTTGCCGAAGGATATGAGGAGGTCAAGAAGAAGTGTTTTGAAATGAACCACTAGCCGCGCTGTTTGGTTTGATACCTCGTCTTACGATATGCGACAAATTGGACGACGAGTACTGAAATTCCGGAGAGCAGAAGGATATGCACCCAACCGCGCTTATGCAGAATGAACGTAAGCAAAAACCAAACGAACAGAAGACCTGAGCCAATCCACCACAACATTCAAGATTACTCCCTTACCCGTTTCCTCTGGTCTTTTCTACTTCCAGCGCCCGCAGGCCCATAGCGATCTGATCATTTCCGGCAATAATCAATCGCCCGTTCTGTGATTTTGTTACGGCAAGCAGGCGCGACTCATAATGCGGGTTGTCGGGGCTGATGCCCTTGAGCGTAGCGAGGCAGCGAGGGCGATGATCATCAAACTCAAGGTGTTTCGTTTAGTTTGTAACCAACTCCACGGACCGTTAGGACGTACCTTGGATTCTTTGGATCTGTTTCTAGTTTCTTTCTTAACCGGTTGATGTGCGGATCAATGTTTCGCTGATATCCTTCGTAGTCAGTACTCCAAACGCGATCGAGTAAAGCATTTCTTGACCACGCGCGTCCTGGTTCGGATGCCAGTAGTTCGAGAATCTGAAATTCGAGAGGCGTTAGATCGATCCGCGAACCATCTCTGAGAACTTCGTGACGTCGCTTGTCGATTATCAAGTCGCCAACTTCAATTCGTTCGTCATCGTCTTTAGGCTCGGCAGTGATCCCACTTCGCCTGAGAAGTGCTTCGACGCGATATTCCAGCTCCCTCGGGCTGAACGGCTTCGCTAAATAGTCGTCGGCGCCGGCTTCGAAGCCTGCTACCTTGTCAGACAATGCATCGTGCGCGGTTAGAAAGAGGGCGGGTGTTTGGATGCCGCGATCTCTGACTCGCTTGAGGAGCTCAATGCCAGACATCCCAGGCATTGAGACGTCGAAAATGAAACAATCAAACCTGCCGGCCATCGCTGCTTCCAATGCGGCGTGTCCGCTCTCGCGTTCATCGACTTGAAAACCTAGCCTGCGGAAGTATTCTGCAAGCAGGACGCGCATGTCGCTGTCGTCGTCTGCGATCAGCAGACGTTTGCCGGAGTATTTGCTAGTAACTTGTGGTTGTTGCGCCACGTCGTCTGATCCTGTCAGGAGGGATCGAATTTAACTACCATGCTTGCGAAAAAATTATAACCTAATTTGTCACTGACTCATCCGAAACTCTTAGACAAGTCGATCCTAACACAATTAGAGCAGGGGAATTGTCTGCCTTGACGCAAATTAGTGGGGATAAGTATAGTTAATTTTCGAAACCTTGGGCCGTCTCTTCCTCTCTTATAGCAACTGGGCAGAGAATTTCGCAACCAGCGATGCATGATCTTCTTCGACTGTTAAGGTATCTCAAACCTCACTGGCCCATCTTTACATTAGCAACTTTCGCGATGCTGGTCGTGGGTTTGTTGGAGAGTGCGATCGGTGCCCTCATTGTGCCGATCTTCGACCAGGCGTTTGTCCAGGGAACCGGGACGCGCACCGCAACTCTCTTTGGCCTGCAAAACTTGATACCCCAAGATCCCCTCGGGGCCTGGAAGACTATCTCGGTTCTACTCATTACCTTTACTGTAGCGAAAGGTGTTGCCGAGTGGGTTTCAACGTACTTGATGGCGCGAATCGGCCAAGGCGCAGTTCTCAAACTTCGTCAGGATCTCTACAGTCACCTGCTGGCCCAATCGGCAACCTTCTTTGAAAAGCATCGAACTAATTATCTTGTTTCCCGACTGGTCTCAAGCGCGGCAGCAATCGAGACTGCCGTTACCTCGACCATCCGCGACATGCTGCGCGAGAGTTTTACACTCATCGCCTTTCTTGCAGCTTCGTTTTATTACAGTTGGCGACTGACGCTTGGCTCTTTATTGATAGCGCCAATCATTGCATTACTGACTGCGAAGTTTGGGACGGCGCTGCGCAACCTCGCGCGTGAGAGTTTTGAAGGAAGCAAGCAGCTAACTGACACCGCTCAAGAGGCACTTGCAAACCAGGGCATTGTTAAGGCATATCGTGCCGAGAAGCGAGAGTCGGCTCGATTCACTGAAGTTGCGAAGAAGATCGTTCGCGCAAACCTTCGCAGTGCGAGCGTCGCGGGCGCTTCGCCTCCAACAATCGAACTCATCGGCATGTTCTTCGTTGTCTTGCTTCTCTTCTTCGGTCAGCAGGAGATCATTGCCGGTCGCTTGAACGCTGCACAATTCGTTACATTCCTGATCTTTCTATTTCGCAGCTACGATCCCATGCGCAAACTTTCGCGCTTGCAGAACAGCATGGAACAAGCCTTAGCGGCCGCGCATCATGTTTGGGAAGTCATGGACGAAGAAGCGATCATCGAAGAAAAGCCCCACGCGAGCGCGTTGCCGCCGTTGAAATCTGGAATTGAGTTGCGCAACGTTTCATTCGGCTATGCGAACGAATCACGGGCGGTCTTACGTGATGTCAGTTTACAAATTCCAAAAGGAGCGATGGTGGCGTTGGTGGGCGAGTCGGGTGGTGGCAAATCCACGCTAACGAAACTGCTTCCGAGATTTCATGATCCAAGCTCAGGGCAGGTACTGTGGGATGGATTGAACGTGAAAGACGCAACGATCGCGAGTTTGAGGTCACAAATCGCGCTCGTAACACAGGAGACAGTGCTTTTCAACGACACCGTCCGTCATAACATCGCCTATGGACGTCCCGAAGCGACTACCACTGAAATCGAGGATGCGGCCCGCATCGCATTCGCGCACGACTTCATTCAGGAACTGCCGCAGGGTTACGATACGGTGGTCGGCGAACGGGGAATCTTTCTATCAGGCGGTCAGCGGCAACGACTCGCCATCGCCCGTGCCGTTCTGGTTAATGCTCCAGTCCTGATTCTCGATGAAGCTACTTCGGCACTCGACGCGGAATCAGAGCGGTTAGTGCAGAGGGCGATTGGGAATCTGGTTCGCGACCGAACAACCCTGGTGATCGCTCACAGGCTCTCAACCGTGCGTCGTGCCGACGCCATCGTGGTGATGGAAGCGGGTCGCATTATTGAAATGGGAACGCATTCAGAACTGCTGGCCAAAGGCGGTCAGTATCGCAAACTCTATGAATTGCAGTTTGCAGATGAAGAAGAAGTATTAGTGGGTGCGGATGTGTAAATCTTGATCTTGGCCTTTGGCCTTGGGTCTTGGCTCTGATTTCGGAGCACCACATCACTAACAGCAAATCGTTACTACAAACGAAAATCAAAGGGCAAAGGCCAAAAAACAAAGGCCACGCGAAGCGCTATGAAATCAATGACGGGATATGGACGAGGAACAGTTGGCGGCGACGACTTCTCAGTGTCTGTCGATCTCAAGACTGTTAACAACCGCTTTCTCGATGTCCATCTGCGGATTGGTTCCGAGCTCGCTTCGGTTGAGCCTGCTATCAAACGTCGCATTGCGTCGCGTTTGGCTCGGGGCAGAGTAGATGTCACAGTGAGTTTTGAAAGAACTGCGCAAGTTGCCTACGAGTTGAACCGACCGCTCATCGCCGGCTACGTCCAAGCCTTGCGGCAGCTGCAAGAGGAATTCGGCATTGAGGGCATACTCGACATCAATGTTCTTGCACGTATCCCCGGTGCCCTGGTCCCGGGCCGCAACGGCATTGACGAAAGAATGATCGCTGCCCTTGAACAGGCGATAGATCAAGCACTTGATGATCTCGAACGAATGCGACAACAGGAAGGTGAGGCGCTTCGCGTGGAACTCGCCGAACGCGTCGCCAAGATTGAAGCATTAGTGCCCACCATCGAAGCATCGGCCGCAGGCCTCGCGGATGCATACCGGCAGCGGCTGCAAAAACGAATCGGAGAACTACTCAGTCGCGGCGGCCAACCAGTCGAAGTTGATCCTGGCCGGCTTGCGCAGGAAGTTGCCTACCTGGCTGATCGAAGCGACGTGAGTGAAGAGATGGTTCGTCTTCGGAGTCATCTCGCACAGTTTCAGGATGCCCTTAAGTCAACCGGCGAAACCGGAAAGATGCTTGACTTCCTTCTCCAGGAACTCAATCGCGAAGCCAACACCACGCTTTCGAAGTCCACCGATCTCACGATTAAGGAGGCAGCGCTCTCGATCAAAGCAGAGGTAGAGAAACTTCGAGAGCAGGTTCAGAATGTCGAGTAAGGTGACGGACGCACCGGCTCAACCTCAGGTGACGAAGACCAGCGTCACTCCCGGAACATTGTTCGTGGTCAGTTCACCGTCAGGTGGCGGCAAGGGCACATTGATCCGCCGGGTGCTGGACAGTGTGCCAAATCTGAGTTACTCGGTTTCATACACCACGCGTCCGCCACGCAACGGCGAGATCCATGGTCGCGAGTATTTCTTCGTTAATCGCGAGACTTTTGAAGCGATGGTACGCGCCAACGAGTTTCTCGAATGGGCCTCGGTGCATGGAAATCTCTACGGCACAGCCAAACAACAGGTTGCCCTGGAGACGGCCGCAGGCACAGACATCGTGTTGGAAGTGGACGTTCAAGGTGCCGCGAGCATTCGCAATCTGACCCTGGACACCGTGAGCATTTTCATTTTACCCCCATCTTATGAGACCCTGAGGGATCGTCTGATAGCCAGGGGCACAGACAGTGCGGAACAATTAGCCCTGAGGCTGAAGAACGCGCCCGAGGAATTGCGACAGTTCTCTTGTTTTGATTACGTCATCATCAACGACGACGTCGAGCGCGCTGCCAATCAACTGGCGTCGATTATCTACGGGGAAAGAGCCCGTTGTGAGCGTCAGGACTCCGTAGTCAATGAAGTAATTCAGAATTTCAAATCCGTTTGAAGTATTAACCACGCTATTAAATGAGGATGAATAGGACACATTATGCCTAATACAGTCACGTCTGAAATTGAAAGCACGTTGGAGCCGGCCGATGCGCCGGAGGTTGATTCTAAGTATCGACTGATAATTCTGGCAGCGAAGCGAAGCAAACAGTTGCAGCGTGGAGCGCAACCGCGCATTGAGATCGACCCGCAGAAACATAAGACGACACGGATCGCGTTAGAAGAAGTGATCCGCGGTCGCGTTCATTTCAGTATTAAAGAGAGCGAAAACCCAGCGGCTTAGTTGATTTGAGATACGGGGCGTTTCACATTCCCTTGTAGTCTGGTCCCCCGCCACCTTCCGGTGTCACCCAGTTTATGATCTGGTAGGGGTCCATGATGTCGCACGTCTTGCAGTGGACGCAGTTTGAGAAATTGATCTGCAAACGACGGCGACCGTTCCCACCATCGTCCACCATTTCGTAAACAGCTGCGGGACAGAACCTCTGGCAGGGATTGCCAAACTCCTCCGCGCAGCGTGTGGAACAGATGTTCAAGTCCAATACGTGAAGATGCGCAGGTTGGTCTTCGTCGTGTCCGACAGCCGCATGGTAGACGTCAGTCACCTTATTGAAGGTAGTCTTTCCATCAAACTTCAAACCATCATATCGTTGGCCCAGATCGTCTCCACGATAACCATACGCCGATAGCTTCTTCATCTCTCGATGACCGGCTTGTCCTTTGTCGCGATTGAGAATTCCCCATGCCCTACCGCCGGTAACAAACTGCAAGCCTGTATTGAACAAGCCAAGCCAGCGTCCGTGGCGAAAGCCGGCGTGGAAGTTGCGAACCTTTTTGAGCTCGGGAATGATCCAGCTGTCGTTGACGAGTTGTTCATAGCGCTGCAACTGCTTCGCCGAGAAATCACCAGCAAGCGCTGCCTCGAAAATCGCTTCAGCAGCGAGCATCCCGCTTTTGATCGCGGAATGGATACCTTTCAACCGTTGTGAATTCAGAAAACCTGCGCAGTCTCCAACTAGCAAGACTCCATCGGCATAGGTTTGCGGAATCGCGTAATAACCGCCGGCTGCAATCGTCTTCGCCCCGTAACGAATCATCTTTCCGCCATCCAGCAATTGTGTGATGAACGGATGTGTCTTGTAGCGCTGAAATTCCGCGTGCGGATCAAGCAAGGGATCCTTGTAGTCGAGTCCTGTTACGTAACCGATGTTGAGGATGCGATTCTGCATACCGTAGATCCAACCGCCACCGTACGTGTGTGCGTCTGAAGGAAAGCCGAGAGTATGAGTCACGCGACCGGCGGGATAGCGATCGTCAGGCAACTCCCAGAGTTCTTTCACGCCAATGCTGTAAACCTGCGGCTCTCTTCCATCATCAAGTCCCAGCCGTTGGACCAGTTGTTTTGTTAGCGAGCCGCGTGGTCCTTCGCCCAGAACTGTAACCTTCGCCAGCAAATCGACTCCCGGTTCATAGTTAGCTTTCTGCTTCCCTTCCTTGTTAATGCCCTTATCACCCGTGCGAACCCCAATCACACGATCTGCATCATCGTAGAGCAAATCTGCACCAGGGAATTCCGGAAAGACGTTCACACCTGCTTCTTCACATTTTTCACCCAGCCAGGCAGTGAGGCGATTAAGCGAAACGATGTAGTAACCGTGGTTCTTCAGCGGTGGCGGTGTTATAGGCGATTTGATTGAATGCTTCGCAGTTAAGTAAAGAAAATAATCTTCTTTAACTGGTGACTCCAGAGGCGCGCCTTGTTCGACGAAGTCCGGGATTAACTCGGCCAGCGCTCTCGGATCCATGACTGCCCCCGAAAGAATGTGAGCGCCGATGGTCGCGCCTTTTTCTATCACTGCGATTTCAATATCGCCCAGTGCTTCGCCTTTCTTCTCACCTTTCGCCACTGCCTCATTGTGCTGTTTGACCAATCGTGAAAGGTGAAGAGCACCGCTCAGATTTGCCGGCCCACCACCGACAAAAACCACATCAAACTCTAACGTTTCGCGTTCCATCAGATCCTTTCCAACTACCTGCAGACTATAGAAATGAATGGTGATTCAGTTGGGGCAGTATAACAAACCGCGATGACGGATGCAGTCGAGGTATAGGTAGAATGGGTCGTATTGGCCCTATAACTTTTCTTCCATCGGTGGTGTACACTCTCGTCGTTTACGAATGACAGGTATACCCAACAAGCGACTAAGCTCAGTCGTCCTGATCACCCTTGGGATAATTGCCTCATTTGGTTTGTGGCTGCGGCAAATCTCTCGCCCGGTCACGTCCGCCTCGATTTCCGAGTCTCGAATCTCGCTCGATTCCCTCCCCGACACAATTCTGTGGGCGTGGGAGCGACCAGAACAACTCGACTTCATCGACACCGAAAACATTGGCGTGGCCTATCTGGCCAAGACCATCCAAATTCAAGACGAAGATCTGTTTGTTAGGCCGCGTCTACAGCCCTTGGTGTTGCGGCCGGCCACGCGAGTCGTAGCAGTTGTGCGCATCGAGACTCGGCGCTTTCAAACCGGCTTGTTATCAGAATCGCAGATTGAAAGAACCGCAAAAGAAATTGCCGAAGTGGCAACAAGGCCTCGTGTCTCAGCCGCTCAAATTGATTTTGATGCGAAGGCGTCCGAGCGAACGTCCTACCGCAAACTGTTGTTCCGCGTTCGTGAACTGCTCCCGCTTTCAGTGGCGTTGTCTATGACCGCATTAGCTTCGTGGTGCGAAGGAGACAATTGGCTTTCAGATTTGCCAGTTGACGAGGTGGTACCGATGCTATTCCGCCTTGGTGTGAATCGTGATCAATTCACGTCGCGCCTGCAATCGGGTGAAGAACTATTTGGGGAGCCCTGTAATCTTTCAGCTGGTGTTTCGACAGATGAAAAGATCCATCCGCCGAAACGTAAACGCCTTTACATCTTTTCTCCTAAACCCTGGACGCAGTCTGCAGTAGCTGACGCGTTGGAGACCTACCAAAGATGAAACGACTTCTTCGATCCCTTCTCGGTTTGTTCTTGTGTCTCCTTTTGCTTGGACCCACGATCGCGGTCGCCTGCGGACCTTTCACGCTGAGCACCGTCTTCGTCTTTACGGTTCATCCGGCCTATCCGTTAGAGAAGTTTGCGGAAGGCGAAGTCGGAGTTGTTCAGCCGAGTTGGGCGCGTTCGTACCTTGCAGTCGCTTATAGACATCTTTCAGCCGTCAGCTTTAGTCCTGAGGAACAGCGGCAGCTAACTGAACTTTGGAAAGAACGCCTCGACTACGGGAATCAACTCGATTACGACGCGTGGACCAAGCACTGGCTGACTGCCCGCGAAAAGGTTGCGGGACTAACACCGCCGAAAGAGATCGACGTCTATCGTTTTCGCGAAGCACCGAACCAGTATGAGACCTTTCTGAATTGTCAAAAGGATGCGTTCTATAGTGCTGTCACAACCTTGAATGCCAGGATCGCCAAACACGGAGCGGATTCCCCCGCGGTCAAGACTTGGATCGACGCGCAGGACCAGGTGTTTTCAAACTGCCGTGAAGGAAAGCAGATACCGACGGCTGTTGCCGCTGATGTCGATTCAGCACTTCGCGCCGATCGCGACTATCAAATCGCCGCAGCAAATTTCTATGCAACGAATTTCGACGACGCTACGCGCCAGTTTGATTCAATCGCAAAAGATAATGACTCTCCCTGGCAAATGCAGGCGCCGTATTTGGCGGCGCGGTCTGTTATCAGAAAAGCGAGCTTAGCTGCGCCGGAGAATAAATCGCAGCCTTTAACTGAGGCTGAACAACGGCTGAAATCGATTCTTGGCAACCGCAGGCTACCGAACATTCACTCTGCTAGTTCGAGATTGTTGGACTTGGTGCGACTGCGCTTAAGACCCGCGGAACGGTTACGGGAACTCGCAAAGAAGCTTGCCACGCGAAACAATTCTTCACTAAAGCAGGATCTCTGGGACTACACCGTTTTGCTCGATGGGTTTCTTGAGACTAATGAGGGTGACAAGGCAAAGTTCACGGCTCAGGCCCGTGCTGATGACTTGACTGATTGGATCGTGACTATCCAATCGTCTTCCCGTGACGCGATCGATCACTCACTGGAGAAATGGCGCGCGAGTCATTCAAACCACTGGCTCGTCGCGTCGCTTTCAAAAGCTCAAGGAGCTGATGCGCAGTCGGGAGAACTAATCGGCGCGGCGCTGAAGGTGGAACCGGGTTCGGCTGCGTTTTCAACGTCACGTTTTCACGCAGCGCGGCTATTGATCGAGGCTGGGAAGAAAGATGACGCGCGCCGACTGCTGGATGAAGTGCTCAATAGCAAACCGTCAAGGGTTGATGAATCGAGTCGCAATCTGTTGCTAAGTCTCCGAATGCGCGTAGCAACCAACCTGGCCGACTTCTTGAAGTTCGCGCCACGACACCCTGCGGCAGTTAGTTGGGACGATGATGGCCGGGAAATCCCCGCCGACGTCACAGCTGAAACCAAACCCTTGCAACCCTTGGAATTCTTCGACGCGGATGCGGCGACCGCGTTGAACAAACAGCTTCCGCTCTCCGTCTTGAAGGAGGCGGCGAAATCTCCGGCCCTGCCGCTTCAATTACGCGCTGAAGTCGTGCAGGCGGCATGGCTGCGCGCTGTATTGCTCAACGATCTGAAAACCGCGGATGAACTCACGCCACTAATGAAAAAACACTTTTCGGTAGTCACGCTTTACCTGGATAAATTCGAAGCGGCGCAACAGCCAGAAGCAAAGCGATTCGCCGCTATTTTCATGTGGCTAAGAACGCCGGGGCTCGAGCCTGTGGTCGATCGCGGCCTTGGCCGAGAGAAGCCTGTCGCTGAGCAGGATACATATAGAGACAACTGGTGGTGTTCAGCGGCTTTTACGGCGAGCGAGACTCCGACCCACTCAGAAGAAGAGAATGCGATTCTGTCGTTCACGGCTGAAGATAAGCATGCCCCTGCCTTCCTAGCAGCCTCCGAAACGGCCGCGGCTGCTCGTGAATATGCGACGCTGAATAGTTTTGGCGCCGCGCCAAACTACCTCGCACGACAGGCCATCCAGTGGTCGAACACCAACCCAACTGATCCCCTCGCAGCCGAAGCTCTCCATCTTGCTGTGAACTCTACAAGGTATGGTTGTACTGACAAGAACACGGGTCGGTGGTCAAAGGCAGCGTTTGATCTGCTACATCGCAGGTACGGCAACAGCGTTTGGGCAAAGAAGACGAAGTATTGGTTTAAGGATTAGGACAAAAGGGAGTAGCAAGTGGAAGAGCACGAATTCACGAACCATCTGATCAACGAAACCAGTCCCTATCTCCTACAACACGCGCACAATCCGGTTGATTGGTATCCGTGGGGTTCAGCGGCGTTCGATATAGCGAAGGCCGAAAATAAACCGGTGCTGCTGAGCATTGGCTATTCAGCGTGCCATTGGTGTCATGTGATGGCCCATGAGTCGTTTGAAGACGAAGCGATCGCTGATCTGATGAACAAGTACTTCGTAAACATCAAAGTCGATCGTGAAGAACGTCCTGATCTCGATCAGATCTACATGAATGCCGTGCAAATGATGACGCATCACGGCGGTTGGCCCATGACCGTGTTTTTGACACCTGAAGGAGTCCCCTTCTACGGCGGCACTTATTTTCCGCCCCAGGATCGCTACAACATGCCTGGATTTCCAAGAGTCCTGATTAGTGTTGCTGAGGCTTATCGTGATCGCCCGGAAGATATCACTGCTACGTCAACTTCAATTCTGAAGGAACTCGAGCGAGTCAGTATTGCCGGTGGTTCGGAACAACCTATCGGTGAAGACACACTCAACGCAGCATACGTTGGACTCATTCGAACTTACGACTCGACCAATGGCGGCTTTGGGGGTGCGCCGAAGTTTCCGCCTTCAATGGCGCTCGAGTTCTTACTGCGCACGCATGCGCGCTCCGGCAAACAAGAGCCACTCAATATCATTAGCAATACGTTGACGAAGATGGCGAATGGCGGGATCTACGATCATCTCGGTGGCGGATTTCATCGATACTCAGTTGACGCAAGGTGGCTCGTCCCGCACTTCGAGAAGATGCTCTACGACAATGCACTGCTGTCGAGATTGTATCTGCATTATTACCAACTGACCGGAAACGAGCAGGCACGGCGCACCGCTGAAGGCATCCTGGATTATGTGCTTCGAGAAATGACCGACGAAAGTGGTGGATTCTATTCCACCCAGGATGCTGATTCAGAAGGCCACGAGGGCAAGTTCTTTGTTTGGACCAGCGACGAAATCCAAACCACGCTAAGAGACGACGCGCATCTATTTAACGCTTACTACAATGTGACTGCGGATGGAAACTTTGAGGGTAAGAACATCCTGAACGTGACCGAGCCACTTGAGACTGTCGCGGTAAAGCTGGGAATTGATATCCAGACAGCGCGTACCTCGATCGAACGAAGCCGCGAGAAACTCTTCAACCTCCGCGAACAACGTGTCAAACCGGACCGTGATGAAAAAATACTGACGGCGTGGAATGGCTTGATGTTGGCCAGCTTCGCTGAAGGCGGAGCGATTCTCCAGCGCAACGATTATCTCGCCGCCGCACGCCGCAACGCACAGTTTCTGACTGAGAAGCTACAGCGGAGCGGACTGTTGCTCCGCTCTTACAAAGACGGTAAGGCAAAACTTAACGCTTATCTCGAAGACTACGCTTTCCTGATCGAAGGCCTAATTACGCTATCTGAGACTTCCGGTGAGTTAAGTTGGTTGTTAGAAGCGCTGCGATTGACGGACCGGATGATTGAAGAGTTTTGGGATGCGGAAAATGGCGGCTTCTTCTTTACCGGTACGAGTCACGAGAATTTGATCGTACGCCAAAAAGATTACTACGATAACGCAACCCCATCCGGAAATTCAGTTGCTGCCTATGTTCTACTGCGCCTGGCAACGCTGACCGACAATGAAGACTACCGAAACCGCGCAGTAACGGTCTTGCACGAAGTGGCTGACTCTGCTCGTCGCTATCCATCGGGCTTTGGCTATGCGCTTAGTGCCGCCGACTTCTATCTTTCAACTCCGAAGGAGATCGCGATTCTGGGGGACGATGCCGCGGCAAGAGCACGGTTTGTCGCTGAGATTTGGGGCCTATATCTGCCGAACAAAGTGGTCGCCGCCGGCACAACCACCGATCAAGCCGCCTCTACGCCAGTGGTCCTGCTTCATGAAAAACCTATTTCGACCTCTGCCACGGCGTACGTCTGCGAGCATTACACCTGCAAAGCACCAGCTGTCAGCCCCGAGGAACTCCGTAACCAGCTCCAAAATCTGTAAGAAATTCCGCTATCTGAATCACGTTCGCCATGGCAATAAGGAAGAGCCCTATTGACTCAATATGCTGTAGACGCTATATTTAGCGCTGTGCCAAACAGTGTTGGCACGTACTGTCAGCGCAAAATTCGACCTCGCCCAATTCGCCGGGCAACATACGTCCGACACTTCCCCAAGCCTACTCACCAGCTCAATCTGTAAGGAACAAGGGTCTGCATGGCGCAAACTAACTGGAAAAGCACCGTGCTTCTCTCTGGAATCGCGGTCGTTTCTCTTGTGATGTTGGTAACTGCGGTGGTCGATACCGTCAACCTACCGCTCATCACCAGCATAATTCCGCTGCTTGTTTTACTTCTGTTCACCTTCGGCGCCAGTGGCCTAACCGTCTCGGTAACGAGCACTGACGGAGTCGGACACACCGGCAAATCGATCGGCGATGCCTTCGTTTTCCTGGCGGTGATGCTGTACGCGGTCCCGCCGGCCGACACGATTGGGCCAGCAGTAATTCTTGCCGCGATCGTTGGTTTCGTTTCGGCTTATAGACTTGCCAACCACCGGGTCACTCTTTTCACAACCGGAATGGCGGTTATCTCGACGTTCGTAGCCGCTTCCCTCTACGGTCTTCTTATCGATTTCTTCGTCGGAAAAGCAAATCCAATCTGGGACGGCACCCTTTCGTTAGATGTCCTCCTCGTACCGCTGTTCGCTCTGGCCACTCTTCAATACACACTCAGCACCTTTGTCACCGCATGTTTCGCCAGCATTGAGGCTGGCAAGTTCAGACTCTTGCCTTCAAAAGAAAGCGTTGTTTGGACTCTGACGACGCAGCTTGCGTGTGCTGCCTCGGCAGTTCTCTTCTATTCGGCAATTCGTAACAAAGGCGTCTCATATGGCTTGCTCGGTTTGTTAATCACCGCGCTGGTCCACCTGTTATACCGCTTCAACCAAAAACGCATTGAGGATCTCAAACAGGCTGAAGCTGACCGCCGCCGCCATATTGAAGAGATGGCTGAAATCCACATTAACACCATTGAGTCTCTGGCGATTGCGATTGATGCGAAAGATCAAACTACTCACGGCCACGTCCGGCGTACTCAAATCTATGCGACCGAGATGGGTAAATTCCTTAAGGTGTCAGGACCAGAGGTCCAGGCACTTCGCGCCGGCGCGTTGCTTCACGACATCGGCAAGCTTGCGGTACCCGAATACATTCTCAACAAACCGGGCAAGCTCACTGAATCCGAATTCGCCAAGATGAAGATCCACCCAACCGTCGGCGGCGACATACTGAGACGGGTGAACTTTCCCTATCCGGTTGAAGACATTGTTCGTTATCACCATGAGAAGTGGGACGGCAGTGGGTATCCGAAGGGCTTGAAAGGTGAAGCTATACCGCTTGTAGCTCGCATCATTTCAGTTGTCGACTTTTATGACGCGACTCGCTGCGATCGCCCCTATCGCAAAGGCATGCGACGTGAAGAGTCGCTCGCGCTGCTGGCCAGCATGAGTGGAAACGCATTCGATCCAAGAGTAGTCGAAATCTTTACGGCGCACGTGGAAGAGTTCGATAACCTGATCGATTCCGAGGACATTCAGGAACAGGTTTCTTCTGGAGACCTGGTTGACAATGTCACGGCCACACGACCCGATGCGGGTCTTGCTTCAGATATCCTGGGAACACCAAACGACGTTTCCGGTTTCCGCAGCATCAGCGACGCGCAACGCGAAGTCTTCGCCCTGCACGAGATCGCCCAAACAATTGGCTCATCACTCAATCTCAAAGACACAGTTACGCTGGTCGCCAATAAGCTACGAGCGATCGTGCCATTTGATACTTGCATCATTTTTGTAGTTGATGAGCGCACCGGCAAAGCCGTAGCCGCACACAGCGCGGGCGAGGACGTCGAACACTTTTCAAAGAGACGCATGGAGGTTGGCGACGGTATCACCGGCTGGGTGATCGCCAACGGACGCTCAATGTGTAACGCATCGCCGGAGCTGGATCTGGTCGGTGTACCAGAAGAAATCGCGAAACAATATCGCGGCGTGCTCGTCTCTCCCTTGCTGCGTGAAGACGGAGCATTCGGCGCGATTACCCTCTACTCAAAGAGCCGTACTTCTTACACCACCGAACACGTTCGCCTACTTGAATCAGTTTGCCAACATGCATCGAGCGCTTTGAGTAACGCCCTTACTTTCGAGAAGACAAAGTAGAGCGCGCTTATCGACCCGTTGACTGAACTACCGAATGCGCGCGGCTTCTATATGATGCTCGAACAGCGCATCGCCGAATGCCAGCGTATGAATCGTGAGTCGCTGGCGGTCATTAGCATGGACATCGACGATTTCAAGAACATCAATAATCAGTATGGACATGCGATGGGGGATAGGCTCTTAGCGGCAGTCGCCGGCGTTATCAAACGCGAACTACGGCAGATGGATGTGCTCACTCGCTATGCTGGAGATGAGTTTGTAGCGATCCTGCCGATGGCTTCGAACGCAATGGGACTCCAGATTGCCGATCGAATGCGAAACGCCGTAGAGAATCATAAGTTTGCCGTTCGGGCAGATAAGATCGTTGAACTGCGCGCGAGTGTGGGTGTTGCATGTTTCCCGGAAGATGGCGAAACAACAGAAGAGTTGCTAACGGCTGCTGCTCGCAACATGCAAACCGATAAGCATAGTCGCAAGACGATCCTGACACTGGCCAACGCGCCAGTCAGTTCCTTCGACATGCTTCGCTAGAACTAATCAAACGTCTTTTTGCGTGGTCTCTTATCCTCGCGTATAATTCGACACCTTAAGTTTTGAGCACGTCTGATCCTGGATTTGCGGTAGCAAATTAGGTGCTCGACCGCTTGGATGACGAGCGATACCTCAGAGAGGACAGGTAGTTAACCGGAGTCCCGCGCCCGCTTCGATGCGGGCATTATTTAGTGCGCAGATCCGGATTGAGCGGCATTCATGAGCAAACAAGCAGCAGAGCCTAGATCACGAGCCGGAGCAGAAGAGAAGAGTGCGACCGGCGTCATTGAAGCACCTCCCGATCCCGAGACCCTCAAGCGCGACCAAGCAGCCGCTAAAGAAAGGCAAAAAGATCGATTGAGCGGCCTCGATAAAGAGACGCTGATCGGGTTGTATCGTCAGATGCTCCTCATTCGGCGTTTCGAGGAGAAGTCAGCTGAAGCCTACAGCTCCGGCAAGATTGGTGGTTTCTGTCACCTTTACATCGGTCAGGAGGCCGTGGCGGTCGGTGCAATCTCTGCAATTCGAAAAGACGATTACGTGTTGACCAGCTATCGCGAACACGGGCACGCCATCGCTAAGGGAATGTCTTGCGACTCGGTCATGGCCGAACTCTTTGGCAAAGTTACCGGATGCTCGAAGGGCAAAGGCGGCTCAATGCACATGTTTGATAAGGAGTTGAACTTCCTCGGAGGTCACGGCATCGTCGGCGGTCAAATTCCTCTCGCGACAGGAACTGCATTCGCTTCCAAGTACAAAGGTACTGATCAGGTTACGCTCTGTTTTTTCGGTGAAGCTGCGGTCAACCAGGGTGCCTTTCATGAATCTCTGAACATGGCTCAACTCTGGAAACTTCCCTGCATTTACATCTGTGAGAACAATCAGTACGGCATGGGCACATCGCTCGAACGCGCTATGTCTTTACGAGATATTGCTCAAAAGGCATGCGCGTACGAAATGGCTTCCGAGTTCGTAGATGGTATGGATGTGCTGGCAGTGCGTGAGGCCGTTCAGCGTGCCGTAGAACGTGGCCGAAAGAGCTATTTCCCCACTCTGATCGAAGTGCGCACTTACCGGTTCATGGGTCACTCGATGTCAGATCCGGGAAACTACCGCACGCGCGCGGAAATCGAAAAGTATCAGGAACGCGATCCCATCAAGTTGTTTTCAACCACTCTGCTTGAAGAAAAGATCGTCGACGAAAAGCTCCTCGCAAAGATGGACGAGGAGATACGCGAAGAAGTTGAGCGCTCAGTCAAGTTTGCGGATGAAAGCCCATTGCCGCCACCAGAAGATCTCTTTACTGACGTTTATGCGAATCCGATTACTCCGGGGCGAGCAAAGTAAACCCAATGGCCACTATCACTATACGCGAAGCTTTGAATCAGGCTCTTCGAGAAGAACTGAGCCGCGACCAAAATGTTTTTCTAATGGGCGAGGAAGTGGCGGCATACGATGGGGCTTACAAAGTAACCAAAGGTTTGCTGGCAGAGTTTGGTGACAAGCGTGTCATCGACACCCCAATCACTGAACTTGGTTTTGCTGGACTCGGAGTGGGAGCAGCCATGGTGGGCCTGAGACCCGTGGTCGAGTTCATGACTTTCAACTTCTCTATCCTCGCGACCGATCAAATCATAAACTCGGCCGCTAAGATGCTTTACATGTCTGGCGGTCAGTTCAACATTCCGATCGTTTTTCGCGGTCCGAGCGGTTCAGCATTTCAAGTCTCGTCACAGCATTCACAGGCAATCGAATCCTGGTACGCCTTGTTCCCTGGCTTGAAAGTGGTGATGCCTTCAACCGCCGCTGACGCCAAGGGCTTACTGAAATCGGCGATTCGCGATGACGATCCGGTGATCTTTATGGAGCAGGAGCGAATGTACGGCGCCAAAGGAGAAGTCCCTGAAGATCCGGATTTCACGATTCCCCTGGGCGTCGCCGATATTAAACGCGAAGGCACTGATGTAACGATCGTTGCGCGTTCGCTGATGGTCCCGATCGCACTTAAAGCAGCCGAGGCTCTGGAGAAAGACGGCGTGTCGTGTGAAGTGATCGATCCGCGAACGATCAGACCGCTAGACATCGATACCATCATCGAATCCGTAAAGAAAACTAATCGAATCGTTCTTGCTGAAGAATCGCATCCAGTGTGCAGTGTCAACGCGGAGATCAGCGCGCAGATTATGGAGCACGCGTTTGATTACTTAGACGCGCCAGTTAAGCGCGTGTCGGGCGCCGACGTACCGATGCCTTACGCTAAGAACCTCGAGCAGCTTGCGGTGCCGGATGTTCAGCAGATAATCGCCGCAGTACGTGAAGTCGCATATCTCGATTAAGGTTTAGACAGGATTTCAGGATTGCAGAATTAGAGAATTAGGATCCTAAACGGGCTATTCCGCTTCGCTTTGCAGATCCAGCTCACGCTTTTTCTCATTCTGTAATCTTGTAATCCTGAAACCCTGTCAAGAAGGAACTATGGCCAGCAAAGTAATCATGCCGAAGCTCTCGCCAACGATGGAAGAGGGCCAAATTGCGCGGTGGCTGAAGAAAGAAGGCGACAAGGTATCGATGGGCGAACCACTCGCTGAGATCGATACTGACAAAGCCACCATGGAGATGCAGGCACTTTCCAACGGGGTGTTGCGCAAGATTCTGATTGGTGAAGGCGAATCCGCACCTCTGGGTCAACTAATCGGTATCATTGGCGAACCGGATGAAGACATCTCCGCCCTGCTCAGCGAAGCACCTGCGAAAGCTCCGGCCACGACCGCGCAACCGTCTCCTGCCGAGAACGAACCCGCGCAACCGGCTGCACGACCACCAGCTGAAACTCCTGCTGAGAAACCCGCTGCTGCTACTGCAGGCAACGGTGCCGGTGGCAGACTTATAGTTTCTCCACTCGCAGCGCGTATGGCTGCAGAAGCAGGCATTGATCTTCGGTCGCTACAAGGTAGCGGACCTGGTGGACGAATCATCAAAAAAGACATTGAGTCGGCAATGAGTCAGCAACAACCGTCGCCGGCTGCCGTAGGAAGGCCGACATTACGCGTCGTGGAAGGCCGCCAACAACAACCAGTGGTCGCCGGCGCTTCGACTTACCATGACGAGCCAGCCAGCGAAATTCGTAGAACAATTGCACGACGCCTGGTTACGTCTCTTGGCCCCGTTCCTCATTTCTTCCTGACATCTGAAATCGAAATGGACCGGGCGGCGGAGATGCGCAAAGGTATCAACGCTCTCGATCCGGATCTGAAGATCTGCATCAACGACATCATTATCAAAGTTACTGCCGCTGCATTAATGCAACATCCACAGGTTAATGCGTCGTTTCAGGATAAAGTCGTACGCTATTACGACCACGCAGACATCGGCGTCGCGGTTGCTATCGAAGACGGATTAATCACACCCGTAATTCGCAGTGCTGATCAAAAATCGCTGAGTCAAATAACTGCCGAGATACGCGAACTTGCGGATAGGGCCAAGTCGAGGAAACTCAAGCCTGAGGAATACACCGGCGCGACCTTCTCTGTCAGCAACCTCGGTATGTTTGGCATCAATGAGTTTACGGCCATCATTAATCCGCCGGAGGGCGGTATCCTGGCGATCGGTGCGATGACACCGCAACCCGTCGTGCGTGAGGGAGAGGTCGTTGTTCGACAGATGATGCGCGTGACGATGTCGTGTGACCATCGTCTGATCGATGGTGCAACCGGCGCAAAGTTTCTCCAAACCTTCAAGAAGATTCTCGAAAATCCGTTATATCTCGTCGTCTGATGTCGAGAGAAAGCTCAGCGCCGGGTTCCGACCTCGGCCCTCACCTTGCGCTCATCGCGGTCCAAATTCTCTTCGGAACCTGGCCCGTGCTCGGAAAGTTTGTGCTGCGATCGATGTCGAGCTCAATGCTCGTCGCCAGCCGTCTGACGGGCGCTGCGGTAGTGTTCCTAATAATTCAACGAAACATCCGCCCGCTGCTGAAGATGCACCGGAAGGACTTTGTAGTGCTCGCTCTCTCGAGCGCGATCGGGGTCGTTGGAAACCAGTTTCTGTACGTGAAAGGTCTTTCGTTAACAACTGCGATCAACGCCACGCTCATCAGCACTACAATTCCGGTGTTTGCGCTGTTAGCAAGTATCCTGTTCGGTTACGACCGTATATCGCTGAAACGATTTCTCGGAATGCTGCTCGCTGCGAGCGGAGTTCTGTATCTGGTGAACCCCTTTCGCGGCGACTTCACCGCTGAAACAACACTCGGAAACATTTTCATCGTTTCAAACTCACTTCTTTACGGCACGTACATCGTCATCTCGAAAGACTTATTTGAACGTTACGGTGCGCTGAATGTAATAACGTGGATCTTCTTGGTAGGCACGGTTGTGACGTTGCCGGTTGGTATCTTGACCGCGCGTAATGAGCACCTGGCATCACTGGGCTCCGCGATTTGGGTTTCGATTGCGGTGATTATCTTGTTGCCGACTGTGGGTGCTTACTATTTGAACGCGTGGGCGCTCACAAAGGTGGCACCCAGCATCGTCGCGGTTTACATCTATCTGCAACCACTGATTGCTTTTGGTCTTGCGCCGGCTCTACTGGGTGAGACGTGGAATTCGCGAACAGTCGTAAGTTCGCTTTTGATCTTTTTAGGCGTTGCGATTGTGACGAGGCGTAGTCGGAGTCTCGCGGTGCATGAGATCAGCGAGCATCCGGACTTAAGCAGGTAACGCGTTTGGAGTGCGGCGACCTGTCGCCGCTTTTTGTAAAAGAAAACGCGGCAGCAAGCTGCCGCGTTCCAAAGCGGTGACAGGTCACCGCACTCCAAAGAGATCCTTACGCAGCTCGCGCGCTCTGATCGCGACCAAAGCAGGTCATAATCTCTGGGGCATCGAGGGTATCGCGTTCCATCAACATTTCAACGAGCCGAGCAATTGATTCGCGTTCACGTTCAACTACCGCGCACGCTCTCTCCAGTTGCGCATTGATTAGCTCGTTCGTCGCTTCCTCGATCCGATCCAGCATCGTTTGGCTGTGCGGTTGATCCGGCTGGCCAAGGTGAATCGGGCCCAACCGGCTCATGCCAAACTCGCTAACCATACGCCTGGCAATTTCCACCGCCCGTTCAATATCATTCGAAGCGCCGGCTGTCATTGTTTGCAACAACACCTGTTCGGCCGCACGACCTCCCATCAGCAGCGCAATTTGATCTTCCAGATATTCGCGCTTCTTCATCAATCGATCGCGTTCCGGCAGCTGCTGCGTAACTCCGAGGGCCCGGCCACGCGGCAGGATCGAAACCTTATGAATTGGGTCGCCATGCTCAACGGCAAGACCAACTGCGACGTGACCGGCTTCGTGGACGGCAGTTGCGTATCGCTCGTCTTCATCCATCATGAAGCCCTGTCGTTCTGCGCCCATCAGTATGCGATCGCGTGCAAACTCAATATGCGGCCGCCCGATCGCTTCTGATCCGTCGCGAGTCGCTGCAATGGCAGCCTCGTTCATCAAGTTCGCGAGTTCCGCACCTGAGAAGCCTGGCGTTCCACGCGCAATCCATTGCAGATCCAAACCTGGTTCCAGTGTCAGATTGCGAGCGTGCACCTGAAGAATCGCTTCCCTTCCGCGAACATCGGCGAGGTTTACAGCAATCTCACGATCGAACCTACCTGGCCTGGTAAGAGCCTTATCGAGTATGTCCGGACGGTTTGTCGATGCGATCACGACAACCGCACTGGATTGATCAAACCCGTCCATTTCAACAAGTAGTTGATTCAGTGTCTGGTCCTGATCAGCCGACGCTGAATCACCGCCTCGTCCACGTTGCCGGCCAAGAGCATCGACTTCGTCGATAAAAATAATGCACGGTGAAAGCTTTCGACCTTTGGCAAAAAGGTGTCGCACGCGCGCTGCACCAAGGCCCGCAAACTTTTCCTGGAAACTCGAACCTGACGCAGCAAGAAACGGAACGCCCGCTTCTTTAGCCGCGGCACGAGCAAGCAGAGTCTTGCCAGTTCCAGGAGGGCCATAAAGCAAGATCCCGCGCGGCACTCGCCCACCAAGGCGACCAAACCGAACCGGATCCTTTAAAAATTCGATCGTCTCCGCCAGTTCATTGCGTGCTTCATCAACGCCGGCGACATC
>Ga0157380_10000562_pt1 | contig 22814 bp, 20 predicted proteins | sample S35metaG_FD_119757 | JGI IMG/M metagenome (GOLD analysis project Ga0157380, IMG submission 119757) | Switchgrass rhizosphere microbial communities from Kellogg Biological Station, Michigan, USA - S3-5 metaG | ecosystem: Host-associated > Plants > Roots > Rhizosphere > Soil | place: USA...
CGCCGTCAGCGTCGTCTTCCCATGGTCCACGTGTCCGATCGTCCCCACGTTCACATGCGGCTTCGTACGCTCAAACTTCTCTTTGGCCACAGCGGCGTTCCTCTACAGAAAAATATATGACTGGCGAACTGACTAGACTGACTCAAACCGGGAGCTGGCCGAACCGACGCCCGGTGCCAACTGCAAACTGGAGCCCACGACCGGGATTGAACCGGTGACCTCGTCCTTACCAAGGACGTGCTCTACCAACTGAGCTACATGGGCACCCTATTCAATTCAAGAACCAAGAACCCTTCAGCAACGATTCCCTACTCCGACACGACCCGAACACTGCCCAATCCCTGCATTCTCTTGTCCGCTTGCCACCCAGCCTCGTGCGCAGGCAATGGAGCGGGTGATGGGAATCGAACCCACACCATCAGCTTGGAAGGCTGAGGTTCTACCATTGAACTACACCCGCAGAGGTGGTGGAGGGGGTAGGATTCGAACCTACGAAGGCATAAGCCAGCAGATTTACAGTCTGCCCCCGTTGGCCGCTTGGGTACCCCTCCGCGGACATAAGAGCCGGCTATTCTCTTTGGCAACTTATTGAGTGTCAACAGCAAGCGTGCAAGCGACCGGCTAATCGCTGCACCGCGGGGTCTCCGCAGGGCCCCGGCAACGCTTTTTCCGCAGGATGTCGGGGATTTTCCGCTAAAGAGCGGCGCGCTCGCACCGATACAGATTATGCCAGCCACCCCCGCGGCGACCCTTGACCCGTTCTTACGCGCGCTATGCAGCCTGAAGAATTCGAAAATCGCCTCAAGGCCCAGGTCGATTTCCCCAGCCCATCCAAGGTGGCGACGGAGATCATTGCCCTTGCCCGCGATCCGGACATCGAAATGGCCAAGGTCGCCCAGGCAGTCGGCCGCGATCCGGCGATGACCGCCAAGATCCTGCGCATCGCCAACTCCGCCTTCTATGCCCAGCGCCGCCCCAGCCAGAACCTGCGCCAGGCGCTGGTGATCATCGGTCTGAATGCCGCTTTGACACTGGCCCTGAGCTTTTCGCTGCTTTCATCCATGCGCGCCCTTCGCGCCGTGGGCATCGACTATCCGCGCTTCTGGCGCCGCTCCCTGCTCGCCGCCACCGCCTCCCGCGCCTTCGGCGAGTTGGGCAAGGTAGGCCATGTGGAGGACATCTTCCTGGCCGGTCTGCTCCAGGACATCGCCGTCCTGGCTCTCGATCGGGTTTCGCGCGATTTCTACAGCAAGCTGCCGCAGCCGGCGACCCATACCGACTGGATTACCTACGAGATCAAGGAACTCGGCAACGACCACGCTTACTACACGGCGCTGTTATTGAAGTCGTGGAATCTTCCCGAACGCCTCTGGAGCGCCGCCAAGTACAGCCACAATCCGCAGCAGACACCCGCGGAACTGGACGACGGCAAGATTGCCCGCTGCGTCGCGCTCGGCAGCGACCTCGCCGAGGCGGTGGTTTCGCCAGCGCGAGGCGCGGCGATCAAGAACGTGGCCAAGAAGGCCGCCAGCCTGCTCAGCATGAGCCAGGAGCAGTTCACCGAGGTGGTCGAGCGGGTGCTGCGGCTGATCCCGGAAACCGAAGAACTCTACGAAACCACCATCCTCAATACCGAAGATGCCGACAACCTGCTCGCCGAAGCCCGCGAGATGCTGGCCGTACGCAACCTCCAGGCGTTGCAGGAAGTCAGCAGCCTGCAGGCGACCACCAGCGTGCTGCTCAACCGCACCGAAGAAGCGGAAGATTCGAGCAAGCGGGATGCGCTGACGGGTGCGTTGAACCGCCCATGGCTCGACCGCCTGCTCGACCGCGAATTCACCCAGGCCGTCGTGTTCGGGCGGGACCTGAGCATCGCGCACGTCGATATCGATCATTTCAAGAAGATCAACGAGAAGTTCGGCACGCCGGTGGGCGATTGCGTACTGCAGAGCTGTGCCCAGGCCTTGCAAGTGTGTGTGCGCGGAAGCGACCTGGTGGCCAGGTTCAGCGGCGAGGAGTTCATGGTGGTCCTGCCAGGCACCGACCAGCGGATCGCGCAGCAGGTTGCCCAGCGCATCCTGACCTCCATTGCCGATACCAATCACTATCCGCAGAGCGGGGAAGTACGGGTGACCGCTTCCATCGGCATCGCGACCTACACGCCCAAACAACGGCTTGCGAGTACGCTCGCGCTGCTGGAAGCCGCCGATCATGCTCTTTACGCGGCGAAACTCTGCGGACGCAATCGCTTCGAGTGCTTCGAAGAGCTGCCTTCCACCGGGCGCGCGCCGGTCGCGAGCAGCTGACGGATCACTCCGATCCAGTCCAGCCCGATTCGATCAACCAGTTGCAACCTGGCTGACGTCAGGGAAGTCGATAAAATCAGAGCTTCCCTAGATCGACCACCTCGACATCCGCCGAATCGAACGACTCCGCGAGAAACCGGCTACCGACGCGCGCGAACCTCTCGGGACCATCCGTCGCGAGCAATCTCAACGTTGGCGCCGCTCCGGGGGCCAAGAGCCCTTGAGTTGTCAATGCTGTCAGCAAATGCGCTGCAGTCGTGTGCGCCGAATCGACGACCGCGATGTCGGGACCGATCACGTTGCGAATCGCGTCAACCAGCACAGGGAAGTGAGTACAGCCAAGTACCAGGGTATCCGGACCACCGGCGCCGAACACTGCGCTCAAATAGCGCCGTGCGATCGCCTCGACGATAGCGCCCTCCGTCCAACCCTCCTCCGCCAGGGCGACGAATAGCGAACACGCGAGTGCAGTCACCTTCGCATCGGGACGCGCCTGCGCTATGGCTCGCTGATAGGCGCCGCCCTTGACCGTTCCTTCCGTTGCAATGACCGCTAGATGTCCTGAATGCGATGCAGCGCATCCCGCAATCGCCCCCGGCTCGATCACGCCGAGCACTGGCGTTGGAGCAAAGCGCTCACGCATCGCATCGAGCGCGACCGACGATGCCGTATTGCAAGCCACGACGAGATACTTGATGCCGCGCGCAACCAGGAACTCCGCGGCTTGCAGGGAATACCGTACAACGGAATCAGCACTCTTGGTGCCATAAGGCAGTCGCGCGGTGTCCCCGAGATAGACGAAACTTTCCTGCGGCAGTTGTTCTCGCAGGCAGCGCAACACGGTGAGTCCGCCCACTCCGGAATCGAAGATGCCGATGGGCAACGACGCCTGCGATGTGTCATATGACGAAGCGATGGAACGATCGACCTTGCGATTCATGTGACGATAATGGCGCGTGCGCGGCTATTGTCCTGGTTAGTGTAAAGAGGGCGCGCATTTTAGGACATAAGACCCCAAATTGAGACTTCGCTTCATCGCAGTGTCGCGGCATAATGATCGCGACCCGACTGCGCTCGGTCCGATGCTGACAACGAGTCTCGACAACAACTCTCGACAGCTTCTTTGATAGTCCATTGTTAGCAACTACACGTCGGCGGCCATTTTGAATAACGATTATCGTGTCGAAGGATTGGGGGCTTGAATGGAGCGTCGCCTTCACACTCGCCATCGCGCCCGCACTGCTGTGTACGTTTCCACACCAGGCCGTCCGGGAAAACTTTGCCGCGCACGCAACCTCAGTGCGAACGGCGTGTTCATCGAAACCGCCAACCTCGGTCTCAAGAAAGGATCGACTGTGCACCTGGCCTTCGCCATCAACCTGGGCGTAGTGACCAAAATCCATCGCCGCACGGCCATCGTTGCGCACATCTCGAAAGGCGGCACTGGCCTGATGATGGAAAGCCTGACGGGCACTCGCTGAGCGCGCCGCTGCTAGCTGCAGCGTCCGGGTTTCGAGAGTCAGGCCGTCTCCGCTGCGGGAGCCGGCGCCGTTCGACGTTTCAAATTTTCCATATCGCCCGCCACGGTGCGTGCCGCACCGAATAACGATCCGGCACACAGGATCATCAACGCTGGGATCACGTACATCGCCGAATGCAGTCCCGTCGCTTTGAATGACGCTGCCATGAGCGGCGCGCCGGCTGCCAGCATTGCCTGCTGAGCGAAGTGATCGCTCAACGCTCCCATGATGGTGGAGCCGAAGCTTGCTCCCAGCACGTACATCGCAAAAAAATACAAGGAGACCGCCGTGCCGCGCAGGCGAGGTTCAACGACATCCTGGATAGCGCTGTAGACAGTGGAGTAATACACGAACGTCATCGCGCTCGAGGCGCCGATGAAAACGGTGAACAACAGCACGCTGCCCTTGGGCTGTTGCAAGGCGACGAACACCAGAGGCGCCGCCACTCCCATGCAGATCGCAGCGAGCAGCACACGACCGTTTGCGCAGCTCGCATGCAACCTGTCGCCGAGCCAACCGCCGAGGAACAGTCCGATCGCGCCGGCCAAGCCCAACGACACCGCCGACACGGTGCTTGCCTCTTTCAATCCGAGTTCGTGGAAGCGTTGCAGGAAGGCCGACTGGAACGTGTTGATCGCATAAGTGTTGAAGTTGAACAGGATGCCCGAGACTACGATCCACCACAGTGTGCGAATGCGCAGCACGGTCCGAAATGCGGAGCGCGCTTCGGCGGCCGGCACAGCAGGTGCTGGCTCCGTCGCACCACGCTGTGGTTCGCGCATCAGCAGAGATAAGCCGGCGAGTACGAAACCCGGCACCGCTGCAATCAGAAATGCCGCGCGCCATCCCCACAGTTCGCCGATCAGTCCGGCCACCATGTAAGCGCCGAATAGCCCGAGCGGTAAGCCGAGCATGAAGATACCCATCGCGCGAGCGCGGCGACTTGCGGGAAAGAAATCTCCGATGAGCGACTGACTGGCAGGCGCACAACTCGCCTCCCCGATGCCCACGCCCAATCGAGCAGCGACGAAGACGGCATAGCTGCTCGCCAGTCCCGACGCAGCCGTCAGCAGGCTCCAGAAGGACACCCCAACCGCTATGAGGCGCGTTCGTGTCCAGTTGTCGGTCAGGCGACCCAGGGGCACACCGACCGCCGCATATATAAGAGTGAAGACGGTACCGAGAATGCCGAGCTGCGTATCGCTCAGGTCGAACTCGTGGCGGATAGGTTCGGCAAGCGCGCCGGGCAGCTGGCGGTCGAAAAAATTCATCAGGTTGATGCCGAACAGGACCGCCAGCGCAACTCTCGCATTTCGTTGTGGTTCGCTCACGACTGTCCTTGCGTTGGCGGGCGCATCGCCCGAAAGGCAGCCTGAATGGACGTAAATGGACGTGAATGGACCATGAAACCGCTGCCGTCTGACGCTACCATGCGCAGCCTCCATGGAGCCACTTGCAACCTTCGCCAGCGTGAAGAACCGCCCAATACCGTGACGCCCGCACTGAGTACAGCGCTGAAGCATAACTTCGGCTTCGATTCCTTCCGGCCTGGCCAGGAGGAAATCGTGAGCGATGTGCTCGCGGGCCGCGACCTGCTGGCCATCATGCCGACCGGCGGCGGCAAGTCGCTGTGCTTCCAGTTGCCGGCCATCATACGGCCCGGTGTCTCGATCGTCGTGTCGCCGCTGATCGCACTGATGCAGGACCAGATCCGGCTGCTGCAGAACAACGGCATCGGCGCGACCGCGATCAACTCCAGCGTCGATGCAGCCGAGAATGCCCAACGCATCGCCGCTTTACTGCGCGGCGAATTCCAATTGGTCTACCTCGCGCCGGAACGATTATTGAGCGCGGATTTCCTCAACTACGTGTTGCCGGCTCTGCGTGCCGGCGTTGGCGTCAATGCGCTCGTCATCGACGAGGCGCATTGCGTTTCCGAGTGGGGACACGATTTTCGTCCCGAGTACCGGCAGATCTCCAGCGTGCGCCGCCGCTACCCGGATATTCCGGTCCTCGCCTTCACTGCAACGGCGACACCACGCGTTCGCGGCGACATCCTGCAGCAGCTGGTGTTGCGTAATCCGGCGATTCACGTCGCGAGCTTCAACCGTCCCAACCTGCACTACTCGGTACGGCCGAAAGACAAGCGGACCTACGCTGAAGTCCTGGCCCGAGCACGCGCCGCAGATCACACCGGCATCGTGTACTGCCTGTCACGCAAACGGGTCGACGAGTTGACCGCGAAGCTGCGTGAGGATGGCGTATCCGCGCTGGCCTATCATGCCGGCCTCGATGCGGACGAGCGCAAGCGCAACCAGCACGCGTTCATCCATGACGATGCGCAGGTCATGGTTGCAACCATCGCCTTCGGAATGGGCATCAACAAGCACGACGTGCGCTGGGTCGTGCACTACGACCTGCCCAAGAGCCTCGAAGGGTACTACCAGGAATCGGGACGTGCGGGCCGCGACGGCGATCCCGCCCAGTGCATTCTCTATTTCGGCGCCGGCGACATCCGCACCGCCGATTTCCTGATCCAGCAGAAAGTAGACTCGGTTACCGGCGAGCCGCTCGAAGACGAGCAACGCCAGGCACGACAGCAACTACGCGAAGTGCTGTCGTACGCAGAGTCGGCCGAATGCCGCCGCGCCTTGCAGTTGCGCTACTTCGGCGAACAGTTTGCGGGGCCGTGCAACGCCTGCGACAACTGTTGCGATCCACGCGAGCGAGTCGATGCGACCTTGCCGTCCAAGCAGTTCCTGTCCTGTGTCGCACGCCTTGCGCAACGGGGCGAACGCTTCGGCATCGCCCACGTCATCGATATCCTACGCGGCGGACAATCGCAGAAACTGATCGATCGCGGACATGCATCGCTGAGCGTGTATGGCATCGGTAAACACCATAGCATCGCTGAATGGCGCAACCTGGCCCGCGCCCTCGTCCATCAGAAACTGGTGAACGAAACACAGGATGGCTATCCGGTGCTGGTACTGAATCAAGAGAGCTGGTCGGTGCTTCGCGGCGAACGCACGGTCAGCATCGCAAGGGCGCCTGCGAAGTCACGGGCCGATGCTTCGACCGCACGTGTGCCAACAGAAGCGGTGGACGAATCGCTGTTCGATGCCTTGCGCGCGCTCCGCAAACGCCTGGCACAAGAGTCCGGCGTCCCTCCGTATGTCATTTTTCACGACGCTACCTTGCGCGCGATGGCGCAGTCGCGGCCGACGTCGTTGGCGGAGTTCGCCGAACTCGCCGGCGTGGGTCAATCGAAATTGCAGAAGTACGGATTCGCGTTCGTCGAACTGATCCGACAGCACACCGAGACTGTGCCGCAGGGCTGAGGCGGCCCCGACGGAACGACCGATGAAAAGCAGAAAAGCGACGCCCACACCGCAACGCAACAGGCGCAGTAATGCAGAGCGCAGCGCCTCCACTCGTTTGCGGCTGATCACTGCGTGCATCGACTGCCTGATCAAAGTGGGACACGCCGCCACCACGACGACGCTGGTCCTGAAGAGTGCTCACGTCAGCCGCGGCGCCATGCTGCATCACTTTCCTTCCCGGTCGAAACTGCTGCTGGCAACGGCTGAATACATCGAAGAGCGCCAGAACGACTATCGCCAGTCGCGGCTGCGACCGTTGAACGCCACGGAACGGCTGTTCGCGACTTCCGAGGTCACCTGGCAGTTACTCAGCCAGCCGGAAGCGACGGCGCTGCTCGAAATCGTCGTCGCCACCATCAGCGACCGCGCGTTACGGAAATGTTTCGGTCCCTTCTTGAAACGGCGAGCCGAACTGCGCCGCGAGCACGCCACTCAGATTGCACAGGATCTGGGCGTCGATGACGAATCGAAGGTTCACGACCTGGTTCGCCTGCACGTCGCCTGCCTGTGGGGACTGTCGATCGAATTGATGTTCAGTCACGATCGCGAAGAAGTGGAGCGAGCCCGCGTGCTCTATACGCGGCTCGAACGAGCCCTCGGTAAACGGCTCATCGACTCGGCCAAGAATTCCCGGCCATCTGTTTGACTGCGCAACGAGACTATTGCGACGCGCTGTTCACTGGCGAATCGCGGTGGCTCGGTAGCGGACATAGGCAGTTCAAATCGTTGCGGGCATCACCGGCTCGAACATCTTGCCGAATCTCACGGGACGCTTGGAATCTCCGTCTGATAGATAATTCGTTCGCGCGGCGATGCGTGCAGGGATGACTTTCTCGCCGGCAGACAACGGACCTTTGCGTTACGGCGCAAACGATCCGTTCGATGGCGTTGGACTTGCTCCTGGCATTGACGATGCGGCTTCGACAGCAACCATGCGGGGCCCGAAATGGATCACTTCGATCTTGCACAATCGATGATCGAGCAGTGCGATCGCTCGCTGCGCCAGGATGAACTCGCTGCAGCGTTTCAAAAAGTGCTGGAGACCCTGGGGTTTCGCCACTTCGCCTGCTGCTCTCACGTCGATCCGTTGAAACCTCCGCCCCGTGCAGTGATGCTGCATACCTATCCCGCGGAGTGGATCCCGATCTACAGCGAAATGCAGTTCTACGAAATCGATCCGGTATTCATGCGGGCGGAGCGGACGAGACTGCCGTTCTTCTGGGACGTCGCCGACTTTCGCGATGAACTCACCACCGCGCAGCAGGAGATATTCGCGGAAGCAAAGCGTCTCGGCATCGCCAATGGCTACACGGTGCCGTTCCATTCGGCCGACTCTCTCGGCGCCTTGCGGGCGTCCTGCTCCGTCATTCCGGACTCCGCCGCCATCGATCCGCAAACCTATTTCAGCGTGCGCCTGATGGCATCGTATCTATACGAAGCCGCCAGTCGCGACGTCACTTCCCATCAGCCGCGCCTGCCTGCAAGCACGTTGAGCCGTCGCGAATTGCAGTGCCTGGAATTCGCGGCACAAGGCAAGAGCGACTGGGTCGTCGGCAAACTGCTGAACATCAGCGAGCGCACCGTGCACAATCACATCGAGAACGCGAAACGCCGCCTGGGAGTAGTCACGCGTGTCCAAGCTGTCGTGCATGCACTCGCAAGCAGGCAGGTCTCTTTCGGAGATGTGATTCGCGCTGATAACAGCGATGTCGGCGACGGCCGTACGCCGCCGCAGCAACGACGCAGACACACGTAAAGACAAGGGCGAAATCGCGCCGCGATATCGGGATCGCGGCACGTCCCTCACATCGTCGCATCTATCTGACGTAATCCAATCGGACCAATTCACCTGCCGCGCAAATAAGCTCACGCTCGAAGACATCGATGGGCTACGGAGCTTGCGCCCGATGATCTTCATAGTAGATGCGACCAACAGGATGCGGTTCGCTACGGATCTCCTGCTGATGCATCGGCATCGCAAGGCAGTGTTCGTCGACGGCCTGGGCTGGAACATACCGGTCATCGACCATTTCGAAATCGATCGCTACGATCGGGACGACACCACTTACCTGCTTGCCAAGCACGACGCAGACGGACCGGTGCTCGCTTCGGCTCGACTGCTGCCGACGATCCGGCCGCACCTGATGATCGACTTGTTTAGTTCGGCCTGCAGTGGCCGCATTCCGTGCGGTCCGTCGATCTGGGAAGTGTCGCGCTTCTGCGTTTCGCCCGCTGTGAAGAGCCAGCGTGAACGCGTGTCGCTGTTCGGTGAAATCATCTGCGGCATCATCGAAACCGCGACATTCCACCAGGTGAGGCAAGTCATTTTTTCAGTCAACGCAGCGTCGCTGCCCCTGACGCTGGCGTGCGGCTGGAACGCGCGGCGGCTCGGCCCGACCTTGCCCGACGGCACGGACCAGTTGACCGCGATCACGGCTGACATCGATGCCGACGGGCTCGCCAAGGTGCGTCGCCGATTCCGCATCGCCACTGCTGTAACGCAGTTTCCCGATGCATCGACTCGTGGCCGCCCCGGGATGAACCCTGTGATAGACCCTGCGATGGACGAAGGACTCGACGAACGGATGGACGCCGCGCCGGAATTCGGCCATCGGTTCGCCGCGCCTCTTGCAGCCAATCAATTCTCTCCAGCGTCTCCTGCGTAACCTGACCATGGCGACTTCTGCCCAGGCATTCACTGCCCGCAATACTCTATCGCCGAACGCCGCGGTCGCGGCATCAGGCGAGATCAGTCGTGTGGACAAGCTGCGTTCGCAGGGCTATGCGATCTTCGAACGCCTGGCGACGCCCGAGTGTATCGACTCCGTGTGCGCCGAACTCGAGCCGTGGTTCGAAGCCACTCCCGCATGCCGCGGCGATTTCTATGGCTGGAAGACGACCCGCTTGGGATCGGTGCTGCTCAAGTCGCAGGCAGCGCATGCGCTGGTGATGAACCAACTGGTGCTCGATCTGATGCAGCAGATACTTGGTGCGCATTGCGACTGGTTCCAGCTCAATCTCACGCAGGCAGTAAGGATCCATCCCGGGCAGCGCCAGCAAGTGCCGCATCGGGACCATGAAATGTGGCCGTGCCCCAAGGGCGGCACGGAGTACCTGGTCAATGTCATGTGGGCGCTTTCCGATTTCACCGCGGAGAATGGCGCGACGCTGATCTGGCCGCGCAGCCAGTTCGATCCGTTGGTGCGTGATTTGAATGCAGCGGATGCAGTGGCAGCAGAGATGCCCCGAGGATCGGCACTCGTCTATCTTGGCTCGGTGACGCATTGTGGTGGCGCCAATCGCAGCACCGCTCCGCGCAGCGGCCTCATCGTCAGTTACAGCCTCGGTTGGCTGAAGCAGTACGAGAATGCCTTTCTCGCGTACCCGCCGCACGTCGCCAAGCAGTTTCCCCAAGCCTTGCGCGATCTCATCGGCTATCGCATCCATCGACCCAATCTCGGCGGCTACGAAGGCCAGGATCCCGCGGTCCTGTTCGAAACGGATTCGCACGCCTTACCCGCTGTCGATGGCCTTTCCGCAGCCACTACCGAGGAGATCAGGAACTATTATCGTCAGCACGAGGGCTGTCAGCACGATGGCGCGGCTTGAGCGCTGCCATCGTATCAATTGGATTACCGTCCGCCAGTTCGCACGGACACCAGCAAGGAGAGTCGTATGTCCCGCCGTCAACGCTTGCATATCCCGCACGCCATGTATTACGTGGTCCAACGCGGAAGCGAACACCAACCGATCTTCACAACGCCTTCGGACTACGCAATGTTCGAGCGATTGCTCACCGGCGCGTTGCGCCGTACACGCACTACCGTGCATGCCTATTGCTGGACGCCCCAGGCCATCCACATGCTGGTGCAGATCGATGAAATTCCGGTCGGAAGATTCATGCAGGGATTGACCAGCCGCTATGCCAGGAGCATTCACCAGCGGGCTGGTGGTGCTGGCCATTTCTTCCAGCAGCGCTACCAGGCCATCCTCATCGACGCCGAGGCTTACCTGCGCAAGCTGGTTCGCTATATCCACTACGTTCCCGCACTCACGGGACTGGCGTCGGATCCACGTTCGTATCCGAACAGCAGTCATGTAGTCTATTCCGGCGCGACGCAGGCTCCATGGCTGACCACTCGCGCCGTTCTCAACTCCGGCAGCGATGGTGAGGATGCGAAGCTCTCTTATGACGAGTTCATGTCGATGGCGCCATCGGAGCCGGACATCCAGCTGTTCGAACGCGGCGGCGGCACGGATCTCAGGGTAATCGGTTCGCCCGATTTTCTTGCGAACCTCCCACGCAACTCGCGCACTTATCGGAGCAACGTATCGCTCGATCAGATCATCAACAATGTCACGTGCGCGCTGGAAGTAGATCGCACGCATGTATTCTCTCGCTCCCGGCAGAGACAGTTGGCATTGGCACGTGCGTTGATTGCATGGTTCGCGACAGAACGTCGGATATGCACATTGAGCGAGGTCGCACGCCGCCTGCGCCGAGATCCTTCCACCCTGTCGGTGGCGATCAGCCGCTATCGCGACCTGCGGCCGGACCTGTTCAAACTGAATGCGCTGCACTACCTGGTGCCCATCGGCTCGCAAGAGCCCGCCAACTCACCGGAAATGCGGGCGGAATAGATCGGGGGGATGGAAAGCCGCGACGGTCAGGGAGGGGGCGTCTGCAATCCTGCGCTCACATTAGATCGCCCCCCGACTGACTCTTCTTCTTCGTTACGCTTCGGCTCTTCGCACCGGCCGCCCATCGTTGCCGATGGGTCCGCTGTGTTGCGCCTGCCAGAGTGCCGCGTAGAGGCCATGCAAATCCCGCAGCTCCTGGTGCGTGCCGCGTTCGACGATCCTGCCATCGTCCAGGACCAGGATCTCGTCGGCGTTCGCAATGGTGGACAGGCGATGCGCGATCACCAGCGTCGTGCATTGGTTTGAGACGCTGATCAGGTTCGTCAGGATCTCGCGCTCGGTGCGGCTGTCCAAAGACGACGTTGCTTCATCGAATACGAACACGCGTGGACGTTTCAAAACCGCGCGGGCTATGGCGATGCGTTGCCGTTCACCGCCCGACAGTTTCAATCCCCGCTCGCCTACGACGGTGTCGTAGCCATCGGGCATGGCCAGGATGAAGTCGTGCAGGTTCGCGATCCGCGCCGCTTCCTGGATCTCCGCCACGCTGGCTCCATCGCGGCCGAAGCCGATATTGCTGGCGATGGTGTCGTGGAAAAGAACGGTGTCCTGCGGGACCACGGCGATTGCCTGCCGCAGCATCGACAGCGACATCTGCGAAATCGGTACGCCGTCCAGCAGGATCCGACCGGCATCCGGCTCGTAGAGTCGAAACAACAGGCGGATCAGCGAGGACTTTCCCGAACCGCTCGCGCCCACCACTGCCACGCTGCGGCCCGGCGGAACAGCGAAGCTCACACCGCGAAGAATGGTTCGACCGGGCCGATACGAAAAGCCGACGTTCACAAACACCAATGCCCCGCGAGGGTCGTAGACTGGAATCGCGCCGTGCCGCACATCGATCTCCGGCGGCGTCTCACGAAACACTTCCAGCATCCTGTGCAGGAATGCCAGTCCCTGGGCAATGTCTCGTACGGCGAATCCCAGCAGCTCCAGCGGCTGGACCAGCCGCAACACGTAGGCATTGAGCATCACAAAGTCACCGGCAGTCATGACTCCGGCGATCGCGTCGCGAGTAGCGGGCACCAGGGTGACACCCAACGACAACGCGAAGATCGTTGCCGCCGCAGCTCCGTTCATCATGCGACGGCGATAGAAACAGCGCCATGCGGTTTCCGTGCGGCCAAGAGCGGCGTCGTAGCGACTGCAGACGATGCGGCCGGCGTCGAAGTATTTCACCGTTTCGAAATTGAGCAGGCTGTCGTTGAGCATGGCATGCGCTTCGATATGCGATGCGGAAATGGTTCGCGACGGTTCCTGGATGCTGACCGCGCCGCGCTTGAAGACCGTGACATAGACAACCGAAGCGACCGCGAAGATCGCCAGGTAGCTGGCATGACCGAAGTGAACCAGCACGGCTCCGACAGCAACGAACTCTACCGTCACGGTCAGAATGGTGTAGATCAGGTGCGTGAGCAGCAACTGGTAGCCGCGGATACCCTGCTCCGCCGTCTCGCCGATTGCTCCAGTACGGCGTTCGAGATGGAATCGCAGCGGCAATCGTACCAGGTGCTCGAACAGCTCCCGGCCGATGTGACGTCGCACGCGTTGCTCGGCCTGTCCATGGGCGAGCGTCCGCAACTCCGTCAGCAATCGCGTGAGGTACTGGCCGCATACATATAAGAGAACCAGCACGATCGGAGCGGCAATCGGCCCTGCCGCCGGACGGGTGAGCGGACTGGCGGTGAGACTATCGATCAGCAGTTTGAGTGCGATCGGCGTCAGCGCTGCGAGCAAGGCGCCGGTGGCAACCAGGAACAGCGCAATCGACAGCCGGCGTTTGGCGAACGTATCGGCAACTGTCCACAGCAGTTGCAGTGCCTCGCGCAAGGTTTGCACATCGCCGATGCCGTGCCTGGTTCCGGCCGATGTGACCTTCGACGCACTGGCGGATGTCATGCGCCGGCACTCCCTCAACTCGATCCGACGCGAGACTGGACCGCGCCCGGAGCCATCGCGCTGGCCATCCCACTGATAAATATCGTGTACTCACCTTGCGGCTGACCGTGGGAGCGCACGAACAGGTGGTTCAGCTGGAACGCCTCGCGATCGGTGTGCAACGGACTTCGCTTCTCTTCTTCATCCAACGCGTCGCACATGCTGTGTACAAAGTCCTCCGGATCCAGTTCCTGCAGGACGCATAGAGGAGAGGCGACGCGCTGGTGTATCGGATGAGATTCCATCCGGTCCGGTTGCCTCGCGTTCCATCGGCTGGCGGTAGTCATCGCCACCTCCTGAGTAATCTCTGCGACTTGCAATGCATGCTAGTCGCTGCGTCCGAACGTCCGCTCGGGCCCGGGTACCGCTGTATGTCCCGTACCTGCACCGACCAGCCCGCCAACCAGGATCACGCAGAGAATTCGCGGACTTATCTATAAGTCTCCATTGCAATCGTCCTGGCAAACAGGCTGCGGCGCTGCAATGTGACAGTGCTTGGTATTTTGTCTGCCCTGGTTGTCTCCCTGCATTTCGTCTTGACGAGCTTCACCAGGACCGTGCTACTGTATTGCCGCGCCGATTTGATACTCAGCTTGCGGGCGCTTAAGAAATACGGCTAAAGCGGCAGTGAACCTGCACGGCTTGGCTGGCAGGTTTTTTTCTGCCCGCCGTTCGCGATGGTTCCCTTCACCTGCCCTGGTCGTACCGGGCTGTGGAGGTGACATGACCGATCGCATTATCGTCCTGAAATTCGGCAGTTCCGTCCTGGGAACGCGCGCCGACCTGCTCAACGCCGTGCATGAAATCTATCGCTGGTATCGCGATAGCTGGCAGGTCATCGCAGTCGTGTCCGCTTTCGACGGGACGACCGAAACCTTGCTCGCAGAAGCCCGGGAACTCACAGCACAGTCGCAGCCGGAGGCCACAGCCGAACTGCTGGCAACGGGCGAACGGCATTCCGCCGCGCTGCTCGGCATTGCGCTCGATCGCGTGGGTATCCAGGCGGCAGTCGTGGATCCTCGCGAGATCGGCATGACCGTATCGGGCAGTGCACTGGACAGCGAGCTGACCGCAGTCGATCGCAGTCGTGTCATCGCGTTGCTGCGCGAGTCGCCGGTGATCGTCATCCCCGGCTTCTTTGCATACACAGAAACAGGCAAGCTGCATCTGCTCGGGCGCGGTGGCTCGGATTTATCGGCTGTATTCCTGGCCAGGAGCCTCGACGCCCGCTGTCGCCTCATCAAGGATGTCGATGGTGTATACGAAAGCGATCCCGCGAGCGCCACGTCGGCATCGCTGCGACGATTCATCACGCTCGGTTATGAGGACGCCTTGCTGCGAGCGAAGCAGCTCGTACAGGCCAAGGCCGTGCACTTCATCGAGCAGCACCGGGGTGCGGTTGAAGTAGCCAGCATCGCGAGCGGGTATGAATCGACGATCGGTCGGTGCGATTGCACCCTGGCCGTCGCAAGCGGCAAAGCGCCGCTATCGGTACTGATCCTCGGCCTGGGTGTGGTGGGTCTCGGCGTCTATCAAAGGCTGTCGGCGGCGCCGGGTCATTTCCGTGTGATCGGGGCGTTGATCCGCGATCGAGCGAAGCACAGCGCCGATGGCATACCGATGGAACTGCTGCACGACTCCGTCGATGGATTGAGCGCCCTGCAGCCTGACGTAGTGGTCGATGCACTGCCGGGCCTGCAACCTTCGCAATCGCTGGTCCACTACTACCTGGCCCACGGCATCCCCGTCGTCACGGCGAACAAAGCGCTGATCGCCGCCGCGGGAAAGGAGCTGAACGACATTGCTGCGCGAACCGGAACTAGCATCCGTGCATCCGCGGCTGTCGGCGGCAGTGCTCCCATGCTCGAACTTCTCCATCGCAACGCCGAGAAAGATCCGATCGTGAGCATCGCTGGCGTCCTCAACGGAACGTGCAACTATGTGCTAGATCGCTGCGTCGTCGACGGCTTGGACTTCGACGCAGCTGTGCGACTGGCGCAAGCAAATGGCTTTGCAGAAGCGAACCCTTCCGACGATCTCCTGGGTCGCGATGCCGGGCGTAAGCTGCAGATACTGGCGCGCTTGGCATTTGGCCGTCCGTTGGATCAACTCGAGATCGAGCCTCTGACGGCCGCAGCATTGCAGTCCGCGAAAAGCGAGCTACGTAACGGAACGCGCCTTCGCATGATCGCCAGGGCCAGCCGTCGCGATGACGCCATCGTCGGCTGCATACAACTCGAGCAACTTGACCGCGACGACAAGTTTGCGAGCGTCACCGATGAATGGAATCGATTGACCGTGACACGCACCGGTGGGAGTGTTTCGGTGACAGGACGGGGCGCAGGTCGCTGGCCCACCACGGAAGCCGTCATGGCTGATCTATTCGGACTATGGCGCGGCGAATAGACGGAACCGGAGACTTGGACATAATCAGAAAAATTTGTGGGAGAAGGCGCGTGACCAATTCAAATGCAGCGCTTTTGCACTGTAGTGGTATTGCAATACAGCCTCTACGGTATGCCGATGAGGCGGGCTCCCTTCCCCAAGCGTATTGGACGCGCGTTGCAGCGGCGTCGTAAAGCGCTCGGACTCAGCCAGGAAGAGTTTGCACCTCAAGTGAAAATGCATCGTGTCCAGTACGGAAAGGTCGAGCGCGGACAGACGCGCGTCCGGGTCGATACCCTCGAAAGATTGTGTACAGCGTTGGGCGCCAGGCCCTGGGAAGTACTGCAGGAAGCGGACACGTAAAGATACGTCAAGTGTTGCCCGCGGCTCACAAAACTCACAGCCCCCGGCTCGCCAGGTAGCATCCATTGCCCATGAACGTAAGAAGAGCATCCGTACATGCCAGGATACGGAAATTGCGACCTCGTGAGGGATTCTGCCGTCTTTCGTCGCTAACATCTTTGTCGATGACACCACCGGCGTTTTTTACACGGACCGAACCTCTTTAACTCCCGCTGGCTGGCACGGAGCTATGGCCATGACGAAACTGGTTTTTCGAGATTTCGATGAATTCGCGGCTGCCATCAACGGCATCGCCGGGCAATTCGTTCCCACCGCCCGGTCGCAGACCGAGTGGTTCGTACAGGCTGCGCCGCTCGACCGCGTCGCCATGCAGCAGGTCCAGATCGGCGGCGCGACGACGTTCGCCGGCGATGGCACCGCCAATGCGGTCACTATCGGCATTCCCTTGAGCGACTGGAAGCCGATGCGGATCGATGGCGATCCGTTGCGCAAGCATTCTTTCCTGCTGGTCAAGGAAGGCCAACCGTTCACGTTCGCCGCCGGCGAGGCGACCTGCTGGAGCGGCATCGTAATTCCCAACGATCACGCCCTGCTCTCTCCCGACCTGGTGGAGGCGCTCAATAACAAGGTCTTTCACGGCAAGACCTCGGCGAGCGCGCAGACTGAAGAGTCGCACATGACCCGCGCCAGGCTGCAGATGTCGCGCATCTTCGCCGAGGACGAGACTGTCGAGTTTCGCAATCCCACCGCCGTGCTCGTCGCTGAAGAGGAAATCATGGCAATCACGACGCGCGCACTCGAAAGCAGCCATTGCATACAACGCAAGGACATCGGACGGCCGAGATATTCACGGCATCGGGTATTGGGCAAGGCACTCGAACTCATCGAAGCCAGCGCCGACCAGCCGCTACTGCTCCAGGACCTGTGCCGGGCAACGGCGGTCAGCGAACGCACCTTGCGCAACGTCTTCCACGAGTATTTCAACGTGGGACCGATGCGCCTGCTCAAGGTGAGGCAGCTTCACGAAATCCGCGCCGCCCTGCTATCCGCCGAGTACGGAGAACAGACCGTGGCCGACATCGCTGCCCGTTTCGGCGTCTGGGATTTCAGCTCGTTCGCACGCAACTATCGGGCGCTGTACGACGAAGCGCCTTCACGCACCTTGCGGAGCAAGTCCAAGGGCAAGAATCGCACGGCGATCCTCAACAAAACCTGGATCCGCTACGCGACCGAGAAATTCGCGATCGACAACGCCGCTACCGGTTCGCTGCGCAAAACGCCCTGAGCGAGCGTTCGCCCTCTTGCTCCATCGAGCGTTCCTCGCAGACCTGCGGCACCGTTGCTGCAGGCTGCGGGTCGGTGCGTCACTCACGATGCAGTCAATAGCGCTCGATACGAGAGATCGATAACGTGATTGCACACAATTTTTCAAATCATTGCAGATGTAGCGCTATAACACTGTAGTTCTACTGCAATGCAATATGTAGGGTGTGCGCCGTGAAGCGCATCCCTTTACAAACCCGCATAGGCACTGTGCTGCGAGCTCATCGGGAAGAACTCGAGATCAGCCAGGAAGATTTCGCCGAGCTGGTGCAGATGCATCGGACGTACTATTCGGCTATCGAACGCGGTCTCAAGAACGTGCGCATCGCCACGCTGGAAAGAATCTGCGCGGCGCTGAAGACGAAGATCTGGGAAATCCTCAAAGAAGCGGAACAGTAGCCCGACTCAGGCCGTGCGCCTCAAGTGCGAGCGTCGCGCGGCCGACGAGCCACTGTCGCAGGTGCATGCGCACGCTGCAGGCGCAGCCAGATGTTTTCATGGATGAAGACGATGAAACATCCGACCAGGAACTCTTCATCCTTGGGGACGCGTGACGGCCAACGACCGTCCACGATGGCCGAGATGGGCACCCGCAGGTCCGCCCCGTAAGCCCGATTGAATGATTCCACCAGCTGCGGTTCTCCCGCGCAGTCCTTCACGAGCTCGCGAAATGTGATTCCAGCGATGGACGTCTTGCCGCCCTTTCGTTTCATGTTCGTCCTCCTTGATTCGTGCCGGCGCCGGGCGACGATCGCGCGGCTGCGGCGGTGGACGTACTCTCGTCCTCGAATGTCCCGGTCACGGGTGTAGTGTTTTTATACTACGCACCGCAACGCTAGATCAAGGATAGAGCATGCGTCCAAAGTGGAAGATCGGATGGCATCAAAGACTAGATTCAATTAAGGCGTTTTACCCGATTTAGCATAGGCGGAGCGATGGGAGAATTTTCGGCAAGATAACGCTCCAGAGCCTGCACGTCGGTCACGCCGCGGATGCGGTCGGTGCCTTCGGCAAATAGAGCGAAGCCGTCGCCACCCTCCGCGAGGAACTCATTCACCGTCACTCGATACGATGCAGACGCATCGACGGTGACACCGTTGAGCTTGATCGTGCCGACGTCGACTCTTTTGCCGACCGGCGCAGCCGCATTCCATTCGTAGCTGAAGCCTTGCGATACCTGCAGATTATTCTTCGCGTGCACCAGCTGCTGCTCCAGGATGGCCACGATCTGGGCGCCGCTCAGCGTCATGGTGATCAAGCCATTGCCGAACGGATGGATCGAAAAGACATCGTTGTAAGTCACGCGGCCGTCGGCACCACGCAGATCGGTACGGATGCCGCTCCCGTTCATGATCGCGATCTGGGCGCCGTTGTTTCGAGTCGCGGCCAACTGGGAATCCGCGATGAGATCGCCCAGAGGCGACTCGCCCGACGGAGCGACGGTACGAACGATCTCCTGAGTGATCTTTCCCACCTGGCGCTGCGCCAGCGGTAGAGCCTCGATCCGGTACCGATCCACCAGCGATTGCACGCTGCCCTCCTGCCGCAGCGTCGGATATTTTTCCGGCAACGGATTCGGCGCAGTGTCGTTGACGACAGCAAGTTGCCGAGCACTGGCGCCGGTGATGTTCCCGGTCGCCGGATCGATGGTCAGGTCGATATCGGTGACGATGCGGCCTTCGTAGCCGGCGCTGGTCACCAATCGGCCGCCGTGTCTGCACACATAGGCCCGATGGGTATGCCCGCTCACGACGACGTCGATGGCAGGATCGAGACGATCCATGATCTCGAGGATCCTGCCGGAAAAGCCGGGACAACTGACATCGTCGAAACTGGTTTGCTCGGTATAGCCGCCTTCATGGATCAGCACGACGATCGATTCGATGCCCAGCGCGCGGATCCCCGGCACCAAGGCGTTCGCGGCGTCGGCCTCGTCGATGAAGCTGAGACCCTTGATGCCCGATTGCATCACCAGTCCCGGCGTGTCCTTCGTCACCAGGCCGATGAACGCGATCTCGACGCTCCGCCCGCCGGCCAGCGGATACTTCTTGACGGCATATCCGGGTAGCAACGGCTTGCCTGTCGCCTGGTCGATTACGTTGGCAGCGAGATACCGATACCGCGCACCGGCAAACGACCCGTTGCGGCAAGTGTCCTGGCCATTGCCGGGAAAGCAGCCGCCCTGCTGGATTCTCAGCAGCTCGGCACGGCCGGCATCGAACTCGTGATTGCCCGCCGAGGAGAACTCGAGCCCGAGCCTGTTCAACGCTTCGACGCTCGGCTCATGGTGGAACAATGTCGAGATCAGCGGCGAAGCTCCGAACAGATCGCCGGCGGCAACCACTGTCGTCAGCGGATTTTCGGCCTTGAGTTGCGCAATGACGCTGGCGAGATACGCGACACCGCCGACTGGAAGTTCGACAGGTTTCTCCGGCGCCCGAGGATCGGTGACGCGAAGCGTTGCTCCACGCGGCTCCAGCTGGCCGTGAAAATCGTTGAATGCAGCGAGCTTGACCACGAGGGGAGCGGATTGGGCCGGTGGAGAACCCGGCGGACGCGCCGGTCCCTCCACCGTTGACTGGCAGGCAGCGATGAGCAACGTGCTCGCTGCCAACATACCGGCCGCGTAACTCGGCCATCTCATGGACATCGGACCGGACATCGAATCGGACTGGCGCATTCGGCGACTCTACAGCAGCGTGATCACACTTCGATGACGTTCCCGGCGCCCCTAGGTATTGGCCCTCTGCAATGAGCAGGACGGAAACATCGAATTCATAGACGACATTCGGCACAATCCCCCCGCCTCCACTAGATGGGCCGGGATGAACACTACAGAAATTTTCCTGATCGCCATGGCGATCATTTTCACCGTTCCGTTCCTCATCTGGCGGCTCGGCCGGACGGAGTATTACGCGCCGCTGGTCGTCGTACAGATCCTCACGGGCATCCTCCTTGGACCCGGCGTCCTGGGCGCCGTCTATCCCGACTACTATCGGTTCATCTTCACGCCTGCGGTCGTACAGTCCTTGAACGGCATTGCCTGGTGGGCCGTGATGCTGTTCGTCTGGATCGCCGGCATTGAACTGGATCTGAAGAAGGCATGGGAGCACCGTCGCGAAAGTGGCATCACTGCCGGCCTGGCGCTGGGCATGCCGTTACTGTTCGGCTGTGCCGCCGCAGCTCTCATCGTCGCCTACGACGGCTGGAAAGGTGAGTCCGGCGAGACCTGGCAGTTCATCGTCGGCGTAGGCATGGCGTGCGCCGTCACTGCATTGCCTATCCTGATTCTGTTCCTGGAGAAACTGGACATCCTGCGCCAGCCCATCGGCCAACGCATCCTGCGCTACGCCAGCATGGACGACATCGCCATCTGGGGCGTGCTGGCCCTCATCCTGATGGACTGGCAGCGCGTGGGTAAGCAAGTGGCTTTTCTGCTCGCCTTCGTCGTCACTGGCTACGGCATGCGCAAGCTAATGGTATCGATCCAGGAAAGAGACCGCTGGTACGTCGGCCTGATCTGGCTCGCCGTCTGCAGCTTCGGCGCCGATTGGTGCGGACTGCATTTCATGGTGGGCGCTTTCCTCGCCGGCGCCATCATGGACAGTCACTGGTTCAACGAGAAGCACATGGACCTGCTGCGGCATCATGTACTGCTGGTGATCATGCCCGTATTCTTTCTCAGCACCGGGCTGCGCACGAATTGGACATTGGGTGGCGAGACCGTCTTCGTCGTCGCTGCCGCGCTGCTGGCGGCTTCGATCGCCGGCAAACTGCTCGGCACCTGGATTGCCGGGAAAATCCTGAAATGGGACACGGGCGAAGCCTCGCTGATCGGCTGGCTGCTGCAGACCAAGGCGCTGATCATGATCATCTTCGCCAATATCCTGCTCGACAAGCACATCATCACCAGCGAGACCTTCACCGCCCTGCTGTTGATGGCCGTCGCCAGCACCATGCTCACCGTGCCCATCGTCGCTCCCATGCTCCAACGCATGCGGGCGATCATTTTTCGCACGGCTTGACTATCTGGCAGCGCAGTCAGTCTCGCCGCGAATGCAACCGCAATCTATTTCGCGTTTTTGTTGTGTCTGCTCCGCGTTCCCCGCGTTCTCCGCGCGTATATTCTTGAAGCCCTTTCAGGCTAGCACTGCCGGCAGCTATTGCCACTGCTGTGGTAACGGCTCAACGGCCGAAAGATGTATCTCGCGGAGAACGCGGGGCAGAAATTAAGAGGGATCAGGCGCGGGCGCGGACCTCCCGAGAGGCATCTGCCTGGAGTGCAGCCATCCAGTGATCGCCTTCGATGGAGACGACGGGAATGCCGGCGAGACGGGCGCGGCGGGTGATGTCGTTGCAGTTGGGGCCGCCGGGGAAGGCGATGACGATATCGGGATCGCCGTGAGCGAACATCTCGTCGTTGCGAATGATGGCGGCGTTGAGCCCGTGCAGGCGCCAGTCGGCGGGAAAGCGCATCTCGTTCAGATGGAACATCTGCGCATAGAGCGACGCCAGGTGATCGACACCCGTGCCATGCCCGTGCACCACCGTGCCCGGATTACTCAATTGCAGGACGGATTTCAGCAAATCCCAATCGTCGTATCGCGTCGGTCCGCACACGAGCACGCGTCGATCCGGCCACTCGAGTGCATGTCGTCGGATTACTTGCCACTCTTCCATAGTTACCTGCTACCTAGGGAGCCTCGCACGCACCATGAGATACGCGGCGCGGCAGACAAGTTCCACATGTCGCGCAGGGCAGACGAAAGTTGTGGAACACGGCAGGAAGGCAGTGCCCACCACGGGCCGCGAAGCATCTAACTGATGCGTATGCGCGACACTCACGCTACTCTCTGTCAGATTCTTTCTTGATCTTCATACGAAGACTCCTTCCA